>BNJU01003073.1_pt1 | contig 102001 bp, 109 predicted proteins | sample 8539281 | NCBI WGS metagenome assembly BNJU01 (sample SAMD00202456, study PRJDB9452) | human saliva metagenome | isolation source: human saliva | place: Japan | reverse complement strand
TTTCTATTTCCTGTTCCAATTTTTCTGTTTTCAGAATTTTCTTCTGTATTCAAGCTTTTTGATTTTTTCCCAGGAAATTTTCTGTCTTTCTGGCTTTCTTTCAGTTTCAACTTTAATTTTATCTATTTCATACAGCTGTCATCAATTTCTTTTTCTATCATTTTCTAAAGTGTTTTCTGTTCCTCATCTTTTCTTTTAGGTTAAAGGTACTCAGCATTATTTCTTATCCCTTTGCCCGCCTGTGATTTTTCAAATAAATCTGCTTGATTAAAAATATAGTTTTCTCATCACGTGGCATTTTTCAAATTCTTTTATCTCATATGCAAATGTCATTGTAATGAATTTTCTATAAATTTTATCTTCAAATATTTTCCTCTGTTTACGAATTTATCCAGTATTTTCCTTATAATTAAAAATCATATCTTAATCACTTTTTTATTATTTATTTTCACCATTTTCAATTATTTCTTTAATAGGTGTTGTCAAGGTTGGAAACTTTCATAACTTTTGTTTCTAATTTTAATTTGTTTTTCCCATTTTTCGACTTTCAAAATTTCCTTTTTGAAAGTCTCTCAAACAGCACATAATAAACTTTTTCATACTTTCAGATCAATCAATGAATATGTTTTCACATTCTGTGTTTTGGAATTTTTCCAATTATAATAAAGCTTGAAGTCCAAGTTACATCAAAAACTCATCATTACTTAAAGTTACATTCAAGTCAAAAATAGTCCATAACAGCCAGGTACTGTCGGAGCACGTAAATAGACGGATTTATCGAACTTAGCACATTTTCAATTTCATCCAGCTTTTTCCCTAGTCCATTTTCAAAAAGGCTGTCAATTTGCTCTAAAAATCGTAGTAGAATGTGTCTTAGCCATTTCACATGAATTTCCCCAAAAGTTTATCCTTTTCATGAAAGCGACAATCCAGCCAGTCTTTAGTCGTAGTCGTCATCGCAAATGTCAACATATTTTTCTCCATTTTTATAATTTATAATTATTTAAAAGTTTATTCAATCTCATAATCTACTTTTTCCATCCAAAAATCCTACTAAACGCCACTTCCGGGCCTGTGATCCGAATAATGATTTATCTCAACAAACACTGCATCTTCAGGCATCTCCTCCAAAATCTTATCTGCCCATTCAATAATCACAACACTTCCATCTTCTCCAATATAATCCTCAAACCCAATCTCATAAATTTCTCAGGATCACTAATTCTATAAACATCAAAAAATGATACATGGCCATCTCCAGAAGTATACTCAATAACATAAGTAAATGTTGGACTTTTCACATTCTCTGTAATATTATAACATTCACAAATTTTCTTAGTAAACGTAGTCTTCCCGCATCTCTAAATCTCCACAAGTCCTAGACCAGCCTCCACTTTCAATTTTTCTGCTAATTTTTGCTAATTTATCTATCTTATTAAATGTTAATATTTATTTTTTCATAATTTTCTCACTTCTAAATTTCAATTAAATTCTATTTTTATACTAAAGTCCATTTAAATAACAAAGTTTATTACAAACTTTTCTAATTAAAGGATATAAACCTAATATTTTCAAATAATTAAAATAAATTTTATTTTTAATTTTTAATATAGTCTAATTCAAACTAATCCATCAGAGCATTTTTCTGTGCTGGCAAAACTGTTTGAGCATAGTGATATCAGTGCAGGAAAAATATCGTAAACGATTTTGACTTAGCCAGTTGTCAGAATTTTGCGCAATGAGCAATCCTACAAAAATAAAAGACATAGTAATATGATCTATTAATCAAAATATCTAAAAATAATAAAAACAATTTATTGAATGATTATAAATTAGTTATTAAACAACCTTATTATAAAAATTTATTTTATTTTTAAATGAAATTTAGTATTAAATAAAATATATTTCATTAACAAATACTTTCTTCTATAATTTTAAAATTTTATTTTTATACACTTCAATAATTTTATTAATAATTTCAGTTGTGGAAATATTATCACAAAGGATAAAATCTTTACTTCCGCCATTTTTCAACAACTTTTGTTTCTGATAGTCCTCTTTTGTAATCTCACCTTTTACACGTGAATATCTGGGCTTCAAAATATCCAGTAGTTTTTCTGAGTGTTTTTCATCAAAATCACCTGTATAATCCACAAATTTCACTAAAAGCTCAAAAAGCTCTCATTTGTTTCACTATTTATCAGTCTTTTATCTCCCTTGTTCACTTTAGTCAGTCATTGCTATTACACCAACAACCAAAACATCGCCTAAATTTCAGCTTCTTCTAGATAAGTCAAATGCCCAATATGCAGGATATCAAAAACTCCGTTAGTAAAAACTACCTTTTTCCCAGCCTTCCTGCAATCTCACTATTTCATCTCTCATTTTCATCAGCTGTCAGCAAATTATCCTAAAACTTTTTCCCAATTTTCTCTCCAATATATTTATCTCATTTATAATTATAATCGTATTTAATTCATAATTTACTCAATCCCTAAAGTTTATTTAATTTTAAAAAGGTTTGAGCATACATCAAATTATACCACTTTTTTCCAGATTTTTCTATTTTTCAACTTTTTATTTTTTTCTAATTTCAATAATTTTGTTTTAAAATTTTAAGTGTATTCTCACAGTTTTCATCAAAAGAAAAAAAAGTATCAACACTGCTTTTACTTCTGAAATTTTGATATAGTTGTGATTTGATAAACTAGTTATTATAATCTCACAGAACTTCTTTACCTCTATTCTTGTATTCTTTTCTACAGATTCCTCAATATATCACTCTGCCAGAGTTTTCCTGTCTTATAGTTACCAATAAGGAAATTCATCATTTTCTGGAACAATTATTTTTGGTGCGATGCGGGCAATTTTACAGATTCTGTAATTATCAATATATATCGTTCCTGAATTATTTAAATCAGGAGTACATGTACTTTATCATTGTATCTAATATACCCGCTTAAATTTTTTTCATATGGATGACCTGTCTCCATCTTCATTTTTTAATGCTTCTGTGTGATAATATTCTTCCTTCTATTTTATATGGTAATAGTTTATCTATTTCTAGCAATAAAATATCATCGTAAAGATTATTTTGTAAGAAAAGGCCCATATTTTTCAGATATTTAACTGTTTGTCGTTCGTTAAAATCATCTGTTTCTAATTTAATAACAAGATATTGGATTATTTAAATACCTGTATTTAAACCATAACTGCTTGATTGTATTTGTGGCTAAAATACTGTGGACAAATCACATACTTTGCTTTATCCGTAATGTATGGGTAAAAAGTTCGGGACAATGATACCTGACCGCATATGATTCAATCCATATGCTAAATGGATCTACAATTTTATCTCTTTCTTTCTTTCATTTCCTTAAAGACGTAATCCTCTATTGACTGAAAACGATTCAGTTGGTTATTCTAAGACATTTATCGTCATCATATCCATAAACGTTAGCATCTTGAATTCATATTTTGGCGATTTTTTCACCACCTGTTCCCACGACTTTGTTTCAAAATAAACCATAATTTTGAGCCTGGGAATAAATATCTGCTGTTTAAGTTACTTCACCAATCATTAATTATTTGTTGGTGCTGAGAAACTTGATGTAGCTAAAACGTTCCTTTTTCTGTCTTATTATCTATTAAATCATCCTCTCTTATAATGTACGATTCAAATCAACTAAAACAAGATTTTCCATCTTCATCTACTACAAAATATTTTCAGGTTTAATATCTCGATGTATAATATTTTTTGAATTAACTTTAATGTAGTTAAAAGAAACTCTATTATTAATTTTTAAGTCTTCCTCTTTGAACTTCATCCTTCTCTTTCTATATTTCTTTTAAATTTTTTGCATGCATGAACTATTATATAAGGAATAGTTTCATCTTCTATTTAGAGTTCTCCATAGCATATCATGTGCGATATTCATAACTCATCTCAACATAATTTTGTATTAAGTATTCCGACTTGATCTATGGTATTTTCTTTCCAGGAATCAGTATTAAAACTGATTGCTATTCTTTTATTTAACTGCAATAGATATACTAATCATTCTCCTTCTCCAGAGTCTATCCACTTTTGTTTGTGAATATCAATTTCTCAAAACTGTTCTATGCCTTTATTAGTTTTATATAGTTTTATATTTCTACTTTATTTCTTTTGTATTATATATATTTTCTTATGTAAATATAGTTCACATTATACAAACTCCTTTCTTTTAAATTTTGCTATTGATTATATATTTTTATTTAGAAAAATCCATTCCTCAACTGTTCCGCTAATTTTATCTTCCAAGCTCAACATCCATAATATATCCCCACATAGCATGTTGTTGATCTATAAATTTTTCATTTAATATCTAATTTACCTCCCTATAAATCGTTAATCATGTCTACTCCTACTATATTATCAACAATTATCTTTCTCGCTTTTGGAAGGTTGCATAAAAGATATTTATTGTTGTTTTATGACAAGTTTGCATGTCTGTCAACCCCCTTTTGGAATGCTGTTATGCCTTCTCCTGAATTTTACCTAGCATTATTTTTACATCATCAAAGATCAAGATTCACTGCTCCCACTTATGTAGTGGATTTGTTGCAAATTCTACATTTGTTTATAAAAATCATCTCTCAAAATAATTTATCAAAAGTTGCACTCAGAATCTGCTTCCACTAATAAGAGGCAAAACTGTAACAGTATCAGAAACTTTCTTCCCTGAATTTCTTGGTCTCTCTCAGTTTTCCTCCATCTGAGTTAATTGATGTATGCAACTACAACCACTGTCAATAACACATTGTGCTTTACTGTTTTTCCTTCTACATCTGGCCAACCACTATATTCTCTACGACTTTGCTAATACTCACAAAATTACTCATCAGAATTATCTTTTATGACTTTGTCATACAATTAATTATCTCCAAATTGAAACATAAAAATCATATGGTCACTTTTATCTATATCCTTTTATAACATTTTAAAATATTTTCTTTATTTTTATAATATTCCTATATATAATCTTTAATCATAATTGCAATATTTTTATATTTTAACTACTTGTTTTTGGTGCTTATCAAATTTGATTAAAACAGCTGTCTAAAAACTCAGGAAATCTATGTATTTTAATATTTTTATTTTCCTAAGTGCTAAATCTGCAGTAAAATCAGTGTTGTATTTTAATTTTGGAAATTGTTAAAAATTCATCATTTTCAGTAGTTCAGACGCCCTGTAATCGACAAATATTATAAAATTATAGAAAAATATTATTATATTTCATTTTTTTTGTAGATTTTCAGACTATACTATTCTTTGTAGATGCAAAATGTATTTTAAATATATAAATCAGGGCGGTTTGTAAATCCTGAAGTCTCTGTATTCTTATTACTATCTGCAGCTTTATTTACTAGTAGTATTATCAATAAAAATAAAAATCAACAAAAGCAGAGAAAAATAAAACTGAAAAAGAAAATATGAACAGACAAAACGAAAACATCAGGAAATCTATCTTGCTGGTGGCTGCTTCAGGGACTTGGGGCATGCCATGGAAAGATTGACAGGGTAAAGTGCCACGGTGGTTGCGCGAATGGTAAGGCTTCGACTAGCCATAATATCATCAGGAACTGACGGATCACGCAAACAGTTCACGAAAATATGATGCAAAATAGAAATTTCTTTTGAGCAGAGGCACTGGCAAATATTATTTTTCAAGTTGTAGATCCTACAGTATTAATCCAGCGAAGAAATGACAAGGTGAACAATGAGACAAAATTTTCCACCAACCTAGAACAGGACTGACTATTTACAAGAGGTGAAGTGAAGAGCAGAAAAATATAAGGATAAAATTCAGTTTGAAGTACTGCTTTTGAAAGTACATATTTGAGAGAATATCATCAGGACTATTTGAAAAAATCCTAATGATATTGTCCATTGATGTCAACCAGAGCCAGACTGGAAGTTATTGAGTGATCAGATTATCCAAAAGCCAGAGTGACGAAGAATTGACAGCTACTCACGTACGGCCTGATGTTACACAGATACTGAACATCTCTTTCAGGTGAGTATTGGGATAAATCTGACAGCCGGAATATGTGGAGTATAACAACAGAGACCATTATTTCCTCAAAGGATGAAAATACGATTCAGAATATGCGACTGACGGGTTTCTCAGAAACCTAGCTTTCAAAAGATGTTGGCCAACATGCACACCGTGATACAAGTTTTAATATGAGGCCAGGACAAGTTAACTAGCCAGTGGGACCCGCATGGACACGTACGATGATGGACCCTAGGAACACAAGAGCGGGCTACGTTGTGCCTATAAAGCAGTGCTCAGTCATTGTCCATTAAAGAGATATGGAAAAGAGCATTACAGATATTTAATAAATTAGTTCAGTAAAATGGAACAGGATAGGAGATAATCTGTGTTTTAATCAGCCATTACTGGTGGGAAGCGTATTTTTAGAGAGGGAATAGTCAGTTTTCTATCTCCATGTATTCTTCCCATTGTTCCTGTATATGTTGGAGTACAACAAAGGAGACATGCTTATGCAATGCCTTTCTAACTATTTTAGGTCTTTCATACTAGCCAACATGGCGGTGGGCTGGTGCGTTTTAGTTTTCATGCAGGATGCCTATCTTCGGCAGTGACCTATAAAGGAGTTTTCAGCATAAGAACAACCAATAATACTGGGATTACATCAGACTGAACATCTGAAATTTGACTTTTAGATAAATCTCACTAAAGTTGGGTTACAGTGGAGATTATGTTCATGACCACAGGCTTTATGAGACTGACGGTATTTGGTCTAGGGTGGACTCCACGTGTGAGCCTATTCTTGCCTCAGGTGCTTTGCTCTTGCAGGGCGAAAAAGGATCTGCAGTCTGTGGAGGGCTAGTGATGTTATGTATCCCACGTCACTTAGGACTTACGCCACTCCATTTGCCTGTGCCCTATTTTCTCTCAAGGTGCCAAAAGGCGAGCTTTGACAATCAGCCACGCTATTTTAGTCTTTGGAGGATTTCTAATTTATGTTGTAGAGATTTGCTAATAATGAATAAGTTTTAATGAATTTTATAAATTTTATATAAAGACGATTATTAATCAAAGTAACGTCATAATTTGTAAAATATTTTAGTTTGCTCCCATAATACTGAAAGAATCACTTTTAACCAGAAAAATTAATTGCAGCAATGACAACTTTTATTGGGTTGCGGTCGATTTCCATTCAGGAAATACATTGCAGGGAGTTCCAGTTAAAGAGACGTGATAATAAACCTGTTTTCATAACAAGTACAAAGGTGAAAAATATATATTAAAATGTGGCTTCACTTGGTGTCCTATCTGTCTTTCAGGATTGAGCGAGTGGTGCTTTGAGATGCAGATAAAAGTAAAATTTACAGATTATAACAATTGCTTCTCCGAGGCAAGGATACCAGCTACCGTTATTCAGTGTTGTACAGAGGAAGCGAAAAGTACAAAAATAATGCCTGTTGTTTGCTGGAACAGAAAAAGGGAGAGGGTGCTAAAAAGGGCGAAAGGATGCGAGTCTCCTTCAAAGCTGTTGTGTTGGATAGAACTTGATATTGTTAAAACTGCCGGGACATCATTGACCAGCCACCCTGCGTCAGAAAGACTGTTGAAAGATCAGTGTACCGTATTTTGACAATGGTGATGATGAACCGATTATGAAGAAGAGTGTTAAAAGCCTTTTAATGATTTTGCATAAAATATAAGATCAAGTGATCATTTATGCCAGGCGAAGATGGTAATCTGCCCTTTCAAGACACTACTACGAAGTCTTGCTGACCTTGTCTTGCTGATATAACATTTCCGCTTCAAAATGCGCTGACCTCTTGCCGAGGATGAAAGCACTGAGGCTGATGACAAAATGGCCATCGTACCGGACATTGTCACTGGAGATATGCTCCATCAGACGTTTAGAAGATCGGGTTGAAACATTTTAAACCTGTTTCAGGGAGACTGAAATATAAATGAGATAATCCTCATGAAACTGATCTATACCAGACTGGAAGAAGACTGATATACACGCAAGCAAGATTATTAATAAAATCGTCAAGCGACTGCGACAATCTTTCTCACGATATAAAGGATATTTTAACAGTGAGAAACAGATACAGCAGATATTTCCTTTAACAGAAATTCACTAGCGGACGAAATGACATTGCTCTTCGTTTGAGGTTCACTTTCCTTTTCAAAAATTTGTTTGGTCCCTTTCATGCTGGGACTATTTGTGTAATAATAACCGCGAATGGAAGAAGACCAAAAGTTGCTCACTTTGACCGTGGATCTGAAAAAGATTAGCAAATTGGAGAACATGTGAATGGAAAACTTTTAGTACTTCTTAATTCGAGAATTTAAAAACTTTTTGAGATGACACCGAAGAGTTTAAGAGCGTAATAACTGGAGACTAACGAAATTTTATATTAGAACTTCAGTGATTCTCCAACTCATGATACTCGCTTCGGGCTGTTTGTATTACATTAAATCTGTCTGTTTAGCTAAGCGGTACTTCTACTATACTTCAAGAAATACATCATAATGAACAAAGGAGTGAGTATCTATACGAAAATAGTATAAGTACATCTCCATTCTTTCTATTACTCTTTGTGCGCAGATAGAGATTGAAAAATATGATTAATCTCTTTGTACTGAATTTTCGATATAGTGTAGAAAGTACCAATATCAAGGAAATGAAGATTCAGACATTGATGATATATTTCGAGTTCTGAGATATAATAAAAGGAATTCAAAAGTATTACACAGCAATCAGGAAAAATGAAGTGACGCTTGTGTCCAGTGATAAAAATAATGATATGCAAAATATCAGAAAATGTAAATAGAGGAAAAATGGGTATGTCGGTGCATGTAAACAATTCAGATATGCCATTTGCACATCCCAGCAGAGCAGTCTCACTTCTCTGGAACTCAGCTACTCTGGTTTCTGTCAATTCAGCCGTGAGCATCAAAATTCAAGGGAGAAAATCTTTGAATTGTTGTTTTGACATTAAATAGCAAATTCTTCAAGATTTAGATTCCATTTCTTTTGAGCGCAAACTGCACAATATCAGCTTAGTAATATAATGAAACCACACTTATTATTGTTACTACAAGAGATGATACATAACTTGCTGATACAAAAAGTGCCTTGCACAGTACTGCAAAAGAATAAAATAGATCATATTTATACAGTACTTTAGATGAGAAATACAAACTTAGAACATTCTAAGAAACGCACACAACACAAAATGACTTGGTTCTGCCCCACTGAAGAAATTTTCCCCACATGGTTATTATCATTTTCCTAGTTTCACTGGCTTTTCCTCCTATTATTACATTTATCAGTCACCAACAAAAGATTCCTAAAGCAACTACAACAAAAGCTGGAAAATCATATGCCAAAAGTACAAAGAAAATAATCTACTAGGAATTTCATTTAGAGAGTGAGCAGGCTGTAAATTGCAGAACCATATCACAGTGAACATTTTAATATGTAAATAGTTTGAAAAGACTCCAAATGTTTATGGGCAGAAATATGAAATAAAAGGCTAACTACCGCCAAGATTAATCCACATTTTCTAGCTAACACGCTGGACTGCCTCGTTGGATGGCGATTTGAAGACACGATAATCCAGCGTTACAAGATACTCACAAAGCAGGGCCTCCGCCGCCTCTCAGTTTCTCTTAGCTTAGCGGACGCGAAAGCCGCGTTAAGAGATGAAATTGCGCACACTAAAGAATATTTGTTCGCTTCACAGCAGAGATGCGAACAAACTTTCACTAGCTTTTCGACTGCATGAAAGACATAGCCTTTCTATCCATCGAAGTTCCAAAATCTTGCGTCAGCCAGTTGCTGACGGCTCGCATCTGTCACGGGATAAAAACCTTTCTGCAAACCGATTATCCACAATGCCACGTGTTGCCGGATACCAGCGCCATCAATATCGCGGTTAAAGACAACGGAATAAGGCTGAGGCTACAGGTTCAGCCAGAGACTGGAGGGTCGGGTCCACACGATCGATAAGAATAGAGATTCTATTGCAGGAAAAGATTGAGCGGTGTGTATGTAAATAAAGAACAACAAAACCAGAAAGAACCAGAGTGATTATAAAATTCCTCGTACGTCAATATAATGTTGATTTCTACAAATACAGATTTGCCACAATATTATACATCATGAAAATAAAAACCATCTGCATAAACCAGCCAACTGTTCATTAAAAGAACTGCAGAAATTACTCGCACTATATATAATAAAGACCTACTATTCATCACTAAAATCTGTTGCTATTAATGTTATGTACCTATTCGCTATATCAGGTTTTCATAGCATATGCCCACACTATAGAGCTTCGTCAGTCTCTAGCTCTTTTTCAAATATTCTAGTTATTTTTGCTCAGTTCATCTAATCAATTTCTGGTCCCGCTAGAATATTCATTAATATTTTCTGGCGTTTTTATGGACTTTCTCAAAGTTTTCATTTAATACCTGTTTCTAATAACAACTTCCTCTTTATTTTCTCCAGCAGCTGTTCCATATCCTAATACAGCTGTTCCTCCATTTTTAACATACGTGCGTCTGCAAAATCAAGATTGACGAATTCCTCGTTCTCGTATTATATCTCTATCACTTTTATATTTTTATAAAAAGTTTTATTTATTTCTTCGAATATTTTTCAGTTGGTACTGTTTAATATCATCAAACTGTTTTAATTCCGCTTTTCAGTTTTTGCAATTCTGCTAAGAAGGCGAGCTGTTATTGATATAGTTAATATATCAAGTAGTTGTGCATATTTAGCAACAACTGTGAATATTTTTACATTTCCACTTCATCTGTTTCTGCTAAAATAAATAGCATATCAGTATTTTTCAGCGCTTTTTGAAGATCTCAAAATCTTCAGCTACTAATATTTTCTCCCAGCCTCCGATAAGTCCAATTTTTCCTGTTTCTACTAACTGCTACAAAATCCTTCTACAGCTTTTATTATTTCATTTGGGGCGCTGTTCCCTGTTTTACCTATTCTACAACTTTTATCTCAACATCATTTTTCCAATATTCATTCAGCATCTTTCTCCTTTTAAATTTAATTTTAAATACTATATATTTTCACATTTTCAAGAACGATATTAAAAACTAAAAATTTTAATTTGGATTCAAAATTTTTAAAATCAGGACACCTGTAATCAAGTGTCCCAACCCTTATACTTGAAAAATATGAACAGTTTTTCTAGCTGATGTATCAGTATAAAATAATGTCATCAACTGGTAACATAACTGCTCCCGAGATGATTGATTTTTCCCTAAATCTATTTTCATTATTTTCTAAACCTCATAATTTCCTTCTGCCTGTCCTCCAGATATGTTATCAAAAACACTGTCAGTTCCGAGCCGGACGTGATTGTTACATGTTTTAATGTTCTGCTCCAGCGGCTGTATACCCTTGTGGAATAATAAAGTCTCATTACTAATCCATATTCTTTCATTTCTTCTTTTATATCAATAAAGTAAGAATCAAAAGTATATCTCAACTCTTTTCAAAAAGCCTCTTTTTCTATTTTATTTAAAATTGTATTTTTAATTTTCTTTCATTTGTGCTCTTCTCTTCCTTACGCTTTCTGTCTTTTCCTTTCTTTTTCTTCAACAATTGAATAGCTACTGTACTAAAGAATAAAGTCAAGTGTACAAGAACGACAGTCCAAAGCTATAACTGCTACCGCCATTCCTTGATAATAACTGAACTTTGACTTGAAAATACCATTGGAATCCATCCAAAGTACCGTTGTAGTGTTGTCATAAGTATTGGACGAAGTCTTGAACCTGCTAGCCACTAGAGGCCTCTCCAATTTCCATGCCTTTTGCCGTAATCGACACGAAATCCAGAAGCATGATGGCATTGTGTAACGCCATCCCAAACAGCATAAATCCCGATCATAACGAACATGCTAAAGCTGTGTCCTTGTACTGCCAGTCCGATATTACTCCAATCATTGACAATGGCACATGCCAGCATCGTATTAACGGCGATAGCAAATGATTCCAGCTGCAACACCGCCAGCCGATATAGATAAGAACTATTGACAATGCCAGCGCATTCACTAATTTCTCCACCATTTCGCTACTGCTTTTGCGCATTTCCTGCTGGAACTATTTGTGTATCCTGCCGCTGGATTGTTTTTGGAACGAAAGCATTTACAAAAGAAGAGCGTCATTGGTCACTGATTTGATCCATATTTGCACCGACTGTTACGATTTGAGCTCATGATAGTTTCAATTGAAGCCGCTCCTTCACTTCTTCATTGTCACTATAGTCTCCCAGCACAAACTGTCCTGTGCTAGTTTTTATCATTATATTCAATATTTTTCAAAACAATTTTATACTCATCTTCAAATTCCATATAAACTTTTAATGTTTCAGTATCTTGAGTTTACTCATCTGGATCTACTCTAAAACTGTCTGATTTAACATTCTGGTGATATCTCTAACACTCAGTCCATAACTTTCCTTTTCCTGTCCACTTCTAGCTGTGCCTGGCAGATATCCGCCTTCCGATGATGATTTTACATCATGAACCAGCTCTGCTGCTTCATATACCATCGCATTAGCAATTCTATTGATTTCTTAGCATTACTCCTTCAACTTGGAATGAATAATCTTTGAAACTGCACGTCCTCCAGCGCTTCTGCGGTGACTACTGATTGTAACGTTTGGAATATTGCTCATTTTGACACTCGTTCCTGCGCTTCATCGTGTCCCTACATCAACATTTACTATTGCCGCCTGAGCATTTTAATCGTTGTATGATATTTTAGTTACAGGGTCTTCACTACTATCTGTTTCCCATTGTTTGAAAATTTCTGTGCCACTTCACATCCAGTCCAGTGAAAGTGTGCACACTGAATATTCATTATTGTCAATCGTCCGGAAAAATGCACTTTACAGTTTTTCAAGTCAAAAACTACTACAACAAATAGAGCTACTATCCAATTATGACAACTTTTCTATTTTCCAACGCTACAAACTCCCTTGTATGATCTCTAAACGCATTAAATCTATGTGCTTTCCCTGCAGCTGATATTTTCTCAATATTTAAAAATATACTCAAATCATCGGGATAAAGCAACATTGCCACAACAATTGAAGTAGATGAGTGCAAACATCATTGAAAAGAAATTCTGAAAAGACTTCCTTTGCAAATCGCGAAATAAGACTGTGGTATCACAAACTGAAGTTGCTGTTGGCACTATCATTGGAAGTATTACCTCATTTGTCCCTCGAATAGCCGACCATTGCCGGTTCCTTATTGCTGAATATGATCAAATCATATTGTCTAACGTAACTACGCATTATCCACCAACGTCAATCAAGTACTTCATAAACGAAATCATATTTAACGTAATTCCTGTGTACCTAGTGAAAAGGGACGTAAACATCGCTGATATTGGTATCGACATTCAACAACAAGTGCCGCTCTTAAATCTTTCAAAAGACCAAAGCAACACTATTATTGTTAGCACCAGACGCTGAGCCCGGTACTTGTTACACTGATGTGCCTCTTTTACTCTTATACTGTTATCAGTTATTATTTCGTAGCTTGTTCCGATGAAATAAAGGTTTCATTTCTTCTAGAGACTTTTTCTTGCTATGCTACAAGTTTCAACTAGATTTCCATCTTACTTTGTCTGAATCGCATAACAAATCATATCTTCATCCATCATATTTTAGAATAGACGTGTCATGTGTTCCGTATCCAGCTTCGTAACACACTCATTTCAATCTGACAGCCGAATTGCTATTGAAATAATCTGTATTTGTTCCAACGTTTTTAATTTGCGCGTCAACTTTCAAATTCCTTGCCATCTTTTACCGTTCCATGGAACAATTTGTATTAACTATTGCGAATTTTTGCATATATTTCACTTGGAGACAAATTACGCCTGCAGTCTGTATGGATCAGTTTCTACTATTGCCTTGTCGGCATTTCCAAATCTGATATATACCGACACCTCCTGTTTCTCTTAAGTCCTAGAAGCTTGTGCTCTCCTCTATGAAAAGAAGTAATTGTAGCCTCGTCTCACCTCTTAGTTTCAGCTCATTGGTACATATCAGATTTCCTCAGCCATATTCATTTTTGAAAACGCTGGATCGTCTGCGTCACTTGGTGATCTCTTTTTATTTTATCAATTTCTGATTGTGTTGCACTTGCTTTATATCGGTATCTGGCGCAAAGTTAAACTCACTTCTCAACATTTGATTTCCATAAGTTGAACTTGATGATATCCTTAATCCATCAACGTTTAATGCGCATCATCTATAGAAAATCTGAGTTTTATCTTCAGAAAGCGGCTCCTGTCCAGATATACTATGATAACTACCATGGCAGGAAACTTAGATGGTGTCAAATTCATCTTCATCAGAACATAGTCATGAATCCTGAAAAATCATAAATAATATATCATCGTTGTAGAAACGACTCTTTTCAGTCGCTAAATTCTACTAACTCATCTGTACTCCTTAATTATTTCTTTAATTTTTATAGAATCTTTAGATTGAATATGCTTAATTTCTAAATACGTGACAATAAAGTTGAAAATAAAGAATTTAAAATTTATCGACTGACTTAAAACATTATACTCTAAAAATTAAATAAAAACTATTGTACTCTTCTTATTTGTTTCATCATTGAACAACATTCTGTCCATCAACTATCAATTCTATTTCAGCTGTTAATCCATTTTCCAGTAACTGCTGCTATCTTCATTCTGATTAGATTATTTTTACTAGGAGTACAGCTGCGCTTCCATTTTCTAACAATGTACTACTTGTTCCCACACCTTTTTACGACAATAGCTGAGAATAATTAATCGTCTTCCGCTCCTGTATCTATACCTTTGACAGTTCCATACATTCACTTTTAGCTGCTGCATTGATGGGAATTTTTGATTTTTACTCACATTGTCTACTTGATAGATTTGCTGCTGCTTCGCTTCATACAGTTCCCGATCAATTCGCTCCCTAGTTTCATCAATGCTTACGTTCAACGATTTTGCCCTATTTCAGTGCTAGGTGAAACTCAACTTCAACTGCATTTTCCCTCATTTTATTACAGTAATAATTGTTCCTGCTGAAGTTTTGCTGATCGATTTCAAATTCCTTATGTGCAATAGTTCCTGTTGTAATGGATTTTACAGCCGTTTTTCTATTTGTGTCGTTTGCTGAATCCAGTTACTGCGTGCGAACTTAAATTGATCACCCCAGAAGCATTCGGGTTGTGCTTTTGCTGAATTATGCTGAGTGCATTTTAGATATTCGGTTTCTATTTACGAAGTCTTTTTCACTACAACATAAGCGTATTTTCATAATTAATTCTAGCTTCTTTAATGCTGCCGATGATGAATTGATATTTGATGAAGCTGTATTTACAGATTCGGCTACTCTTTTCACGACTGATCTAGCAGTCTGGTTGTCACAGTTGAAACTATGACTTGCCACTAGCAACCTTATCGCCGTTTGCATTTTATCACAACTATTTCTCCAGAAAGAAAGTAGCTGTGTATGGACTTCTTCAATTCCTTTCAAGTTCGCTCGCCTTATATCCCAAAAGAAATTGAATTTTGTCCAATAATTTATACTACTGGTCTTGGATGTCAATTTACTAGAGTTTTTCTTTCCATAGGATATTGCAAAGTATCACTAGTGTGCCAATCCTATTATAATTTTATATCTGCTTCATTTTTCATTCTTTTCTCCTGCTTTTTATAAATTAATCTAAATCTACTGCGATACTAGATAGTAGTATTTTAAATCGGGTTTGCATAGTTTACTCAGCAATCTTAGTTTTGCCTCTGCATCAACAAATTATTCATTGTAATTAAGTTATATTTGTATCTTTCCTTTTTCCAGTTCATAAGTTTCTTCGACTCCTGCGACTTTCAACTGCTTCAAAACTTTTCCAATGCCTGACTGATGATATATGTTTTTCTCATATTTGCTTTAACAAGATCTAGTGTCTGTTCTGACTTACTTCAGAAATCTCTACAGTTTTTCAGCATATTTTACATTTCCTTTCTTCTTCCCAGTCCATATCCCAGAGAATGTACCCCTACTACTGATGTAAACTCTTTTTGTCTTTCAAATAATAGCTTATTTTTGCGTTTTAATATACATAGTTTGTTGTTCGATTAATTGTCGGCATAAAAGCTAGCTTTTTCTAATTTTCATCGTAATGTCAATCACTTTTATGCAATCTATATTCCTTGTTCAAAGTTTTCAATTTTTCCAAGTGTTTTCAGTCAACTGTCTTAGTAAATTATCTTCTACTCAAATGGAACTATTTCAATATGTGATCATTCAGTAGTATTCCAAGAACTCCTTTGCAATTTCAATATTTCCCTGTTGCTTTCGCTGATTTTGCTTCCATATCTTTTACGCACGTTCCACTTCTCTGTATTCAGGTTTTGTATACATTCTCAAATTATATTTTTCGTCTTAATTTTTATAATTTTCATCTAATGCTTCAGATTTTGCAATACTCAAAGCGTTATGATTGCGTCGTAAACATCAATATAATAGCTTGAACTGTACTTAAAATCATGTCTTTTTAGTTTATCCAATTTTAGCTCGGCTAATTTCAAATTATCCTTACTTGTTTCATTTCCCAATTTTAATTTTCCCTCTTGTATAAAGTTGGCTGTGATAACGATACATAATGCTGATATCAGTTTCTCCTATGTTGGTCAAGACATAGTCAAAATATCTTTAAAATGTGCATTTTGCCGAAGCATTATAACCTATTAAAATTTCTTTTTCAACTTCTATCACATCAATCTGTCCTATTCACTTCAACATTCCTACCTTGATGTCCTTATTGTTTTTACTGCCATTTCTGCAACTTCCTGTATCGTAATTTTTGTGCACAAACTGAAAATTCCAGATAACAATAATAATAATGTCGTTTTCAGTCTATTTTTGTTCATGCTTTGTTTTCCTTCCTAAATTTATTTGAATACGTATTTACATTTTATTACTTCCTTCAATGAATTTTCAAATTCATCAGTATTTTCAATATTTATAAGGGTCCTTCCTTTCTAAATATTTTTAAAATTTTCCAAAAACAAACTCATTGTATAAAAATTCTTCTATCGCCAAAATATACGAAATTTCGGATATAATTTCAAATTATACTTATTTCCATTTATTTTGTTAAATCAACAATACTATAAATTCAATTGATACTTTTTCAATTCTTAAGATAGTTTTGAATTTGGAAGATTTTCTAGTAATACTAACCTTTCATATTATTGAAGTTTAACAATATATTCATTTTACTGTAACATAATCTTTCCAGAATTTTACTAGGCTCTGATTAACATTAATGCAAAGCTCTGTTGCTAATTCTAATTCTCCCTCATTTTCTATTCTTTCCAAAATTTCGCTTTAGAACTTCATCTTTTGTTTGCGAAAAATAAGTATAAAACTCCCTTTTGGAAACTCCCAGTTCCCTAGATATCTTCACTTTTCAGTTTCTTCATATCATTTTTCCTAAACAATTCCCAGCTTATCTAATATTTTTCTTTTCTGATCCCTCTTTCAAACATCTCCCGCCTAACAAGTAAAATTGACTTCAAGTCATTTTTATATAATATAACAGTTTGCTCGGTTTTGTCGATTATTATTTATGATTTCGTTTTTACTTGCCAAATTAAATTTTTGTAATTATCTTATTGAAATTTTAACTTTTTCAGGTACACTATCATTAGAAGGTTTGTAATAAATATAGAAAGAAAGTTAAAATGAAAATTTTAACCGGATTATTTTTCTTTGCTTTTTAAGCAATCATTATCCTGCTCAAAAGCAGCTACTATCATCAGGAAAAAATGGAACTTATATTTATTCTGGATAAAAGCGGTTCAATGGGCGGATTAGAATCTGACACAATTGGAGGTTCAATTCGATGCTGGAAAAACAGAGCGAAAAATACAGATACGTATGTTACAACCGTTCTATTTTGACAATGAATATGAAATTATTATACAGCCATGCTTTCAATATCAAAGTGAAAACCGCTAACTGAAAAGAATATTCTCCAGGTGAACTACTGCCTTGCGAGACGCGATTGGAGAACTATTTTACAAGTAAAAATCTGAACAAGGCAGGATTAAGCAGCAAGACAAAGCAGTTTTATTCGTAATAATTACTGATGAATGGAAAGTGAAAGTAAAGCCAACCTTAACTACACAGTAGAAGACTAATAAACACAAAATATGAAAAATGGGAATTTATATTCTTAGGACAAAATATAGATGCAATAGGAACAACAGAAAATCTAGGAACATCAAGAGCCATGCAATACCAAAGTCGGCAGCATCGGAACTCAAAACAATTACAAAGCAGTGAAAAAGCAATAGACGGAGTGAGAGCAGAAATGTTGGACTGAAAAGCTGGAAACTGAAATAGAAAAAGATGGCTGCAAAATCGAGGAAAATAATTATCCACTTTACATCACAGCTTTAACAAAATATTTCCTAAGATTTTTATTAACATTTAAAAACATTTTGAATGTGTAAAAATTTAGTAAGGCTAATCCTTTTGATTGATTAACAAGCTGGGATTTTCTCTCAGCTTTCTGTTTTATAATACATTTAAGATTTTTAAATATTATATAGATATTTTTTAGTTTTCTTTTTAAGATTATAAGTTAATAAATATATATAAAGTATAATCTTACTTTTAATATGCTACGATTTAAAATGCAAATTAAAAGAATAAGGAGTAATGATAGTGAGATTATTTTAACTGGCAGCCCCATAATCATGGGTTCAACAATATCATTTTCAGACAATTTACAAATATTCAAAAGAAACAGCGGGAAAAACAAATAGTACAGATTCGAAATGGACAATATGTGTGGAGAATGGAGAAATTACTGGACTTTATAAAAATTGCAAAGCAAGGAAACGACTATTATATTCAGCTGATATGGATAAAGAGACTATTTTATAATCAAGTGAGTTACTACTAGTTTTTCTAATGCACTGCTTTTTGTTCCATTGAAAAATCATTCAGTATTTGAGGGCTTACTCCTGTGATTATAAGTAAACCTGAAAAATTAACTTTAGACAAAAAATGGATTTTATACTTTTTGAATATGTGACAAATCTCATAATAAAATCTACTGGGATTATCAAAATATTCTCAAGATGACTATAGTATGATAGATTAGGAGAATACTTGAATATGGACCTGTGAAAAAATTTTATAAAGACTTAAAGTTGGAATGTTGTTTAAAAAGATTATTTTGATGATGAAAACAGAACATTTACAAGATGGAACTATGGACCTTTTCCCAAATGATAAGGATAGAGAAATTACTTAAAAACTCTAACGATAATTAATCAATAAAAAATATATAGGAGGAATGTTATGAGCATTATTATTTTGTTTGCGCATCTGTAGTATTTTGCCAGCAGGACCAAAAGTTCGCCTACTCATGAGGTTTTGTCAACAGATAAAGTTCAGCTGTTCATTTGTCTCTGTTGATGATATTAGAAAAGTTTGGATGAGGAAAAGGTCCAATTAATATGGATTTTGACATTGATGACATTCTTCATTCAATGGATATTTTATCTACGGAACGTATTTCCAAATTCCGGGAGATAAAGAGAGGTGCTAGTAAGTTATCTATAACCAGAAATTCTGGGATTATGTAGCTGAAAACGGAGATGAACGCTCAATTCAAACAATCTGCAAAAGGAATTTAATCGAAAATGCACTTGGAAAGAGAGACAACGTATTTTTCATCACGGGAAGAACAAACATTCAAAGACAAAAACTACACTTCTACAAAAACTTTCCAAAAACATTGCAAGATGCTGAACTGCCAAAGAAGTTTGACGTAGAATACACAGCCGATACACCAACAAATTGGCTACAAATACGACAAATCATTCTATATCACCACAACGTCTCAATTCACTACGGTGACAGTGATGACGATATCCTAACACAGAAATTAGGAATAAGAGAATAGAGTTCAGAGCTTATAACTCTACAAATCCCACAAATGAACGGTGGCACGGAGAAAAGAAGTTCTAATAAACTCTCATGGTAAATAAAATAAAAATTATAATAACCATTTTCAAAGAGTATAACAATTTGGTTTTTATATTATAAATTGCTGATAATTTATTTTATAAAATACGTATTTAATATGATTGTTATAACAAGAAATTTTTTCTCAAAGGTTTGAAATAGTGAAAAATATGTTTTAAAATATAGTAAATAAAATTTTAGGAGCAGAAAAATGAAAAAGTTTAAAAGAGGTTTTCTTTGTGTAAGTTGTTGATACCTACGCGGTAGCTATTAATTTTCGAGGTTGGGATTTCCAAAGTGTATTGCAAGTGCCAATATTTCCTAGATTCGATTGGGACAATTTATTAGCCTTATAGCAGGGCCTCGGGTGGGAATGGTAACAGCTGTTAGCCTGAAGTCTGATTACACAGGTTTTTCTCCTGAATATTTTTGCATTTATGCCGAGTGGTATAATTATGACATGGTATGGGATTTTTGCAGATTTAAAATGAAAGAATATTGTATCAGCTCATTTGTATGTGCATTTTTGTCTTGTATTTGTGCGATAGTTGTGTCTGCACCATAATAGTTCTAGTTTATGGTGGAAATACAGGGAATTCTGCATTTGGAATAACTACATTTTTGCTTAGCGACAGGTCAGAATATGGACAGCTGTTTTTAGTACAAATTTTATTACAGCACAACTGATAAAATAATAACGGCAATAGTTGCAATGGCGATAATTAAGCTATGTCTCCAAGATATTTAGTAAAATTTAAATATGGGAAAATTATATTAGGAAAGATAAATAAATTATGAAAAAAGATAAACAGCATCCATTACAAATTGACTATCTTTAGCGCTGATGCTATCAGCATTTATTGTCTAGCTATATTTACGGCTGATTCATGATAATAATCTGTGGAATTATTGTTTCTCTTGAAAATAAGTCAAAGTTTACTGCAAAAGAATATAGCTTATTCTGGCTTTTTACAGCGATATTCATTATTCAAGTATTTTTCTTCATCCAGGGTGAAGTGGATGAAATTTGGTTTTTATCTCGATTTACAAAGGCGTTATGAAAGCCGTAAAATTTGACTTCTAAACTGACAGCTGTTGTTTCTGCTTTGACAATGTTGACTGCTCTGTCAAAACTTTTTACGCTCATAGCGAAGGATTAAATCCAGCTGCATTTATTTTTGATGCTTACTTTTGCACCATACCTGAAATGAAAAACAGGCAAAATGTCATTATGGATTCACAAAGGCAAGAGGGGTTGAAACTGAAGAAATGTCTTTGTCGAGACAGCGCTTATTCCTGTTTTATTCGCTTGCCTGTCAGTGCTAATGCTGAACGAGCAATTATGCTTGAAAGACGTGGATTTTCGATTGGAAAAAGAGAACGATATTGTGTGATATAGAAAAAGCAAAAATGATAAAAATAATGAAAAATTTTATTGATTATTTTTAGACATTTATGTATTGCATGGAGGGATTTATGGGTTATTTTAAACTGAGAAAATATGAGATTTTCAATATCCACTGGAAAACAGGAAGGTTACATATTAATCTTGATATAGAGGCGAATTTTAGGGCTGTGGTGGATGGGGCAGGAAAACTACACTTTGCAGTATTTTAAGACGTTTTGTGCCTGATTTTACAAAAGGGAGACTAACACGGGAAAAATAACGCTGGAGGAAGAGAACTGAAGAATATTCTCAAAAAGAAATCGTGCAGAAAATTGGATTTTGTTTTCCAATCCATTTACTCAAATTAGCGGTGTCAAAAGATACTGTTTTTGAAGAAATAGCCTATGGACTCGAAAAGAATTTTGGGGTTGGGCAAGAGTGATAATTTCTGAAAGTGGATATTAAAACTGCTTGAAATTGAAAGTGCGTGATAGAAATCCCTATGATTTTATCAGGTGGACAAAGCAAAAGTGGCACTTGCCTCAGTATCGCAATGGATCTGATATCCTGGTTATTGATGAACCAACTGCAGCTGATCCAAAAGGAACGGAAGATATTTCTCAAAATTATAAATTTAATGGCAAATGGAAGGAAAAACAATTATTCTTGTAGAGCATAAGTGGAATTAATAGCAGAATATGCCCAAAATATCCTTGTCCGTGATAAAGGAAATAATTTTGAGTGGAAAAAGCGAAGAAGTTTTTAAATAATAAAATTTTTGCTGGAAAAAGGAAATTGGGATGACAGTGTTCGATACTTGCCTATGAACTTGATCAGGAAAAAGTTGAGCTAAAGAAATTCCTATAACCAAGGAAAAGACAGTGGAATTACTGAAAAATAAAGTAATAAAAATAAAAAGTTGTTAAGCAAATCTTAAAAATATTTATTAAAAAGGAAAAATTATGAAACCAAAGATTTGAAAAAAATAGAATTGTTCTTGTAAAGAGGCGATATTACCGAATATCCTGCTGATGTGATTGTCAATGCCGAAATTCTTCTACGGAGGCAGCGGTGTTGATGGTGCAATTCATGAAAAGGCAGGAAAATAACGAAGATTGTAGCAAAAGATACGGTGCTTCTCAAGGAAAATGCAACGTTAGAAGCTGTTATTACAAGAGCAGGAAACATGTCTTTCAAAAATGTAATTCATACAGTTGAGCCTGTCTGGCAGTCAGGAAAAATAATGAAGTAAAATTATTTTCAGAAAAATTGTTAAAAATGCCTATATTTCAAGTTTAGAATTGACTGATAAACTGAAAAATATTTCCTTTCAAATATCTCGACAGGAGTGTACAGATTTCCCAAAAGATTTAGCTGCAAAAACGGCTATTAACGCTGTGATAGAATATTTGGAGAGCGATTTTATAGGAAAAGTAAATTATGTGTATTTTGAAAATGAAAATTTTGAGTTTATCAAAGTACTGGAAGAGAAAAGGATTTTTATAAAAATAAAAATGAATATTTAAAGATAATTGTTTAACAAAATTTTTATAAGGAGAGACAATTATGAGTTTTATTACTGTCAAGGTGAGTTTTTAAATATCAAGCGGAACTGAAAATGTGCTAAATGATGTTTCTCTTGAAGTTAAAAAGGAGAAAAGTTGCGATTATCGGGCAAAATGGTGCTGGGAAAAACAACAATGAGTAAAAATGTTGAATGGACTGTTAAACCAGTCAGCGGAGATGTTATTGTAGATGACTGGATACAAAAAAATATACCGTTGCCAAAAATGAGCGAAAAGTCAGATATGTCTTTTCAAAATCAATGGATCAGATATTTCGTAACAATGTTTACGTGATAGCCTTTGGAGCATTAAAAATATTCTCCTGATGAAATAAAAACAATGGTGGAAAAACGCCATAAAATTGGGAACAGAACGAAAAATATCAAGGAAAATCCATACAATTTACCGTATTCCATGAGAAAAATTTGTTACAATAGCCGCAGTGGTCAATGGGTTCAGACGTTATTGTGGATGGATGAGCCGACAGCGAAAGCACGGGATTTTAGAGGAATGAGGTTTTGCATAATTTGATTGATGAACTACAAAAGCAAGGGAAAACTATAATTACAATAACTCATGATATGAATTGTAGTAGCTTTGATAGGGTAATCGTAATGACAAATGGAGAAGTTATCGCTGATGGAGATAAACGTCATATTTTCTGGCAATTTTGTACATTGGAGAAAAGCATGGTGAAACAACCAGTATATTAGTGATCTTACAGCTAAGGAAATGGAAATAGATGGAAAAGAGTTTTTGTCTGTCGGGAGAATTTGTGAGAAAAGTATGAGAAATAATGAATTTTTATTTAGAATGGAAAAAGAATTGATGAAGTTAAAATGAAGATTTAATTTTTAGATTTGCAACTGAAAATGATGCAAAAAGAAATTTTAGAAATTTATAGACCTTATATCGAAAAATACAACTATTACTTTTTGAATATGAAGTCCCTTCGTAAAAGAATTTAAAGAAAGAATCAGGAAATTTAAGGAATATCCTTACATTGTTTGCAGAATATGATAAAAATTATTAGCTATGCTTATGCACACAGAGTTTGGAGCAGGGGCTGCATATCAGTGGGATGGAATTATCTGTTTATACTATGAAAAATTATTCTGGAAATGGAATTGGAGTATATATAAAATGCTGATGGAAATATTAAAATTACAAAATGTCGTAAATGTTTACGGCTGTAATCTATCCCAATGAAAATAGCGATAAACTCCACGAATACTTTGGGCTTTAATAAAGGTTTGGAATTTTTAAAAATGCTGGATATAAATTTAGAAAATGGATAGGAGTCACTTGGTTTGAGAAGGCAATTTTAGAACATTGTGAAAATCCAAAAGCCATTATATATATAGATGTTGATAAGAATAAAATAAAAATATATTTTAAGATTGTTTCTACAATAACGGAAAAATCAAGTTAAAGAGTGGTATAATTCAAGTAGGAAGAAAAAGATTTTTATAAATAAATTTAGGAGGATATAACGGAATAGCTACGTTAAAGATTTAGATGTAAAAGGTAAAAAGTATTAGTGAGAGTTGACTTCAATGTACCAATAAAAGATGGAGTTAATACAAGTGATAATAGAATCACAGCACTTCCAACTTTATATATTTTTGAGAAAAAAATGGTGGAAAAGTAATCACATTTTCTCACTTAGGAAAAAGTAAAAGAAGAGAGCTGACAAAAGCATCAAAAACTTTAGCACCAGTTGCAAAAAGATTAGAAGCAAACTTTTAGGAAAACCTGTTACAAATTTATTCCTGGAAACAAGAGACAGAATTAGAAGCAGCAGTTGCTGAATTAAAGATGAGAGAAATCTTAATGTTTGAAAACACTAGATTTGAAGATTTGAGACGGTAAAAAGAATCTAAAGAATGATCCTGAATTAGGAAAATATTGGGCATCACTTGGAGACTGTTTTTGTAAACTGACGCATTTGGAACTACATAGAACACATGCTTCAAATGTGAGGAATCGCTTCAAACATTAAAGATTCTGCAGTTGGATTCCTAGTAGAAAAGAAATCGAATTTATCAGTGGAGCAGTTGACAATCCTGAAAGACTCATTAGTTGCTATTTTGGGTGGAGCAAAAGTTTCTGATAAATTGGTGTAATTGAAAACTTATTAGATAAAGCTGACAAAGTGAAATCATCGGTGGTGGAATGATGTTTACTTTTCTTGAAAAAGCTGAGTAAAACACAGGTTCTTCATTGTTGAAGCTGATAAAAGTGGAATTAGCCGCTTCATTAATCAAAAAGCTAAAGATGTTTGAATTGTTATTGCCAATTGATACAGTAGTAGCAAAAGAATTTAAAATGATACAGAATTTAAAACAGTTTCTGTAGATGACATTGAAGATGGATGGATGGGGATTGAGATATAGGGAGAAGCATCTATCAAATTGTTCTCAGACGCTCTAGTTGGTGCAAAAAACAGTAGTATGGAATGGTCCAATGGGAGTATTTGAAATGGAGAAAACTTCGCAAAAGGGACAATTGGTGTATGTAAGCAATCGCAGGGTATCTGGAGCTAAAACGATTATCGGTGGTGGAGATTCAGCAGCAGCAGCTATTCAATTAGGATTTTGCTGACAAATTCTCACACATCTCAACTGGAGGAGGACATCGCTTGAATATTTGGAAGGAAAAGTATACCAGGAGTAGATGCTATCTCAGAAAAATAACTTAACTTAAATAACTAATTTATTTTAGTTAACTAAAAATAATTTTTCATTTTAATCACGAAAATGGCTGTCTCGAAATTAATTTTTGAGATAGTCATTTTATAGTATCATAAATTGCAATATTAATTGCGACATTTTACTAGTGCTAAAACCAATTTCGTGTAAAAATTTTTCAAATGGTGTTTGCATAGTTTAAAACTATTTTCTTGGTCTTGAGTTTATCAGCATTATACATTTAGCAACTCTTCTGTATCTATTTTGATATGTCGGTCTTCTTTGGGTAAAATTCTTTCAGAAGCGCCGTTGCTGTTCTCGTTGCATCCTCTCTGCCATGAGCAGTATGCATCTGCAAAATAGAAACCTATTCCATTTTCTCCACTTCCTCCCAGCATGAAAATTCCTTGCCCCTGTCTGATGTAAAAGTCTTAAACGCTGCTTTTGGAATATTGGCGGTCAGCTGTTTTATTGCTTCCAGCATTGAATTCCTGCTTCTATCCGCCATTTTTATTGCTACATAAAATCTCGTCTTCAACTCCACAAATGTTGCAAAAACAGGTTTTGCTCCTCCTCTTGATGAAAAACTACCGAATCCAGTTCCCAATGTCCAAAAACTTCCTTTGAGCTTACTAGACGGTCTTTCATTAATTGATTTTCCAATATTAAATTTTCCTCTTGTCTCCTTAGTTTTCGCTCTTCTCCCCTTTCTTCTTAAGACATTCAGGGAGACATCCAGAAAATCGCTGTACAGCCAGTTATAGATAGTCTTAAAGGATAATCTGCCCTTTAGTTCCCTGCCGACAATCTGTTCAGGCGACCAAGTCTTGTAGAAGCCTGTCTTTTATCAGATTTTTCAATTCGGAGTAATTTTTGAATTTCTTCCTTTATTAGCAGCCTTGTATTGGCATCCGACTGAGCATTTTCAGAAGAGTATTCGCCATTAATTCTTTTGATTTCACGGTAGATGGTAGCCCTGTGCCTGTTAAGGATTTTGGCAATTTTAGAAATTGTGTAATTTTCTTTTTAGCAGAACCTCTAGCTTATTTCTTTTCATTTTATGGTAAAATATTTATGGCTCATGATATATTTCCTTTCGTTAATGTTTTTGTCGTTACTAACATTTTAACACGAAATTATCATGAGTTTTTATCTACAGTTTGTCGCAATATATTATACAATCTATGGTATATTAAGGAGAAGATCTGTTGTCAAACAAAAATAAAAATATATTGAAAAAAGTTTATTTTATAAGCACATGAAAACAATATATATTATAGGTTGTAAAAGTATTCCAATCTTTGTAATTAAAAGAGACTATTTCATCAAATTAGTTTGTGAAACAGCCCTTTTGTGATTAATAATACATATCCATAACTCATCAATAGCTTCTGATTTAAGTTATTTTAGCTTTATATTTCATATTATTTGTATTCCATTTTGTGCACTGCAAAAACAACCTGTTCTGGTTCAGAAATGATTGTCAGTTTTCCATTTATAAGATCATAAATTTGACGAAATTTGACTTATTTCTCTTAAAATCTCCTCAATATCGTCTACTTTAGATATGTGGCATTTTTCAAATACCCTATCTGTTCCGGAACAATACCGCTGTCTCACTTTTTCAATTTCTCTTACAATTCTGTGTAATCTTCATAAGATGCTTGAACATTGGGATTAGAGTTAAACTAGTATGGATCTGAAATAAGTTCCGCCCAATGTGTAACTTTTCGAAAGAATATGTTGAAGGATTTCCGTTACTTTTAAATAAGTGTATCCATTTATTATTTCATGTCTGTTGTCTACGGATTTTGGTCTTTCTGTTACTATTTGTCTCGAATATTTGAAGAATTTTTCCGCGCAGAATAGTTTCCCTGTGGAAACACTAGTAACTAGATCAGTGAAATCTTCACTTGACTTTTCATAAAAATCCAGCTGCTCCAATGATCAAAAACCTATTATAATAAAATGGAATATAATTTTTATGGATGATTTGTTATAGTAATTGTCGTTATTATTTTTGAGGGTTTCAAGTTTGAAAAATCAATAATTTCATATTGTTTAAATTTTCTGCATAATTTCTCCTTTCCCTAAATATTATAAAGTTCAATTTTTAAAATTTTTTCTAAAACAGTTTTCATGACGTTACTAAGATGTTAAATTTGAATAACAGAAACGCTCCATTAGAACTTACAGCCCTGTGGCAATCAGAGTAAATTTCAATAAATTTATATCCACCTCTTAATGCAAGATTTCTTGCACTTCCATAATACTAGGTAAAGATTCATATAGTGGGTTATTATATTACCTGTGAAATCCAATGTATGAACTCATAAGGTTCTCCTAAATAGCGCATAGCAAAACAACTTACCCTGCTAACATTCCAATACTATTAAAATCAATTTCTGAAAATTCTTCTTCAATAATATATCTCTCGAATTTTTCTTCATTAGAGATATTTCTCACAGTATCAGTTTGTGAAAATATCAATATATATGAACGTTTTTCATAAAATTCTATTTAACATAATTGGATTTGTATTTATAGTCTTGAACTTCTAATTTTGCTGTACTTAAAGATCATTTTTCTGTCTTACGATATGTTTTTAATAATGGTTTTGGCATAATATACTCCTCGTTTTTATGCTAATACTCTACGTGTTTTAATAGCAGCTGATTTTTGTGAAAATCTTCAGAACCAATAGGTCTTCCTGAAGCAGGAACAACACGTTCTCTACCCCAATCTCTTATGGATTCTATTTTTCAGGACTAGTCTGAGACAACGGTTTTCACCATTACTAAAAGCATATAACTTTTTCTCAAATTACAAAGTCATCATTTTGCAATTTTTCTATATGCCAAGTCTCTTACGGTTGATTCTAAATCTGCTCATGTAAATCCTTTCAGTCATTTCTACAATTTTATCTGAAAATTCACCACTAAAATCTATATTTAAATATTTTTCCATATAAAGTGAGATAATATCCCGTCGTTCTTCTGCAGTTGGTAAATCTATGAAAAATAATTCATCGAAAACGTCCTCTTCGTAAAAAGTTCTGATGGTGACATTGACACATCATTAGGTTGCAGACTACAAATACTTGTTTTTACATTCCTGAAGCCAAAATAAAAATTGTCCTACCATTCTTATCGTCGTATGCCCACCATCATTGGAAGAACTAGCTCCAGATAGCCCTTCTCAATTTCATCAATCAAAAGAATGCAAGGAAAACAGTTTCAGCTGTCGTCACGTATCTTTAAGTTGCTGCTCTGATTGTCCAACATAGCTTCCTGTACAGTTGCAAATCTAATCTATATAAAGGTAATTTTCAATTTGCTGATATAGATTTTGCTGAGAGTATTTTCCACCACCCAGGACACCAACTAAAAGTATGCCACAGGGAGGTTGCAGTCCTTTTAATCTAAGTTCATCTCGTTTTTCAAGTGTAAGTAATTGTTTCTTTTCTTCAACCATAGTCCTGCAAGTCCACCTACATTTTTACATTTTTCGTCAACATCTATTTTTCAAGTCCCGAGATATCAGAAAATAATCTATCCTTTGCATAATGTATTTCATCTATATCTGATGATTTCTTTGTTTTGCAATCAATCAGCAATGACATTTTCAGCTTCAATTCGTGTGACACTGCAAAATAGAAGCTACTTCACGAATATCTCTGTCATCCCATTCTATTGAAATCTGATTTCATAATCATCAATATATTCTTTTTATAATCAAATACATCTCATCTTCATCTGGCAAATCGATTTTTAATATCATTCCTAACCGTTGTAACTGATTCCAGATAGGATTGTTTGTCAAGACAATGATAACTCCACTGTATTCATTTTGCCAATGTAACAAGGTCTAGTATTTGTCTTGCGTCATTATTATCAGAACTTAAATCGCACTTCTGTCAATACCAATGTCATGTATTGTTTTCTTTTCATCTGATCACTTATAAAATCTATTGCTCCGTATATTGATTTATCTTCACTAATAACTTTTCTGAACTTAAATCATAAATTCCTTTAGAAAGCGTATGAACATAAAAATGGAAGCGAGTTCTTCCGAAAAACTTCCTTCAAAACTTCCAGTGTTCTAGCTCTTTCTATTGCATTTATTACTATAAACGGTATTCTTGCTATTGAATATCTTTGTAATAGATTTTACTCTATAATATTACTCATATTTTTCTCCTAAATTTTTAATTAAAGTCATTGACAAATTTAAAAGTTAATACTGGTTTTTAAATTGTTATACCTATATACTAATTTTATTGTTTCTAACTATACTTAAAAAAGTTTTCCTGTACAGATCATTTTTGGCAGAATTTTTCTAATGAAGTTTGAATATTTTTGCTTGATCAGCAATCAGTTCGTAAAGTTTTTTGTATTTCATCAGGCAATATACGAATTTTACAAATTCTCGAACAAAATAGGAATTCTTTTAAAGCGATAGAGAGATTGAATTAGTTACTCTTTCATTTTCTAGTTCCCCTACTAAGGTCTTGAGAAAATTTTATCTGTTGCTATTTTTGTTCTACCTAATTTATCACTTGAGTAAGCTTATCTACAAATCGCTGTAGCTACCCATCCTGCCACTCTAATTTTCCATTTTCCATTTTTCTAAAAATTTCTTCATTATTTTTCTTTCTTTTAGAAGATTAAGAATATTTACCCATTCAATATAAATTTTTGGTGTGATTATTTTCGTTCATTATTTTTCTTTTCTCTTATCATAATTTGAGAGGTTCTATTGACCATTCTGGCATTTCTTTCATCAAAAATGCTAAGTTCTTCTCTAATTTCGTTTAAATCTTCCATTGTTGCTGTATTTTCCTTAATATCTTCTAGAGTAATTGATATAGAGCAGGTTCATTATTTTATTCATAATAATTATACTCCTTATCTCATGCATTTATATTAATTCTACGGCTATACTGTCTAATATTGATATATTGTTCAGGATGGATATCTCTTAAGAAATCAAGAACTTTTCAGATTCTACATCGGTTTTGAAAATTCTTCTCTAAAATCAACTGTTTCCGCCATCAATTGCTCTAATTATAACGATTCCTTTTTCTAATCGTTCAACAAAATAAATCTTTTAGTTCTTTGATAATTTGCTTCTTTTTGATTTTTGATAGAATTATAATGTAAAATCATTCCAATACCAGCAATTATTCCATTCCCATTACTCCTGTTGATAACATAAATAATCCAAGTATCCCAATTAACGCTCTCCATATAAAAGAAATTATCGTACGATGTAGTTTGTATTTTCTAATTCCTGTTCTTTTCTTTTTCATTATGATTCGAAAATTCACTGATTAATTCATTTTTCCATTTCTCCATTTTGTGTTTTCCCACGAAAAGTTCTATTAAAATTTCAATTTCGTGAGGAATTTTCAGCACGATTTTCTGCAATTAAATCTGATAAAGCGGCTTCAATCCATTCTTTAGAAAATAGCTACAAATGTGTAGAAACACTGGCTTTTTGAACTCTCAGGTTTCATGGATGCATCTGTTAATAATTACAAAGTCTTTATCATCTTTAAATGCTGTTTCTTCTATTCTCATAGATGTCTGTGCCTGATTTTCATCACCTTGTAATTTATTACAAATTGTTCAAAGTCTTGTTTTCTAGAGAATCTCTTTCGACTATCAAAATTTGTTACTAAATCGTCAAAATTCTATCTAATTCCTTTTTAAAAGGTTCCTTTATATGTATCAAAAATATTTTTAAAATAATTATAAAAGATTATCGCAAAGCTTTAGCTCCTTTTCATAATTTCTTTCAAAAGACTCAGTAGTACTATATTTTCTAAATAAGGATAATCCAAGTTTACTTCGTAAGGTCAATGCTATTGTATTTTCTATTGCTCCATTTGTTTCGCTCCATGGAATTACTCTATCATAATTTCTTCAATCCATTTAAATTGCTGAGAACTAAACTTTCAGAATCAGCCCCCAATAATCCACTTACAGCATCAATTACAATAACAGCTTTTCTATCTAAATGCCGTGAATCTTGATTTTCAAGATATCGTTGAAAACCACTTCAAAAAGCGGCTTTTCTATTTGCTCTTCTACAAATAAGTCCATAATGAAGTTTTTCATCATTTCTCTTATGCTTCTTTTTACAGCTCTTCATCTTTATCATCACTTATCCATGCTGATAATGCCACTAAACATGGTGCTAGCCGGCATCCAGGTGTTGATATCATGGTTTTCTCTGTTACATTACTTATAGTTTCTTTTCTTTATGATGCTAAATCAGTTCCTTGCAAGATTCAGTTGTCAGCCTTTCTAATTTTAGCATAATCCAAATTTATTTTCTATTTCTTAGTATTTTTACAATTTCTTTGTTTTCAGCTTGCCCTAATCTATTTTTCCAACATTTGTTTTCTCTCAAAAGTAACTATTTGTTCTGAAAAGAGCGTTAATTTGAGCATGAAGATTATCAATATTATTGTCTACTTTATTTAAATTTAAATTGACAAAATTAATTTGTGTTTGAATGTTCTAATTCAAATTCTATTCCTCTTAAATCAGCCTCTGGTAATTGGACTTTTCCATAGAATTCCTCCTCTTCATAATTTATTTTTAGTTTAGAAAATTATTATTTTTACATTTATGTAATAGTTATAACATATTTAATAATTTTTCAAATATTAATTACTCAATAAACTCAATTCATCATACACAAAAACTAAAATAATCTTTTGAAATTGAAACATAACTTAAATTATGGTATAATTAAAGATTGATTTTAAAATAAAAGAGGAGGAGTATAAAGTTAAAATTTCAGTTTAAAATTAATTGAGAATTTTACTATACGAAATAAAATGGATAAAAATTCAATAGTAGTAATCTTAATTTATGTTGTTTTTATGGCAGTATTGATTTTACCAACAATACTTTCAAATAAAAAGAAGAAGAAACAGCAAAGCTGAATTACTGGAAAGTTTGAGGAGGGAGAATAAAATAACAACAGTTGGTGGTATACAAAGGAACGCTTAAATATTTTTACAGAAAGCTGTAGAAATGAAAATAGACAAAAAATGCAAGAATGATGGTTCTTAAATCGACTATCGACAGAATAGATAATTTAAAATCTAAATATTTTCAAAAATTTAAATATATTTTTGAAAATAATTTTGAGGATATTTTAGAAATATAAAATAGGAGGAAAAATGAAAAGAATATTATTATTTTTATTGAGTTTTCATCAGTACAGTTACATTTTCTGGTACTTTTAGAAAATATATCGTACAATGATGGAAAAATTATAGAACATTTAGAGAAAACAGTCAAGTTATGCCAAGTGCTTCAATTACAAAAAGTGGAAATGAAGACGTGTTGATGGTACCTTCCAGACAGTCAAATGGCAAGAAGCTTGCCAGCACTTATGTAAGAAATGACCAGTATATAAGTAGGTATATACAGTCCAATAATAATTCAGTAATAGTGTATGTATATTTAAAACCATCTAGCAACTTATCAATTATTAGTAAATCTAAAAATTCCAACAACACTTTGGTAATGTCGCTTCAAAATCAATAACAAAATAATACTAATACTACTAAACAAACCAAATAAACCAGCATAGCAGACATGGTTCAAAAGTCCAAAAATACCTGCAAATAATACTATAACAAAGATCACAATAGTAGTAGATCCAGGACACGGAGGACACGATTCAGGAGCACGTGGAAATGGTTATAATGAAAGATATAGTACTACAGCTAGCAACAAAGATCTAGCTAATAATTTAAGACGTGATTACAATGTTATAATGACAAGAGATTCGGATTTCTGTGCCATTAGATACAAGAGCAAAAATTGGAAATGATAGCAATGCAGATTTCTTTTATAAGTATTCATTTAAATTCAGGCTCAAGTTCATCAGCAAAATGGAACAGAAGTTTATTATTTTAATAAGAAAGACCAAAAATAATTATGCTGCACAAGTAGCAAAATTTGAAAATAAAGTTGATTCAAGTTATGGAGATACTCCATTTTTCTGATTTTATTTTAAACGATATTTTTTACAAGAAAAATCTACAAGTCAGGCTGTTGCAGGAGCAGTTTTAGATGGATTGATAAATCTTACTGGACTTAGAAGAAGAGGTGTACTGGGGAGCAAACTTTGCTGTACTTCGTGGAAGTAACTCACCATCAATATTAGGTAGATTTAGGATTTATGAACAATTATTCTGATTTATCTAAATTTTTATCACCAGATGATCAAGAAAGAACAGCAGCTGTTATTGGGGATGCAATAAGAAAATATTTTAAATAAATAGTATCTGAATAATAATTTATTAAAGTTTGGTAATTTACTATTTCAGATATTTAGCTTGAAACTAACTATATTTAAACTACAGATTTATATAAATTTATTTTTAGGAATTTGAATACTATTATCAAAAATAGGAGAAATTTATGCCAGAAAAAGAAAAATAAAGAAGAAAACTCTAAAAGCACAAGGTTCTTTTGGTAAAAATCTTTTCGATGCTATTGCTGATAACAGCTGGAGATAGTTGCAACATATTATATGATATAGACCACAGTGAGTAAGATACAGGTAGTTGTAAATAAAAATCTGGGATGCAGGAAAGACAAAAAGATGATGAAGTACAAACAGAATTTCCATCTTCGTATGTGATCCTTTCTACAAAAATAATTAATGAAAGAGAAATTGTGGTTCCTCGTCAAATGAACCTACATAGAAGCGATTTTATAAATGGAATTATTAGAAATTCAAATTATATTACAGAAGACATGAAATTTAGAAACGCCTATAATCTTAGAATTGACAATGTAAATACTACAGTTGTAAAATTAAATGCACAGATTTTGTGAATCTGACATCTGAACTATTTAACGGATTTTTCTCAAGCAGTAACAAACACAATATTAAAAATTTCTAATATTCACAGTGTCTTAATCCAAATAGATGGGGAAATCAACACACGCGTATTAAGACTTTTTAAAGTATTTGTAATTAAGGATTTAAAGATATTTGCTAAAATTAAAAATTCAAGTTGTTTTAGTGTTAATAAGAAAATCTTTATTATACTGAAGCAACTTTTATTTTTCTATCTAAATTGATAAAATTTGTTGAAAAACTAATAGAAAAATAGTGTATTATATGCTATAATACTAAAAATGATTAAAAAATAGATGAAGATAAATAATGGGATTTAGAAGTCGCAAAAGAATTCAGCTTGCTTCTGCTATTATGATGGGAATATTCGGAATAAGAATGCTTTATTTCAGGAATATTATTTTTGAAAAATAACGTTTTTGAGCATTAAATCACAGAGAAGTAGTGCAACAGTCAATGGAATAAAAATTTACCGTGATGACTTTGAAGAAAGTTATTCATTGAAAAACGAACTAAATGAAATAACTCAACAAAAATACAGCAATTGGCACAAGTAGGAACAAATTCAGAAATATAAAAAGTGTTCCTGATGATTTAGTAAACGAATATGTTTTACAACTTATAATTAATAAGGAAATCTTACTTTCATCAGCCAAAAACTTGGGAATAAAAAGTTAGTGGATCTGATGTCAATAAAAGATTCGAAAAATTATAGAAAACAGTCAAAGCTTGGGAAAAAGAGTTTGAGAATATTTAAGATCAGTAGGATATAATGTTTCATCATTTAAACAAACAATAAAAGATCAGAAAATTATAGAAAAATGAGAGAAAAATATTTCAAATGATAAAATTACAGAAGAAGAAATAAAGAAAAGCCTCACGAAAAGAAATAAATACACCTCAACCTTTTGCTAATCAAGATTTTTGATGATGTAAAAGATCAAATAAAAAGAAACTATGACACAAGATAAGAATCATTATGATTTTAAACTCATATCTTGCAAAAAGCTAAAGAAAAACTAAAATCGTATTCAAAGATAAAAATTTTCGAGAATATGTATACTAAAGTAAAAAGCTGTTGTAGCACAAAAATGGAGAATAAAATATACAAATGAAGCAGTAAATGAGCAAATTATAAATTCTGTTTCACAAACACAACAAGGCTACTCAGATAAATTAGTAAATGAATTAAAGACAACTTTGATCTAGATAAATTTGTAGAAATTTCTGAAAAAGCAAAAAGCAGCAGAAGAAAGGCTGATCCTGATTTAATAGGTGTAGATCAATTAAGAGATTATTCTCAAAAATATTATAATTATTTAATAGACAGCTACAAACCTGATGATGCACATTACAAGCTAGATTTAATGTAAAGGGATAGTTACAATACTCAAAATAGTATTGGCGGTTATGTAATTGGAGAAGAATATCAGGCAGGTGAAAGTGATTTTGAAAGGAGCTCAAAAACAAGCTGATGAAATTATGAAACAACAACTAAAGATAATTTTGCAGCTAAAAGCAAAAAGAATTTTCAAAAGATCCAGAATCAGCTAAAAATGGTGGAAGTTTAGAGAAACAGCTGACTTGTCACAACTTGTTCCAGAATTTGCAAACGCTGTTAGAGAACGGTAAAAGCGGGAGATATTGTAGGACCTATAAAAAACTCAATTTGGTTACCACATTATTTATATTCAGAGCAAAGATCCAAAAATGACAATGTTGCTAAAGTTAGCCATATTTTAATAACACCAACTATATCTGAGCTTCAAAAACAAAAGTTATCAAAAAGTTCAAAATTTAAAAGCTGAAATCGAAAGTAAAAAGTAACATGGGATAATGCAGAAAAACAAGATAAATACAACTTCAGTATTAAAGAAAGATTCAAAAATTAGTTAAAACTGACGCAATTCCAGGAATTGGAAAAATGATGAATTAATGAATCAAATTTTTTGCATTAAAAATAGATGGAATTCTTGAAAGAAATGATGCGACAGGGACTATTTAATCGCAAAAACTTCAGAAATACCATTTGCATCAAGCAACATTTGAAAAATTCAAAAGAACGTGAGATTGGAACTTGCACATGAATATGCAGATAAAACAATTAGATAGTATTAATTAGAAATTAGAATTTAAAAATTGTTTCAAATAGTAAAATGTTTGAAAACAGTACAAATTAATTTAGAGTTAAACTGAAAATTAAAATTAGGAGTTTTTAATGAGGTACATTGAAAATCTTGAAAGCGTTAACATGATTATTGATGAAAATGGTCTAAAAATAACACAAGATGCAATTTTACTTTCTGAATTTATAAAAATATTTTAATACAAAATATAAAAATAAAGAAAAAGACCATTCTGGAAATTGAGCTGGGCAAGGAATAATGACATTGTTACTTTCTAAAATTGAAATTTTTGAAAAATTTTTGCTGTGGAAATTCAAAAAGACATATTTGAAATTTTTATATATAAAAATAAATAATTTAGAAGAAAATAACTTCAATTAATGAAGATATAAAAAACAATAAAAGGAGAATACGATTTTATTTTTCAAATCCTCCATACAAAAGATAAATTCTGGAAAACTTCCTGAAAACGAAGCAGAACAAATCAGTAGATCATGAAATTTTATTGACATTGGAAGAGCTTTTTATGAAATAAAAAGACTTTTTGAAAAATTATGGAGAATTTTTGTAATTGTGCCAGATGATAGATTAAACGATGTATTTTGATCATATTTACGAAATAACATGAATATTTTATCAATCGAAATTAATAAATATAAAAACTGAATTTAATTATTGTTCATGGGAAAAAGGTGGAGGAATTCGAGATAAATATTTATGAAAAATAGATTTAGTGCATAAAATATAGTTAATAAGATAGTACAAACATAGTAAGAATAAATACTATAGTCCATGTGTTTTTTGCAAAAATTTACAAATATCGTTATTTTGGAATAAATAAAATTTGAGGTATAATTTATAATATACTCAAATCTTTTAATATTAAACTAATAAAATCAAAGAATCTTGGAGTTTAAGTAGCAATAGTCATAATCTTTGAACCAAATTTAAACGGTATTCCTATAAAATTAAATAATGTTCAAGCATAAATAAAGATAAGGAGTTTTTATGAAAATGATATGTAAGATTTTTCTGTGGAAAGTATAAAATGATAATAATATTGTTAATGAAATGTTTTCTTTAATGAAAAATCATTATGAAAATATGAAGAAAGAGAAATTTCTGGCTGATTTATATGATAAGGATGATATTTTGATATTTGATGGAGAAATATTGAAAGGATTTTCTACAATAAAGAAAAATAAATGTCGAGTTAAAAATGAAAATAATGAAAATAGTGATTTCTGGATTTTTCTGGAGATACAATTATCGAAAAAGGGATTTTCTTGGGGAATCGAATTTCAGAAAGAATGGATAAAATATTGCCTTCTGGAAAGTGAAAAAATATGAAAAAAATGGGGTAAAAACTTACTGGTTTTCTGATTTCTAAAGGGATAAAGACATATATGTATCTTCCAACATATTTTTAAAAAAATTTTTGTCCTAAAAGGTGGATTATACTGAAAATGAGATGGAGAAAAAAATAAAAGATATTTATGCTGAAAAAAATATACGGAAATAGATATAATAAGGAAAATGGAATTGTAAAAAAATGATGGAACAAAATGATTTTTACGGGAAAATGTCGTTGTACTTTCGGAAAAAGCAGTTAAAAAAATAAAAAATGCAGTTTTTAGAGAAAAATCCTAGCTATCAGAAAGGTGATGAACTGGTATGCCTTGCAGAAATTTCTTTTGAAAATTTGACAAATTTGGGAAAACGGGTTTTGAAGGAAATCTTTTTAATTTTTAAAACTAAATAGTTTGATTTGAAAAAGTAAAATTTACTTTTTAAAAAATAAAATTCAATGATTTGTGTGTTAAAATATTGGAAGTTAAATAAATAAAAAAAGGTGAATTTTATGAAGATGTTGTTTATTTATCCTGGATTTGGAAAGAAAAAGGGACAGAAGTATATTTTTCAGCTGAGGACGTTTGAGCCGCTTACGTTTGCTTACTTGCGGGCATTGACTCCTTATGATATTGAATGTGAGCTGATTGATGAAAGAGTTGAGGCGATAGACTATGATAATGATGCGGATGTTGTTGTAATTACTTTGGAGACTTATACGGCACGGCACGGATATGAGATTGCTAAAAGATTTAGGGAAAAAGGAAAGAAGGTTATTATTGGGGGGACACATGCTTCGCTTGTGCCAGATGAGGCTATGAAGCATGCAGATTCTGTAGTTACAGGATATGCTGATGATATTTGGGGGAAAATTATTGAGGATTATAGGAATGGGACAGAAAAGAAACTGTATATTGGTGGACTTAGCAATAAGTTTTTAATACCAGACAGAAGTATCTTTAAGAAAAAATATTTAATTTCAGTTGTAGAAACTGGACGTGGATGTCCTCATCACTGTGAATTTTGTGCAATTTCGGCAGTTAATAAGAAACGGTATGCTAAAAGGCCCGTTGATAGTGTAATTGAGGAATTGAAGCATATAAAGTCAAAAATATATTTTTTTGCTGATGATAACTTTGTTGCAGATCCCTAAATATGCATTGAGCTTTGTGAGAAGATAAAGCCGTTAAAGAAAAAAATGGATTTCGCAAGGGCAATAACGATGGCAAAAAATGAGAAATTGCTTGCAGCTATGAGAGACAGTGGATGTCTTTTTATTTTAATCGGATATGAGTCGATAAATAAAGAGGCTCTTGACAATATGAAAAAGGAATGGAGCTACAAGCTGGGAGATATTGAGGAATCAACACGGATTATACATAAATACAATATTGGAATTTATGCCACATTCGTTTTTGGGTTTTGAGGAAAAAATCGGCACTACGTTTGAAGATACTGTAAAATTTGCACAAAAAAACCATCTGGAATTTGTCCAGTTTAACTATCTTGTACCTTTTCCAAATACTGAACTTTATTTTAAAATGGAAAAGGAAGGAAGGCTTTTGTACAAAAAGTGGTGGCTGGAGCCGCAAAAATATTCGTATTTATTTTTTGAGCCTTATGATATTTCTACAAATGAGTTTCGTGACAGGTGTATTGCAGTAAGATATGCATATCATTCTGTAAAAAATATTTTGGGAAGAACTTTTGATGTGTTAAAAAGGACAAAAAATATACCATTTTCCATTATGTATCTGTTTTTGAGCTTTGGGCAGAAGGCTGTTATAAAGAAATTTCAGGATTTGCCGATTGGAGATAATTTAGATGAAAAAAATTGGTAAAAAAGTAAATTTTATGAAGTAAAAAAATTTAAAATATGTGATTTTAAACAGATTATTCATATTTTTTGTAAAAAAATCCTACAAAAGATTTTGTTTCCAATATAAAAAGTAAAAGTAAAAATTGGGAAAACGCAAGTAAAAATACTTTTTGAAATATTGAAAACTAATAAAAAAATACAGAATATTTAAAAACTTTTGAAACAGAAAAGCAAATTTTAAAGTGCAGAAAAATGAAAAAGAATTAATAGAAAAGTTTCAGAATAAAAATTCGATTGTGAATTATGAGAATGTTAAGGAGTTTGTGAAAGAGAGAAAAGTGGGGAAAAGTAATGTTCTTTTGAGTGATAAAATTAAGCTGTTTGAACTTACGAGCGGAAGTATGTCTGATGTCAAATATATTCCGTATACAGAAAATTTTTGAAAAGTTATATGAACGGAGTTTTTCATGGATTCTATGACTTTATATCAAAAATAATAAAAATCTTTTCTTGGAAGTTCCTACTGGTCTGTTTCTCCAATTTTAAAGCGAGAAGCTGTAACTAGTGGAGGAATCCGTGTGGAATCGAAGATGATACTTGTATTTTTGATAAAATTTCTGCATTTTTTTAAATAAACTGTTTACAGTTCCAAAAGAAATAAAAACACCCAAAATATGGAGGATTTTTTTTACATTACAGCAGTATTTCTGCTTTTTATCAGAAAAAATCTTGCGATGATTTCGGTATGGAGTCCATCGTTTCTTATGATTTTGCTTTGATTTTATTGAAAAAATCATAAAGTGATTTGCAAAAATTTTAAAAAGTGAGGATTTGAGTGCTGAATTTTTTGTTGAGAAAAATTTAGGAAAGTAAAAAAAGTATTTTCAGATTATTAAGAAAAAATACAAAAAATTGTGGAAAAAAGCAGAAGTGAAATTTTTGATAAATTATTTTGAAAGAAGTGAAAAATAATACTTTTAAATCAAAAATAGTGGAATTAAAACAAAAATGTTGGAAAAAAATAGTAAATGAAAAAATAGATTCCCAAAAATAAAAAGTTAAAAAATAAAATGGAAAAATAAAATTATGGAAAATTTTGTGGATTACTCTGTGATTTGGGAGAAACTTGCTTGTGAGCTGCTGGGCAGATAGTGATTCCTATGAAATTTTTATAAAATTGAAGGAGAAAATTGAATTTTGATAGAAAAAACATGAATTTGAAATTTCAAGGAAAAGGGCTTATGTCAACAGAATGCATTGTAAGTTTTCCGCTGGAAAATGTGAAAAATGGGAGTGTTGTTGCCTATAACTCGTTTTTTTATGAATTTATTCAAGTTTCTGGTGATGAGTTAGAAAACAGCAGTCCAAAACTTTTGGATGAATTGGAGATGGGAGAGCATTATTGCGTTGTTGTTACTACAAATGCTGGGCTTTACAGATATAATACGAATGATATTGTGAAAGTTACAGGATTTTTATCATAAAAATTCTGTTGTGAAATTTGTTGAAGAATGAATAATTTTTCTGATATTGTTGGGGAAAAAGCTGGAAAAATTCGTTTGTTGAAAAAGCAAGTTTTAAATTTGTTGAAGGAAAAATAATATTAAAGAGGAATTTTTGCTATTTTCACCAGTAAAAATGAAAATGGAAAAATAAGTTATACATTATTTTTAGAAATAAAGAATAAAAATAAGAAACTGATTTTGAAAAAAAGCTGGAAAAATAAAATAAAATTTGAAAATAAACTTAATGAAAAACTGTGTCAGGCATTTCATTATGAATATGCGTATAAATTGGGGTCAATTAGGGAAAGTGAGAATATTTTTAATAGAAAAAGGATGGATTAAAAAACATATACAGCTGAAAAAAATCAAAAAAAGGCAGAAAAATAGGAGATATAAAATATCGAATACTGGATAAAAATTTTGGCTGGGAAAATAAATTTTTAGGAGGATTTGGAGAATGAAAGTGGCATTACTGGCACCAGCAGGGGCAATGTACAGATTTAATGGAACATTTAAGAAGGCGATTCACTATGCACCGCTCACATTATCGACACTTGCGGCATATATTCCAGAAGATATTGAAGTTGTAATTTATGATGAAACGATTGAAAAAATACCGCTTGAACTGGATGCGGATATTGTGGTTATGACTTCGATTACGGGAACATCAGAAAGAGTGTATAAATACGCAAGATACTTTAAAAGCAAAGGGAAAAAGGTTATTTTAGGCGGACCGCATCCGACACTTTGCCCAGAAGAAGCGATACAGCATTGTGATTCTGTTGTAATTGGGCGTTCTGAATGGCTTTTTACGGAAATAATGGAAGATGCGAGAAATAACAGTTTAAAGAAATTTTATGTCCAGAAGGAAAATAGTCTTGAAAATTTGAAATTACCAAAAAGGGAACTTTTGAAAAAGGAAAGATATGTTTCCATAAACAGCATTGAAGCTACAAAAGGCTGTTCTTTTGACTGTTCTTTCTGCGTTGGAAAGGCTTTATATCCTAAATTATTGAAAAGACCAATTAATGAAATTATTGCAGAAATTGAGACTTTTAAGAAAAAAAGAAGTTTTGTTTATAGATTTAAATTTGATTGCTGACAGAAAATTATGCTAAAAAAACTGTTTATTGAATTGACACCTCTCAAAAAATGGTGGTTTGGGCTGGCAACTTCCAACCTTGTTCACGATGATGAAATGATAAGGCTAATGGCAAAAAGTGGCTGTAAAGGCTTGCTTATAGGATTTGAAGCTGTCTCGAAGGAATCGCTGCGGGCTATGAATAAAGGGGTAAATGTTATGGCTGATTACCATTTGCTTATGAAAAAACTGCATCATTATGATATTGCTGTAAACGGAACTTTTACATTCGGAGCAGATGGCGATGATAAGGATATATTCAAGCGAACTGTGGAGGAAGTAATAAAAATGAAAGTTGACTTGCCAAGATACTCTATATTAACTCCATTTCCTAAAACAAAACTTTACAATGATTTGGAAAAGCAAGGCAGAATTTTTGAAAAAAACTGGACAATGTACGATGTTCAGCACGCTGTATTCCATCCAAAAAAAATGACAGCGCAGGAACTGCAGGAAGGCGGAATTTACGCTTGGAGGGAAACTTATAAAGTAAGCTCGATTTTTAAAAGAATCGCAAGATTCAGCGTTATTGCACCAATTATGCTTAATACTAACTTGGGGTATAGGCATTATGCCGATAAATTGGAGGAATTTACTTTTGAAAAAATGACAGATAATTCTGATATTCCAAATGTAGATTAATTAGTTAATTTTTAAATAAACAATCATATAAATTATTTTTTTATTAAGAAATTTTTGATTAATAATAGTTTTTTTTCATTTATATTTATGTCTTTTTTATATAAAGCAAAGGGGAACAGTCGCCATCCCCTTTGCAAACCCGGGCTTTGTCTAAGCATTTTTTTGAAAACAAAATTAAACTCGCTTCGCTCAGACAGTAATTTTTATTTCCAAAAAAATCACGACATTTTTAATTCAATATATACCAATTATGATACAAAAATGTTAAAAAAACTTTTATATAAAATAAGATTTTTAAAATTTAATTATAATGTTTAAGATAATAAATTATTGATAAGGAGAAGAAAAATGAAAATAGCTTTTTTACGTCCAAATATGGGAGGGAAACGTTCCAATGATGCGATAGAGCCACTTGCTTTTGCGGTGCTTTCGGGGCTTACGGATAAGACTCGACATGAGCTTATGCTTTTTGATGATAGGATTGAGGATATTCCGATGGATCTTGAGGTTGATTTGGTTGTAATTTCTACGTTTACAATGACGGCTAGACGGGCTTATGAATTAGCAAAAAATTATAGGGAACGTGGAGTTTATGTGATGATCGGAGGGTATCACGCTTCGCTTATGCCTGATGAAGTGCAGGAACATGCAGATACAGTTTGTGGGAAGTGGAGAAGTTACTTGGAATGAATTTTTGAACGATTTGGAAAATGGGGTGCCGAAAAAGAGGTATGAATGTAGAAAATTGCCGGATATTAATAATGTTGTTTATGATAGGAGCATTTACAAGGGGAAAAAATATTCTTTTGTCGTGCCAGTTCAGTTTGAGCGAGGCTGTATGCACCAATGTGAATTTTGCACGATTGGGGCAGTTCATAAGGAGATTTTCAACATAGGGATGTTGAGAATGTGATAAAATGAGGTAAAGGAAATTTTTTTAGAACGAATAAAAAGGGCGAAAAATCGTTTATTTTGTGGATGATAATATTTTTGCTAATAAGAAAAAAAGGCTTTTGCAGCTGTTTGAAGAATTGAAAAACTGAAAAATAAAAATGGGCTTGTCAAGGCAGCATTGATATTGCAAGAGATGAGAAATTGATAAAATTGATGTCAGAAGCAGGATGTATTGAAATGCTTCTGGGATTTGAGAATATAAATATAAAAAAATATTAAGAAAAATGAAAAAGGTTGCAAATTATGAGTTTGACTATGAAAAAAATCATTAATATCTATAAAAAAATATAGAATACTTGTGCATGCAAGCTATGTGATTGGGTATGATTATGATGATAAAAACTGCTTTTGATGAAATTTTGAATTTTCTAAAAAGCATAAATTTTTTTCTTGCAGGCTTTTAATCCAGCATTGCTGATACCAGGAACTCCTTTTTATGAAAGATTGAAAAAGAAGGTCGGTTGCTTTTATGAACGATGGTGGCTGGATGAGAACTTTCGTTATGGGAAAGCATGCTTTTGAGCCATATAATATGACGATTGAGGAATTTGAGGCTGGAATTTTGAAATGCAAGGTGGAATATAACAGACATTCGAGTATCTGGAAAAAGGCTGTTTGACTGGTGCTGCTAATTTTAAACATGCCCTTGTATTTTTGCTGTGAAATTATATCAACCGAAAAGAAGTTTATAACAAAAAAAGGAATAAAATTATGAGAATAATGCTTTGTTTTAGCAAAGGATAACATTTACAAATACAACTCGATTCACAAAAGAAAATATTATCCGCAAATTACGTTAATAACGCTGGAATCACTAATTGACAGAAAGTATAACGCTGATGTTGTTATTGTGGATGAAGGTGTGGAAAAATGGATGCTACTTCTAAAAAAATATGAAAATGAAAAAATTTGACTTAATTTGTATTTCTTCGGTAATTTTCAGGATCGAAAAAGGGCAAAAAGAGATTGCCAAGTTTTGGAAAAAGTAAAGGAGCGCATACATTAATTGGCGGGCATTATGCGACTGCTTTTGAAAGAAGAGGCGTTACAATATTTTGATACAGTAATTACGGGAGCTGCTGAAATTTCATTTCCGATGTTTCTTGAAGATTTTACAAATGGAACTCCAAAAAGAGAATATTTTAACCTCGTTGGAAAATGATTATGAACCGAAGCCATTAAACCGAAAAACTTTTGAAAAAAATAAAAAAATATTTTTAAAAAAATTATGGCACAATTGTCGCAAACAACGGCTGTCCCTAATAAATGCTCCTACTGTTCCATCACAAAGATGTATTCTGGAAAAAAATCAGATAAAAAAAGCATAGAGTACGTGATAAATGAAATAAAAACGAATAAGCCTAAAAAAATGGATATTTCTTGATCCAAACTTTTTAGGCAAACAGAAATTACGCCATTCAGCTAATGGAAGAATTGAAGAAAATTAAAAATAAAATGGACTGCTTCTGCAACAATAAATATCGGTAATGATAAAAAAATTCTTCAGTTAATGAAAGAATCTGGCTGTATAGGCTTGGTTATTGGCTTGGAAAGTTTTGTTCAGGAAAATCTTGATGGAGTAAATAAAAAATTTAACAATGTCGCAGAATACAAAAAACTCGTAAAAACGATCCAGTCTTATGGAATATCAGTCCTTTCCACACTTATGATAGGAATGGAAACTGACACAGTGGAGTCAATTCGCCAAATTCCTGATATTATTGAGGAAATTGGGGTAGATGTGCCAAGATATAACATAATTACTCCGTATCCAGGAACACCTTTTTTTAATCAGTTAAAAGAAGAAGGCAGATTGCTTACAGAGGACTGGTATTACTACGACACTGAAACAGTCGTATTCAAGCCTAAAAATATGAGTTACGACACATTGCAGAAGGAATTTTATAAATTGTGGCTTGACACTTTCACTTTCAAGCGAATTTTAAGAAGAGTGAAAACTTCTAGGAATAAAGGGCTGAAATTCATTCTGGAAGTATTTTCAAGACAGCATGCACGGAAATTTAGGAAGTATGGGAAGATAAAATTTGAGAAGTAAACGACTTAGATTATTTTATTTAATGACAGTTTTTACTATTTTTATTGTGTTTTTCTTTAACAATTTATCAGGAACAGATAACTATTTTTGAAAAGACCCAAAAGAAAGGGATGCTAAAGAATGAAAAAAGAAAAAATAATAAAATTGTTTTATAACATTATTAACAAGTATTGTAATTGTTTTTCTATATTATTTTATCAAAAATTCTATTCACGAAAATGAAACTTGAGAAATTCAGCTATAAAAAATATTTACATGAATTTGGATTTAGTAAACTGAAAAATCCAACTGAAGAAGTACAAAATAGTGATAAATATCAAACTTTTAGATAAAGCTACTTATGAAAAGAATAAGGAAAATTACACAGAAGCAGAAAAAATATTTACATGGAGCTAGCAAAATATAATATTCTTGGGCTATCAGGAAATAGGCAGAATGTATTTAGAAAGACATTGAAAATACTGGAAAAGCGATAGAATATTTTGAAAAAGGCTTATGATAAAGGGGATATAAATGCAGCATTTTGTTTAGGGAAAAGTTATGAAAAATTAAATGATGAAAATATGAAAAGGAAAATGGTATGAAAAGGTGCGTTTAAATGAGCGATACTGATTCTGAAATTTTATTTTGGAAGATTATTGTATTTGGAAAAATAGATGAAGTCTGAAAAATGGTTCAGAAAAAGCACTGATAACTTCAAAAATGCTATCGCAATTTATAACCTTATGATAATAAATTATGAAAAAGATATAAAGGGAAAGTTAAAAATTGCAAAAAGCAATTACACGAGGTGTAGAAGAAATGGATGACGATATGTTGGGAAAAAGTAAAATATATGACGGGAATAAAAAACAGCAACATATTTTTCGTGTATCTTAACAATGCTGATAATTTTATTGAGAAAACAGTATCTAGAAGCTGAAAAGAGTATATAAAAGCAAATAAATATGATAAAAATAAATTATTATTTAGCTGAATTATACAGGATTTATTTCAAAAGATATGAAAAGTCAGCAGGAATTACAGAGAAAGCTACAGAGTAGAGCGAGAGCGTTTGCATTATTAGGGATTATATTTAAATTAGGGAGAAACAAAAGAAGCAACAAAAATGGTATGAGAGAAGGAGCAAAAAGAGAGAGTCAAATTCCCAATAGAATAGGGAGAATTTTACAGCTTTCAGGAGAAATCAAAGAGGCATTTAAATATTACAGTAAGTCGAGCAAAACAGAAAAATATTTATGGTATAATTAGAGTTATAGAGTATTATTATGTAAATAAAAATTATAGGGAAGATGGATTTATAAAGTTTTTAATGAAAAATAACATTTTAGAATTGAATAAAAAGAAAAGTTTATATTATTAAATAGACTTAGGAGATAGAAGAAAATGATTGAATTAACAAAATATAATGAGAATAAGTAAATTGAAATAGTAAACTAAAAATTAATAGATAAAACAAAAATCTTGATATTTTCTTGAAAGGAACAAAATTCTGAATAATAAAAATCGTAAAAGGAGAAAAACAGTGAAAATAACATTTATACTGCCTGCCATTGGAGAGAGGGCAGAAATATATAAAAACATGGAAAAAATATGAGCCACTTATGATTGCGGTTTTAAAATCTTTAACTCCTGAGGATGTTGGAAACGAATTTTATGGATGACAGGAATGAATTTATAAATTATGAGGAAAATACAGATCTGATTGTGATTTCCGTGGAAACGTATACTGCCAAAAGGGCTTATGAAATAGCAGAAAAGTTTCAGAAAAGGGGGATAAAGGTACTTGCAGGGAGGGTTATCATCCAACTGTAGAGCCTGACGAGTGTCTGGAAACATTTTGATTCGATTATTTTGGGAAATGCGGAAAGCGTGTGGACAAAGATGTTGAACGATTTGAGCAAGAATAAGCTGGAAAAACGGTATTATGGGGTAACTACTTCTTTTGCAATGCCTGACAGGAGTATTTACAAGGATAGGAAATATTCACCGCTTGCACTGATTGAAACAGGGCGTGGGTGCAATTTTGCATGTGATTTCTGTGCGATTCATTCTTATTATGAGAAAAAGTATTTAGGCGTCCTATTGAGGAAATTGTGCAGGATATAAAAAATTCTGGGAAGAAGTATGTTTTTTTTATTGATGATAATTTTGTGGCGGATCATAAACATGCGATTGAGATTTGCAAGGCAATTGAGCCGTTAAATATAAAATGGGTAACGCAAGGGGCTATTACCATTGCGAAAAATGATGAATTGCTTTACTGGATGAAAAAGAGCGGATGTAAAATGATTTTGATTGGGTATGAGTCGATGAATCCAAATATTTTAAAGGATATGGGGAAAGGCTGGAGAAGTGGCGTTGGAGAAATAAATGAACTGACGGAAAAAATTCATAGTTATGGAATCGGAATTTATGCTACTTTTGTATTCGGTTATGGAAATGATACGAAGGAAACTTTTGATGAAACGGTAAAATTTGCCAAAAAACATGGATTTTATTTTGCGGCATTTAACCATCTTGTACCATTCCCAAAAACAGGCGTTTATAGAAAATTAAGAGAAGAAAAACGGCTTCTTAGTGAAAAATGGTGGCTGGATGAAAATTATCCTTATGGGCGGATTTCCTTTCTTCCAAGCGATCAGACTCCCGATGAGCTTTCCAAAAAATGTGCCAATGCAAGAAAAAGCTTTTTTGGATGGCGTTCAATACTTAAAAGAGGATTTATGCAGTTAAAACGAAGCCATGATTTGGGAATGTTTGCAATCTTTTTTGCACAAAACTTTAATTTGAAAAAAGAAGTTATGGGGAAATATGATTTACCGTATGCACAAAACTTGGATGAAGCTCCAAAATAATTTTCAGTAAAATAAGCCGTAAGTATGTGATATTTCAAGATACAGAAAACTGCTTTTAAAAACCGAAATAAAAAGTTAGACTATTTTATAAATGCTAAATTTTATATAATAACAGTTTAGTTTTTAAACAGGTTTGCATTTTTAGAATTTGATAAAACAAATCTAAAGCAAGGGGCATTGATGAAAAATACTTATATTATTGAACAGATCTCAGTTTTTAAAAGATATATTGAAAAGTCAAGGACAGGAAAAATAAAAGTTAGATTCCATCCCGCCATCTGTCCTGAAACCAGAACCATTGCTCTGGCAGTTTTAAAGATAATTTTTCGTATTCAGCTAAAATAGATTTCATTATTTCGTGTCTATTTTTGTAATTTTCAGGATGGATAACTTTGTCTATAAAAATGTGACAAATATTGTTTTTCATCAACTTCATTATGAATAATAACAATCGGAATATTCTCTTTCTTGGAAAAATAGGCAGGAAAGCCTGAATTAGTAGTAGGTAAGCCAAAAATGTGATTTATCCCCATCTGGTTTTCGTACATCACTTAAAAAGCACAAAAACGCCCTTTGAATTTTATTTTCAAAAAGATTTGTAATTTGTTCTGGGAAAATAAGTCATGTTATTCTTAAAACGATTTTATCCATATAAGATTCAATAAATTTGTTTGGATAATTCTAATAGGAATAAACATTGTATCGTTTCTCGTTGGAAAAAGGGCTGGCATGAAAAAATCCAAATGATGAGTAACAAGAATAATCCGTTCATTTTCACTCTTTAATTTTTCCAGTAATTCAGAATTATATATTTTGTGAAAAATTTTCAAAAATATTCATAAATCCAGAAGGCAGTAAAAACGACTTTGTATGTTTTTATAAGATTTTATCGCACTTCCTTGATTTTTCTTTGAATAATTAAAACTATTTTGTCTATTTAAAAATCAAATTTAAGTTACGATACGACAATTTTCTTCCTTTTGGAATGAGATAAAAAGCAAAACACCAATAAATTGAGATATTTTTAGCCGAATTTTGGGTGAAAGAAAATTAAAGATTTTTATAAAAATATAAAAATTGAGAATATTATAAAAATCTATGGTTGTTTTCATAAAATGTCATTTTAAATATAATCTATTTAATAAATTATACCACAGAAAAATAAAAATTAATTTTTAGTATTGAAATTTATCTTTCAGAAGGTTATAATATTTTTCGAGTAAAACTAACAGTTAGAATATAACAAATTGTGAGTCTTGTTCATTATTGAATGGGACTTTTTATGTTATAATCATTTGTCAAGGCTTCACAAACCTTGATGTTATATTCGATATGTTGGAGGTGGTCTCAATGATGAACTGGGATTTGACTGTTTTAGCAGTTATAATCGCTGCTTTTTATTTTTAGCAGTCAAAAAGTACATTAAGTAAATTCCATTGTTCTTCCCACCTTATGCCTGCACGTTCTATCTACTGGACTGGCAGTTTTTCATTAAAACATCAAGAGCTTTCTAAAAATGATAGAAAAAAATAAAAATTGGTTTAAATAATTTGTGTTTATTTAAAAATAAAAATGATGAATATTTATTGCTGGATACAGGAGTAAATGTGAAAAAGAAAAGAAAATTTTTGAAAAAAACTGATTCAGAAAAATTGAGATGTAAAAAGATAAAAAGTGATAGTTCTAAGCCATTCTCATTCTGATCATGTGGGAAATTTGAAAATGCTCATTGATGAAATTGGAGATGTTAGAGTTATTGCACATAGAAATTCTGAAAATGTATTAGAAACAGGAAAAAAGTGTTATTCCAAATGGATTTTATCCATTTACAGAAAAAGATTTCTAAAAATTGAAAAAGTAAAAAAAGAATTTTAGTAAAAATATCTTTTCCAAAAATTGGAGAAAACTGATATGGAAAAAGTGATTTTTATTGATTTTTACAAACAGAAAAAGATTTTCTTTCAGAATACGGTTTTGGAAATATGGAAATTATTGAAACAAAGGGACATTCAGATGATTCTGGTTTTCGGTTGCAGTTTTTGATGAAAAAAATAATAGAAATATTTGTTTTAGTGGGAGATCTGGTTCAGAATATGTTTTAAAATTTCGTTAATTCCGTTATTTGGGGAGAATAAGGAAGAGTTGATTGAAAATTGGAAAAAATTATTCTGAATGGATATGATAAAATTTTTCCTGCAACTGGGAAAGAAGTTACAGTACGGGATTTAATCAGAAGATTGGGGAAAGATGAAAAAAATAGAATTTAAAATTATTCAAAATAGTGATTATAGCGATGAAATAAGAAATATTCTGAATGATGAAGAAATGGAATCGCTTGTACAGGTAACGTATGAAAAAGTGCTCGAATTTATTTGAATCATTGCAAAAGGATAGTGAAAAAGACACCTATTATTGTTGCAGGAATTGATGCTGACTGGTTATCTTGTGGGTGTTGGGAGCTTGTTCAATTTTTCAAAAATAATATCGGATATTTAAATTCATTTAGAATAAAAAGAATATCGGAATAAAAGTTAATTTTGGCAAGGCTTACGAGATGCTGATAACAGAAGCAAAAACTTGGGAGTAAAAACAGTAATTACGACTATTCTGGAAGAAAATAAAAATAGCACAAAAATTTTGACAAAAAAGGCAAAAAAGTATGCCAATTTATGAGTTTTATAAAAATATTGTATTTTTAGCTTTGAAAAATGTGAAAAAAGGGTGATTTAATAGTAAAGGATGAAGAAATTTTGAACTATGGAAATTTTGAAATTTCATCTGAAAAAAATAAGACAAATAAAAATATGTTGTGAAAGATTACAAAAATTTTATAAACTTTTTGTATAAATTTAGAAAAGTAATAGCTTTTTTGGATATCCAGAAATGCCTGAAATTAATAAAAATTTCAAATTTTTGTATGTGGATTTTTGTTTTAAAGGATAAAAATGCAGATGAGATAAAATTTAGAAAAGCTGTAAAATTTATTCAAAATAAAAGGCTATAATTGTGATTTTTATGATTGGAAGTTATGAAAACTCGTTTTTGGAGAAAAATTTGAATAAAATGAAGGTTTTTAGTAAAAGCAAGATGTATAGGGTTTTTATGAGAAAATTTTATACTGTAAAAATAATGAAGAAACTAAGGATGAGGATTGAGAATTTTGCTTTCGGAATTTGTAATATAGTATAATCAAAATACAACACCTAAATATATTAAAATAATGTGCTTATTTTCAAATATAAAAATTTTATATTTAATGGTTCAATTTTAAAAATTTATTTATTTTTAATAATAAAAGATTATTTTATGTAAATATTATAAATTTATCTGATAAAAAGTGTTATAATACAAAATAATATTTTAGGAGGATTTTTATGAGTAACTACAAATCAGTTGAAATATATTGCTTATATGTTTTTAGACTCAGTATTTTTGTATTTTTCAGGGATTTTTACCATCCTGGATTCATTTAATCACAAGATTTGTAGCACCGTTATTTGCATACAGTGGAAGGCTTTTTATCATACAAGAAACCGTAAAAATATATAGGCAAGATTATGGATAGCCGCTATTTTGATGCAATTTGGAAATGTAATTTCATTTATTATACTAGGAGAAAGATATCAAATAATAGATAATATAAGTCTTGCGATTGGATTTACAATAATTTATTTCTTGCAAAAGGAGAAGTAGTAAAAAGTAATTTATAATATTTTAGGAATTTTTCTTTTTTTATTTTGGGATTGGTATTTTCTTTTTGTTCCGATTGTGATTGGAAATTATATCATGGGGCTTGAAGGTGGAATACAGACTTTGTTTACAATGATTAGTTTTGGGCATTTCTATGGAAATAGAAAAAGCAGATAATAGCATTTTTAATTTGAATATATATATATTCCATTATTTACGCCATCGTTAAACCTCTGCTAAAATACCCTAATTCAAAAGCATGGTTTGACAGTTTTTGCTATAACAGCGACGGTTTAACATTTTTATTTTTTACCATTCATATTTTTGTACAATGGAAAAAGGAAGCAAAGAGCACCAATTCACAAATGGTTTTTCTATATTTTTACCCCTTTCAATTTTAGTCTTTGAATATTCTTGCATTCTTTTTGAAAAATAAGAAGTTAAAGTTAAGTTACACACTTTATTTATTTAGCTTTTTATCGCTTTGACTTTGAAAAAGGAAGTCTCATAAAATAAAGCAAGGAAAAATGTATTCTTATTCCTGCTTTTATATATATTTTATAAAGAAAGTTACAGTCAGTCCATGGTTCCTTTTCAATTTCTGCATTAAACTTTCCAATTCTGAAATTGTACTTAGCCTTCGTGGCTCTTTCTGGATTTTTATCCATTTCCTTTCTCACTACATCCTGGAAATTCGTTCCAAAAAGTATTATCTTTTCCATCAACATACAGGAAATTAATGTAGGTATTTTGTTCTTTCATCTGTATCTGGATTCTTTGCAGTTTCTCTTGAACGGTATCAATTTTTATTTTATTGTTCAAGTCCCTTGAATAGGAAAAGGGACAGTTGCACGGCAATCCCGGGACAGTAAACGTGCTACAGCGATAATTGTAATATCCTTGTCTATACCTTTTATAGCCTTTTCAGTTTCTCTTCTGATAAAGAAATCTATAATTCTCAGCTGTCTTTTCATCTTCCTGAGCTTCAGTAACTGGAATTTTAAATAATCTTAAATGCTCCAATATTTTCACCTCACCATTTATTTTCTCTTTTAATATTTTATCATTATTGATAAGTTTTGCAAGTTTAAAATTTTACTCTATTTGCGTATTTCTCGTTATTCTAGCTAATATTTTTACTATTCACACTATCATGTAAATTTAAATTTATTTTTATTCAAAACACAAAAACACGACTCATAAACTTTTGATTTTTCATTTTAGTTCATCCATGCTCTTTTTATCTAAAAACTATTCTGTTCCTTAAGATAAATCAATTTTCTCTCTTACAATTTACTTTTTATTAGCATTTATAATTAGATTCAGTAATTCTTCAATAGTTTTCGCTACCAACTGACTTTTTGCTCTCCATCTATAAAGACAACAGGTACTGCCTGAATATCTTTTTCTTTTGCTTCTTCCAAAGAATACAGCACTGTCTACCATTGTTGCTGTAATGTTTTTATTGCTTGAAGAAATTAAGTTCGATGCCTGAACTACATCTGGACAATGTGTACAGGATAATGAAATAAATGTTTCAATATTTACAGGTTTATTAACTGATTCTGCTTTTTGCAAGCTGTTCTCCCTCCAATCCCTAATCCAGCTAATCCTAAAATAGCTAGAATAAAGCTGTTAACCTCGTGTCCACCAGATTCCTGAAAAATTAATTCCAGTATTTTCTCCATCTTTCAATATTGTAAATGATATTGGACGAGTAATTTTGCTTTTCAAATCAGCTTTTGTCATTTTCAAATGATCATAATTTACTTTTCTCCGAAATAGCGTCCACTTCCTGTAAAAACTGTCCAGCTCTTTGATTTTTCACTTTCATCTAAAAATGAAACTAGTATATTTTCATTAATTTTATCAAGTACATTTTCTTTGTTCCACAATATTGCTATCTAATAAAAGCCATTTTTCCCTCCTCTTTAAAATAAAATTTTATAACTCTTTGACTAGATTTTACCTACTAAATCTAATCTGGTTTTTCAAGTTGCTTCTCCTTTTCCATTTTGCAGGACAAAACTAATCCCAGGTTATCAGCAACAAATTTTGCAACTTTTGCTCTTCTTACTAATTCAGAACGTCTCTTCCGATTCCTTCATCATTTACTTCGTAAAGCAACAATTTTCCGCTAGGATTTATAACCAAAGTTCCTCTATAAGCTAATCCGCTTTCTTCATTTCAATACTCAAATTCTCTTGAAATAGCTTTGTAGGATCTCAATCATTGTATATTTAACTTTTTCCAATTGTGTGTGAATGATCGTGCGCTTTTATGAGTAGAAGTGAGTATCTGTACTTACTGAATAAACGTTAAATCCTAATTGTTCCAATTCTTCCCTATGATCTTCCAAATCTTTCAATTCTGTCGGACATACAGATGTAAAATCAGCTGGATAAAATACAACAACATTCATTTTCCTAAAAAGTCCTTTTTCAAGGTTCACTTCTCTAAATTCTTCATTTTTGATAAGCCTGAGCTGTAAAGTTTTAATCCTATTAAAGACATAAATCTCCTCCTAATTTAATTATATTATTGTTTTTGTTTTGGAATCATTACAATTATTTCTTGATTACATTATACCATAAAATATTATTTTGTCAAATAAAAATTTTTATAAATATAAAATGAACATTCAGATTTATAATATTGATTACATAAGAGTATTGCATTACAAATATAACAGTTATTTCTTTTATTAAAAATTATTCAACAATACTATTTTTAGCAAAATCTCAGCAAAGAAGTCTCCCTGCTTTCACATAGTGGGGAGATGAATTGTTTTCATAAAAATGAAATTTTACATGATACCATTACTTAATAAAATATATTATAATCACAGTATTTACAGGAATATACCTAATATTATGACAATCTTTTTCATAATTAACTACTATTTTGAATTTAACTAATAAAATCCTGTCAAAAGATAAGTGCAATAACTGTAATGAAATCATTTTTCAAGGATTTTTCATTCGGAACACGTTATTTATTTCCAGTTTACTATTAAGAAAAATTAGCGTTGTTAATTTATTTGTGATAAATGTTACAGTTGTTATTTTTGTGGTTATGTATTTAATTTTAGAATTAATAAATCTGTTCGACAACCTTGAATAAAGAATAATATCGGGGTATAAAATAATACTGGTTGTGGAAACTATCAGCTTCAAAGAATGGAAAAATTGGATATAACTGGAACCAATGAATAATAAAATACTGTTTTAGTCTAAAATTTAATTAATAATGTATTTAGGTGGAATGGAAACCGAACAAGTATTTATACAAGAGCCTTGGAAAATATCAGGGAATTAAAGTCTTGAAATATCCAGAATAGTTAAAAATTAAAGGAAGGAAATATAAAATGGAAAAATATGTAGAATTATAATAGAAGAATTTTTGGAATTAAGAAAGAAATAGAATTACAGAAGTCAAATAATATTTCGCTAATATATTATTTATACATTATCAATTGTAGTATACAATAATGAATATTATAAATTTTTCAAATGATTTCAGTCAACATATAAAAAGAGAAATGAAAAATGGGGTAAATGGGGATATCATCCTAAAGAAGGAGGACTTTATGCATATCATTTTGCACTTGATTCGTCAGAAAGAGATAATGCAGAAAAAGTTGAAGAAGTTCGACAAATTAATATAATGTTCAGTGAATTGATTACGAAAAATCATAGGGATATAAGTACAGAAATATTTGAAAATGATATCTATCCATTTAATTTTTATTTAATTTAATTATTCAAAAATATACAATAAAAAGAAATAAAACCTGTTATTTAATATAATAAGGAGAGGTCAATAATGAATAAAAAGTTATATAGGAACATGTGGAGTATTAAAAATAACTCTCCTCTCCAGACAAGATTATACATTCTGATGATATTTTTAAATATGAAAATTTTAATAAAAATTTTTGGTTATCCAATGTCAATTTTTATGGGGAACGATATTAGAATGTAAAACTGAAGAAATAGATTATGTAGGTATAAAAATGCTTGGAGTAAAAATCAGAAGTAATTAGAATAAGGAAGAATTTTATGAAATAATAAAATGTCCACGATTTAATATAGGTGACAAAGTTAAATTAATTAAATATCCTGATAAAAAAAGCAACTGTTAGAAAATTTGTTGGCATGATAAGATAAAAGAATTTATTATCTTTCTTGATGTTGAAAATGATAAAAAGAAAAAGTGCAAGCAGATATTATGAAGATGATAATAAGTTTGAAAAAGTGTAATTATTTAATCCATGTAAAAAGGAGTGAAATAAATGAAACAAAATTATTTAGGAACTTATGGAGTATTAAAAGATATATCAAATAAATTAAATTATATTATCTTGAAGATTTGGAAAAATCAAATGAAAATCTTGGAGTAACGATATTGAAAAATGTATAGAAGAAAGAAAAGAAGAATATATAGTAGTAGCAATCATTAGAGGAAAAGCAAAAATTTCGAATAAAAGGAGAAGTGTATGAAATAAAAGATAAACCTAAAATTTCAATATTGGAGATAGAATCAATTGCTTAAATATCCAGAACTTGAAGCTAATGTAAGTAAGATTTGTTGGCATAATAAGGATAAAAAGAATTTATTATCTTCTTAATGTTGAAAATGATAAAAAGAAAAAGTACAAGTAGATATTATGAAGATGATAATAAGTTTGAAAAAGTATAAGTAAATATTTTACATAAGTGTATACTCAGTATTTCTCATGTAGTTTGAGTATGTGAAATATTTGAATTTTCCTTTTAACCTCAGGGATATAGATATTTATGAAGGAGATATAAAATGAAAATGAAATACTATTATCATATAAGTAAAAATGGAGAATTATGGGGAGAATTCTGTAGTATTGTTGATGGAGATATAATATAGGATATTCTGTATTTTTATAGAGAGATTAATTGAAATAAAGCTTAGGAATAGATTATCTATTAAAGAAATAGAAAAATAAAGAATGGTGAAAAAGAATATGTTGAGGCTATGGAGAAACATTAGATTTTTATGTTCAAAAGACAGAGTAGATTTTTATAGATTGGTTTGGAGACTATGATGATTGGAGTTAGTACAATAGAAGAATTTACAAAAGCTTTTATTAGGAGAAGTTTTTTTAGAAATGCCTAGAGAGATATAAACAGTTATCTTGAAATAGAAATAAATGATTTATAATTTTGAAATAAATAAATTTGTGATGAACATTTAACAATAGGGTGAAAAATACAATTAGATAAAAATTTTATATATAATTTAAAAAGGGAGAAAATAAACAAATTCTGAATATTTCTCCCTAATTTACTTTTTATTATTAATTTTTAAAAAACAAATTTCTTGATTAAAAAAATCACTTTTTAAAATTTCCCCTTTCTCAAATCACTTCTCATTTTTGAATAATATCATCCATTTCATCCAGTTTTTTTCAAAAATTTTTCTTTTCTTCAGGGACTTGTCGTAATAATTTTTACTAATTCCTCCATTTTTTTATTATAATCCGTTTATCTGCTATTAATGCCAATGTTGGGATCATGTGTTGCCATTAATACGATCTTATCTGAGAGAAACAAGCAATTCCAAGGCTTTTTCTATCAATTCCAGCATTTTCAATTTCATCAATCAAAGACAATTGGAGATGAACTTAAAAATTGCAGTATCGGCAATCATCAAGGCACGAGACTGTCCACCACTTAGAGCTGTAATTGCAGTAGTTAAGTCAAATTGCTCTCCAGCCAGATTGTTTGCGCGCTAATGATCTCTTCCACAGTTTCATCAATGTTTTCAATCATTCGGCTTTGTGCATGCAGTTCTAGAAATTCCTTTACCGACAAATCCATAACGAAAATTCATGTTTTGTGATAATTGTGCGACTAATTTGTTGTTTGAGGAATAACGCCATTTTTTGTCTGGAAGTTCACCGTTTATAAGAATTTGACGCTGTGTTGGAGTATCTTTCTGGGCAGTCCATTCGATGTCAGCAAGAAGTCTTGATTTTCCAGAACCTGTAGGGTCCTACAATGGAAATAATTTCTGATTTATGAATATCAAGCCTCTCAAATCCCTCTTTATTTCCCGATTTATCTTGCCCAGCGACAATTGTAAGCATATCAATCGAATTTTCCTCTTCCATTCCCAAAAAAAGTTTCATCTGCTCAATGTAGTCAACCAGACTTTCCTCAATTTTTTCCACATCTAGTGCAAAGTCCTCAATTTTATCTTCTGCAAAAGTTACGATGAACTCGTGAAATGTCTTATCCTGAAAAGTTTCCACAGGCAAGTTATTTTCAGTAAAAAGTTTTCTGCAAAGGGATATTTCTGACTAAGTTCACTAATAGTCAATTTATTTATCAAATCGTTATTTTTCATATTTTTCCTTTTTATTATTTTTATCTATTTTTTTATTGCTGTAAATTCATTTTTCGGACATTACCCATCTGATATTTTTTTCACCGATTCTCTTTTTCTCCTAAGCAGTAAGAACAAAGTGCTGATGGCATTGGAAATCTAAGTTCCATTCCTTGAACGCTGTCTATTTCAGCTCTTTTTCTCATAAAGAAGTGTACTTAATTCATACGCTCCTGTCCAGTAAGCCCGTTAACATGCATAGTTACAGCCTTTTGGGATTTACAGAGTTCACACGTGAAGCAAAAACTTCACGTTCAGCTTGTGAAACAATATCTCCCTTTGTAATAATCACAATATCAGCAGCTTTTTAATAATGGTCCAATCTTTTTTAGGCGTATTAATTCCTGATAAATTATCAATTACACAGACTCCTTTATGTCCTTGATATATGGCGAACATCTATTGCAAAGCTCCTGCTGATTCTGTAATTAATATTGAAAGCCCAAGGCTGTTTCCCCATTGTACAACTTCCTCGATATTTAGATACGAAAGAAAATGATCTGGGACATAAAGCTCCAGAAATTCCTTTTTACTGGAATTCCTGCTCTTTGCATACAATTTGTCATCATCTGTATAAAAGGCAGTCAATTTTACTACTCCAACTGACATTCCTTGTGATTTTAAAGGCTACTACTGTTTTTAGAATAACACTTGTTTTTTCCTGATGATGGTGGGCCTGAAAAATATTATCAAATTCATAATTTTCTCTCCTTTTTATTTAAAAATTATTCTGTAAAAGCTTTTTGTACATCATTATTAAATTCTTCTTCACATTCATGAATAATTTTTCCCAATATCATGGCTATATAATGTAGTCCCAGTCAATCCATTTGAAAATTCTGATGTTCTTCTAAATGGTTATCCACATTTGGATTTGTTGATGGGAAATTTTCCGTTTGCAGATTGTTCCAATTTCATTTGACATGAAATAAGTCCATAAACGGCTTTGATTTTATCTGCCTTCGATTTTTAGTAATCATAAATATTGGACTTAACAAAAGCTCCATCTTTTAGGCCATACAGCCTCCAAATCCTGTTCCATCAATCATCTGTGAAAAGAAAGTATGGAATAATGCTGACAGCAGGTGCTTCTGGCGTTCGAGTTCTAGCCTTTTACCATTTGAGCTGGATGCAAAGCTCTATATGAACGTGCCAAACTTTATGTATCCCATCCATTCCAAAATCCTTTGTAAAGATTTGCAAGCAAAGAGCATTAAACAAATCCAAATCAGCCATTGGCAATGCAACTGAATCTTCAAATTCTTCACTTTAATAAATCTGACCCAAGTTTCAGTACTTTTTCTATCACCCTAAAGAAGTTTTTATTCACCAAAAATATTGCTGGAACGACTCCCATTATTGCGTAACGCTTTTTAGGATCCTCAAATCAATAGTTTTCATTACAGAAAATCACTATTCATACTCTTCAATATAGTGTCTCAAAAATCCCATTTTTCCATATACTGACCCATCAAATTTTTATCAAAAAACAGCTCAAATCCAGCCGAAAGCAGCACATCTGAAACTTTATCAGGATTTCCTGTCTTAACTTTTTCCACAACCCAGTCAAGTCCCAAATTCGCCGATTTCAAATTATACGAAATAGAATAATCATTTTTCTCATTTCTGTTCATTTACCCAATCCTTTTAATTCCTCCAAAAAGTGGTATTCTAATAGGGACAAGGCAAAACTCCTCAATGATTAAATCACTATTTTCATCAGCTTTGCTTTCATCCAGAGAAACATCAATATCCGCATCCTTTTTCAAAAAATGTTTCCAGTTTTCTCAACAAACAGTTCCTGATTAATCTTTTTGACATAAGTGCCATTCGCAACTTAATATTTTTCCCCATAACCTCAAGCATCTGCTTATTTTTAAGCTGCTCAAACCCATTAGCAATAAAAAAATCCAAAGCCTCAGGATATTTTTCTATAATCTCATAAAAGTGTATCATCTAAACTAAACATTATTCATCTCCTTAATTTACATCATAAAAATAATCTATGTAATTTCCATTTAATTCAATAATTTTAAATATTTAAAAAGAGCCGATTTTTAACAAAGATAAAATATCCTCTCTGACTCTTTTTAATGCTAAATTTTGTAAAATTGTCCACTATGAAAAATTATAACACAAATTAATAATAATAACTGTAATATATGTTACATTAAAATAATATTTTCAAAAATGGACATACAAAAATTACAAAATTTTAAATTATTTAATTTTTCGATTTAACCCTCTGTAAACATGCTTAAATGAAAATCGAATTTCATATTAACATTAAACACTTAAATACATAGTTAACTAGTTCAGAAATTGTATTAAAAACAATTCCATAATCTAAAAACTGGTCGCTTAATCGCCAAAAATCCAACTTTACATTCCTGACATGCTTCCAGCTTTTTCCAATTCACCTCAGTTTCTCCACTTTCCTTCCGTAATCAAATAATCCAATCTTAAAATTTTCCAACATTGCAACATTCATATTTTTCGAAAATGGTCCTTGCACTAGCAATAATATTTTTGGGAAGATATCCTAAATTTTCTGCATTTTTCTATAGAAAGAAGTTGTTGGTAAAATTCTTATAAATAAATTGTTTTTCCCGAATTCCTTAATCTCTTCCAAAAGCATTTGAACCTAAAGTACTCAGTATATTTTTATTTTCAAACTGATTCAAAACTCAACTAGTTCCTTAACATTCTCAAACTTAAAAACATTTTCACTTCCATAATCAAGCATTTTCTTTCAAATCTTATGTATTTCAAAATTTTCTTTTCAGATTTTCTCGCTCTTCATTCAAACTCACCATCGAAATGACAATTTTACTAATATTTGAGCATACGGATGACTTGCATCAATTATCAGATCAATATTTTTCTGAATTATTTTTTTCAATCTGCATTACATTCAATCTTTCAGAAATCACTTCCACATTTTCATTTTCTCCCACATCTTTAAGCAATTTTTCCCCATATTCAGTTGCTGTACTGATAACAATTTTTCTTTTACTAACTTTTCTAAAAATTTCATCTAAAATATCTCTAGAATCCTTTGTTCCGCTAATTATCCAAATCATTTTTATTTTTCCTCTTCTTATTCTTATTTTTTTGTAAACATTCTCGTAATCATAAGATTTTCCTAAAAACAAAAATTGTTTTCTTTATATTTTCAAGTATTCCAAATAATTTCTGTCCTTACATATTTTTCCACTTTTTCAAAATTTCTATTATTTCTAATTAATTTTTAAAATTTATAGTTTGCAAATATACTCAATTACTTTATTCTTAAAAATTTTATTTTCAGAAATTATCAACATTATAGTAAAAACTACTTTAAAAACAGAACTCAAAAAGTTATGACATTTCTTTACTTAAACCCTAATTTTTCTTAATTTTATCAGTTCAATTTTAACAGGTTTAAAGCATATTTTGAAATCAAATCTAATAATGAAAATAATTTTACTCAAATCTCAGATTTATTCATCTTTTATAATCCTCAAAGTTTCCATCAAATATTTTCCATTTTTATAAGTAAATATCCGATATTCACCATTTCCAATTAATTTCCTTTCATCCAAATCATCAGCTTCCTTATTTTTCAATATAATTAAAAATAATTCCAAACCGTCCCATGAGTTACGATTAAAAATATTCCTTCTTCATTATTATTTACAATCTTTTTCAACCCCTAACAAAAATCTTTCAGAGTCCATCTTTTCAATTCCTCTCCTTTCACATTTTTCGACATAATAATTTTTACATCATAAAAATAATTATGAGCCTCTTCTGGATATTTCAAAAATTTCCTTAAAATCCATCCCTTGCACATTCTCCAAAATAAATTTCATTTAATTCAGGTAATAATTTCAATCTTTTTCTCTATATTTTCTTCTCAAAATTATTCTTCTCCAAAAATTATCTCAGCTGTCCCAATAGTTCTCCCAAGCTCACTCGTATATACAGCCTCAAATTTCCACATTTTCAAAGTTCCTTTCCCGATTTTTCCCAACTTTTCAATTCCTCTTTCTGTAAGTGGATGAATTTAATTGCCATGAAACTTTTTCAAAACATTCCATTCTGTTTGCCCATGTCTCATAATATATAATTTCAATTCTTTATTCATTTTAATTTCCTTTCTTCTGTTTATTTTTAAATATTACATAAATAAAGTATATCTAAAAATTTAAAATTTATACTTTTTATCATTCCATCAAAAATTATAATTATCTTACTCAAACGTCAGACTATTTATTTTATCAATTGAACATTAGGATGTCTATGAAAAATCCAAAAATCTATCTTATTTTTATATTCTTTTTCGGCTTTATAAATTATGATAACATAAAAAATTTAAACTACACTATTTAAGCGACAAATCACTTAACTCTATTATACTTAAAGCTATAACCTAAAGTATAAATCAAAGAAAAATTTCTCTACCTAAATAATGTAGTCTAAAAATCTTAATTTCCAATTTATAAAATAATTTCACACTATTTCCAAATTACTACGATAAAACTATCAAATATTTTATAAATATTTTATTTTTATTCCTAATACTTTATATCATACACTTTTTCAACCTTTTTCTAATTTTTATTATATTTATATATAAAAATAATATTATTCTTAAAATAATATGATACCAACAAAAATCATAAAATCTACTTTTTATCTTACTTTTTATAATCTTTAATCATACTAAAATTTTAACTATCTGCTTAAATTTTCTTAATTATATTTTTAAAACAAAAATAGATTACATAAAAATTAGTATCTCATACTAAACCCCATTTAAATAACAAATTTATTAAAAACATTTTTAATAAAGAGGATAAACCTAATATTTTTCAAGTAATTTAAGATATAATTTTCATCTTTTAAATAGATTCTAGTATAAACTAATATGTCGGAGCATTTTCTGTGCTGACAAAACTGTCTGAGCATAGCGGGATGGCAGTGCAGAAAAATATCGTAAACTAGCCATAGGTTGCTAGGATTTTGCGGCGATCAGGCAATCCTACGAAAAATAAAAAGGAAAAAGCTGAATGATTGTAGATTAGCTGTTGAACAACCTATTATAAAAATTTATTCTTATTTTTAAACGGGGTTTAGTATTAAATAGAATAATCCAATACTAAATCCCATTATAAAATAGAAACTATATTAGGATAAAAACTTTAACTCTTTACTAATTATGTAATTCAAAAATTGATTAAACATTCGCTATTTAAATGGGAATAGTATAAGAAATCGATTTAATTAAAATATAACTAATCGTAAGTGACATGCTATGAAGTGGAATTACAGGAAAAGAAAAATAAAAATGGCGTCCCCGGTTGGACTCAGACCAACGACCCTCTGATTAACAGTCAGATGCTCTAACCGGCTGAGCTACGGAGACACACAAAAGAAAAAAAGTTTGGCAACTACCTATTTTCCCGGGACGAATCCAAGTATTTTTAGGCGTAAACAGACTTAACTGCCGGGTTCGAAATGTAACCAGGTGTATCCCTGCTAACATCACCAAACTTCAAGAATTAAATTGTCAAGTTAAGACAATGAGAAATAAATAGTAGTAGTAAAAGATTAACTAAAAAAGCAGATGTAATATTAGTACCAGTCAGCTGAATGCATTGCTGCACTTACACCTCTGGCCTATCAACCATGTGTTCTCCATGGATACTACGAATACTCATCTCAAAGACGGCTTCTCGCTTAGATGCTTTCAGCGATTATCCGTTCCAGACGTGACTACTCAGCCATGCCACTGGCGTGACAACTGATACATCAGAGGTCTGTCCAACCCGGTCCTCTCGTACTAAGGTCAGAACTTTACAGTATTCAAGCGCCTGCAGTGGATAGGGACCGAACTGTCTCACGACGTTCTGAACCCAGCTCGCGTGCCTCTTTAATGGGCGAACAGCCCAACCCTTGGGACCTTCTCCAGCCCCAGGATGAGACGAGCCGACATCGAGGTGCCAAACACTTCCGTCGATATGGACTCTTGGGAAGTATCAGCCTGTTATCCCCGGGGTAGCTTTTATCCGTTGAGCGACGGTCCTTCCATACGGAACCGCCGGATCACTAACTCCTACTTTTCGTACCTGCTCGACCCGTCAGTCTTGCAGTCAAGCTCCCTTATGCGTTTGCACTCTTAGGCTGATTTCCATCCAGCCTGAGGGAACCTTTGAACGCCTCCGTTACTCTTTTGGAGGCGACCGCCCCAGTCAAACTGCCCATCTAGCACTGTCTCCGTTACCAGATTAGAATTTCAACGGCATATGGTTGGTATTCCAACGACGACTCAGTTAAAACTGACGCCTTAACTTCACAGTCTCCCAACTATCCTATACACACACAGCCAAAACCCAATGCCAAACTACAGTAAAGCTCCACGGGGTCTTTCCGTCCTACTGCAGGTAGTCGGTATCTTCACCGACATTACAACTTCACCAGGTCTCCAGCCAAGACAGCTCCCAAATCATTTCACCATTCGTGCAGGTCGGAACTTACCCGACAAGGAATTTCGCTACCTTAGGACCGTTATAGTTACGGGCGCCGTTCATCGGGGCTTCAAATCGGAGCTCTCACTCCTCCTCTTAACCTTCCGGCACTGGGCAGGTGTCAGCCCATATACGTCGCCTTTCAGCTTAGCATAGACCTGTGTTTTTGGTAAACAGTTGCTTGGGACTCTTCACTGCGGCCTGTTTCCCCTTGAGGTGTTTCTCCTTTCAGGTATATCAGGCACCCCTTCTCCCGAAGTTACGGGGCTATTTTGCAGAGTTCCTTAGCTAGAGTTATCCTGTCGGCCTTAAGTTTCTCACTCTGTCCACCTGTGTCGGTTTACAGTACGGGCACTATTTTTCATCGATAGAAGTTTTTCTTGGCAGTGTAGGATCTGTAACTTATGCTAATGCACTTGCCCATCAGGTCTCACATTTAGACACGCGGATTTACCTGCGTGTCCATGCTACGCCCTTAGAAAGACTATTCCGTCAGTCTTCTCACATACCTTCCTGCGTCACTCCGTCTCTCAAGCGATAATAGTGGTACAGGAATATTAACCTGTTTTCCATTCGCCATCACATTTTTGCTTATGCTTAGGTCCCGACTTCCCCAGGGCGGACAAACCTTCCCCTGGAAACCTTGGACTTCCGGCCGGCGGGATTCTCGCCCGCCTTCTCGCTACTCATTCCTGCATTCTCACTTCTGATGCCTCCAGAAAGCCTTACAGCTTACCTTCGACGGCCTACAGAACGCTCTCCTACCAGGCGTGAAAACACGCCTCCGCAGCTTCGGTTTATGTCTTAGCCCCTGTTACATCTTCGGCGCAGATACTCTCGACCAGTGAGCTGTTACGCACTCTTTCAGGTATGGCTGCTTCTAAGCCAACCTCCTGGTTGTCTGTGAATATCCACCTCCTTTCCCACTTAGACATAATTAGGGACCTTAGCTGGCGGTCTGGGCTGTTCCCTCTCGTCCATGGACCTTGTCATCCATGGACTCACTCCTGACGATTAATATATGGTATTCGAAGTTTGCTTGATTTCGGTAAGCAGTACGCCCCCTAGATCATACAGAGCTCTACCCCCACATATCTTAACATCAAGGCTGCACCTAAATGCATTTCGGAGAGAACGAGCTATCTCCCTAGTTCGATTGGCTTTTTCACCCTAGACCTATCTCATCTCCCAACTTTTCAACGGCGGTGAGTTCGGCCCTCCACTGAGTCTTACCTCAGCTTCAGCCTGGACAGGCCTAGATCACTAGGTTTCGCGTCTATGACCAGCGACTTAACGCCCTATTAAGACTCGGTTTCCCTTCGGCTCCGCTTTATTAACCTTGCCACTGATCATAACTCGCAGGATGATTAACCAAAATCCACGCAGTCACACATAAAGTGCTCCTACCGTTTGTAAGCACACGGTTTCAAATTCTATTTCACTCCCTTGCTCAGGGTTCTTTTCACCTTTCCTCACGGTACTCTTCACTATCGGTCAACAACAGTATTTAGCCTTACGTGATATGGTCCACGCTGATTCACGCCAGATTCCTCGTGCCTGACGCTACTCGGGTGCTTCCAGTCGTTATATGTATTTTATGTTCTACAGGACTATCACCTTCTTTGGTTCAGCTTCCCAACTGATTCTACTTACATACATATAACTTAAACATTATGACAATCCGTTAATGGAAGTCCCACAACCCCGTGTCAGCAACGCTGTCCGCTTGACACTGACACGGTTTAGGCTTATCCCCGTTCGCTCGCCGCTACTTAGGGAATCGTTTTTACTTTCTTTTCCTCCCGTTACTTAGATGTTTCAGTTCACGGGCTTACCGTTTTCACGCATATCCTCCAGACATGCAGGTTTTCCCATTCGGAAATCCGAGGGATTAACGATTATGTGCATCTACTCCCGGCTTATCGCAGCTTATCACGTCCTTCATCGGCTGTTGTTGCCTAGGCATCCTCCGTGTGCCCTTATTAGCTTTTTTCTCCAGAATAACTTTTACTCTAGTTTATTGTAATCTTTTACCTACTATTCATTTCCCATTGTCCTAATAATGAACATAGACATAAGAAGAAGCAGTGTTTGTTACTCCTTAGAAAGGAGGTGATCCATCCGCACCTTCCGGTACGGATACCTTGTTACGACTTCACCCCAATCACTATCCACACCTTAGACGCCTTCCTCCTTACGGTTGGACCGGCGGCTTCAGGTGCAAACAACTCTCGTGGTGTGACGGGCGGTGTGTACAAGACCCGAGAACGTATTCACCGCAGCATTGCTGATCTGCGATTACTAGCGATTCCGGCTTCATGAAGTCGAGTTGCAGACTTCAATCCGAACTTGGACCGGCTTTAAAGATTGGCTAAACGTTACCGTTTTGCAGCTCTTTGTACCGGCCATTGTAGCACGTGTGTAGCCCAGATCATAAGGGGCATGATGACTTGACGTCATCCCCACCTTCCTCCTGCTCTTCGCAGGCAGTCTCGCTAGAGTCCCCAACTTAATGATGGCAACTAGCGATAGGGGTTGCGCTCGTTGCGGGACTTAACCCAACATCTCACGACACGAGCTGTCGACAGCCATGCACCACCTGTCTCCACGTTCCCGAAGGCACTGCCTACTCTCGTAGGCATACGTGGGATGTCAAGATCTGGTAAGGTTCCTCGCGTTGCGTCGAATTAAACCACATGCTCCACCGCTTGTGCGGGTCCCCGTCAATTCCTTTGAGTTTCAGCCTTGCGGCCGTACTCCCCAGGCGGATTACTTATCGCATTAGCTTCGGCACGGACACTCTTCATGCCCACACCCAGTAATCATCGTTTACGGCTGGGACTACCAGGGTATCTAATCCTGTTCGCTCCCCTAGCTTTCGCACTTCAGCGTCAGTTACCGTCCAGTGAACTATCTTCATCATCGGCATTCCTGCACATATCTACGAATTTCACCTCTACTCGTGCAGTTCCGTCCACCTCTCCAGCACTCTAGCCAAACAGTTTCCAGGGCAGGCTTGCGGTTGAGCCGCAAGTTTTCACCCCAGACTTGTCTGGCCGCCTAGATGCCCTTTATGCCCAATAATTCCGGATAACGCTTGCGACATACGTATTACCGCGGCTGCTGGCACGTGTTAGCCGTCGCTTCTTCTGCAGGTACCGTCACTTTCTTCTTCCCTGCTGAAAGCACTTTTACAATCCGAAAACCTTCTTCGTGCACAGAATTGCTGGATCAGGGGTTGCCCCCATTGTCCAATATTCCCCACTGCTGCCTCCCGTAGGAGTAAGGGCCGTATCTCAGTCCCCTTGTGGCCGTTCACCCTCTCAGGCCGGCTACCTATCATCGCCTTGGTGAGCCATTACCTCACCAACAAGCTAATAGGACGCAAAGCTCTCCTGCAGCATCACTTTTTCATTGCCGGGCACATGCGTGCTGGCAATTGTATCAGGTATTATCAGTCGTTTCCGTCTGTTATCCCTGTCTGCAGGGCAAGTTCTTTACGCGTTACTCACCCGTCCGCCTTGGCTAGGGCTGTGCAAGCACAGATTCGCCAAAGACTTGCATGTGTTAAAGCATTCTGTCAGCGTTCATCCTGAGCCAGGATCAAACTCTTCATTCAATATATTTTACATATATTTAATTTCACCTTTTGTCTTGACGAGAATCTTATCTTATAGACAAGAGTTCTTGACATTAATATTTATCTTTTTACACTTATTGCTTCTTCTATTCTTATATCATTGTCCTTTGATACCTTTTGTATCGACAAGATATATATTATCATAATTAAATTTATTTGTCAACTACTTTTTTTCAAAAATTTTTGGTTTTATAGTAGGTGTATTGTATAATCAAGTGCAACACAAAAATATATAAAAAACATAGTAAAAATGATCTGCTGATATCTCTTATCAAATTTAGAAAAGAAATTATTCTGGATATGATTTATAGTAGCAAAAACTTTATGTGATAAAGTTATTACAATCAGTGATAAATAAGTTCTTTTCAAAAAGATTTAGGCTTCTTCGAATAAATAGTAAATTGTAAGCCTTATATCATAAAGTATTTTTAGAAAAAAATTCTTCTACAATTTTAACTCTTAAGAAGAATTAGAAAACTTTTCTGTTTCTTACAAATAAATTTTTTCATATATTTTTATCAATAAAAAAATAATTTAATATAAAAAAATATTTTGAAATGTTTGGAATGTTATGATATACTAAAAATGTAAATATTATTAAATTTGAATACTATTGGAGGAAAAATGAAAAATAAAAATTAAAATAGGTGTATTGACAGTACTATGGTATTTGCATTATCTTGTAAAAAAATAATGCTGGACAAAGTGGAAAAGGTGTTGTTTTGAATCACTAGACAAGCAAATTAAAGTTTATGAAAAACGAAGTTAATAATGAGTTGGCAAAAAGTCTTTATTCAAGTGGAGTAGATGAGAAAGATCTCACTTCTGATCAAATTGCACAGATGAAACAGTCTATTATTAAAAAAATATTGCTTTGAATAGGGCACTTGCAATTAAAGGAAAAAGATTGGATCAGGATAAAAAAATATACTGAAAGTACAGATATTTTTACAAGAACAATTATTGCAAGTTTGGCTACGTTAAATGAAGTAAATGATAAAGCTAAAGTTACTGATGCAGATGCTAAAAAAATATTTATGATGCTAATGCAGCTAATTTTACACGACAAGAAGATTCTGTAAGATTACAGCTTATTGTATTTAATACTTCAGATTCTGCAAAGGCAAATCAAGTATTAAAGGAAGCTATTGCAAATCCAGCAGATTTTACTTCATATGCCCGTAAATATAATGCAAATATTCAAGGAGTTACTGAAAAATGGTGAAACTCAGGAAATTCCATTAACTCAATTATCAAGTCGTTTTTGGTCCTTTAAATGAAGCTATAAAGGATGTTAGGCTGGACAAATTGTAAATAAAGTAGTTACTGTTGGAAATGATTTATATGTTGTAAAGGTTCTGGAAAAGAAATGGTAAAGGATTAATTCCATTTGAAAAAGTTAAAGAAACTATAAAAACTCAATTGAGAAATCAAAAAGACAAGTTGAACAACAAAAATATTTAAAATCCATATCTGACGAATTTAAATTATCTAATATGGATGAAGCATTAAAAAAATATTAAATAGTTTTTTTGACTCAAATAATTTGGAAAGGAGCTGTTTTAAATAGATATAAAAATTCATGGCATCTATTTTTAACAGCTTATTTAATATGTTAAATACATTTTTAATAAAACTAAAATTAACTAAAAGGAGGGTATTTTTGTGAAATATTTAAAAATATTTATTAAGTTTTGCATTATTAATTTTAATTATAATATTTTTTTGGTATTATGTTTTTCTAGTAATATTGTTTCAATTATGGCAAAAACTAAACATTCTGAATTTAAAAATGTCAAATTTTTCTGTGAAAAAATCATGAAATGATTTTTTTGATAATTTTAGTAGTTAATGGAAAAATTTAGGTAAAGGGCGGGCTACCGTCGGAATTATACGAACTGGATTATTTAAGATTATGCCAAAACTGACATTGTCTAATTTAAAATTGGAAGATGTAAATCTGGATAAAGTTTATAACGATAAAAAAATTCTCAAATTGACACTTTTACCAATAAAATAGATTCTCTTACTGCGCAGGAAAAAAACTGATAAAACAACTGATGATTTTTATTAAAGGAAACAACTGGTAAAGTTACGGATTTGACAACTAATACAGATAATTTTATCAATAGTAAAGTTAAAAATATTGAAAAAATTAACACTTTGAAAAAGGATTATGGTGAAATTACAGATTTGAAAAATAAGGCTCAAAAAAATTATTGAACTGAATAACGAAATTAAGCCGTTGGTACAGGCTATTAATGCTGAAAAGGAAAATATTGAGAAGAATATTTCAGAAATTGAGCTGGAAAAGGGATATTACACTTACAAATGTTTCTAATAATCTAACTAAACTAGAAAAAGGAAATTTCACTGAATGATTTTAACAATATAAATTCTAGTGGTAATGCTCAAAAATATGAATTTATATATATTTTTTTAGATAAAGGGAAAAAATTTGGAAACTTCTCTAAACAATGCTTTAAAAAGCAACTTCTCTTGTACGGGAAATAAAAAGAATTGAACATCTTAATATCGGATATTAATATCAATAATGGTAAAAATAAAAAGTTAGTGGATTGAATGGAGATATTTCTAAAATTAATGGCGAAATTTTGTTGGATGGTAATACAAAAGCATTGGTAAATGGACAAAATAATGACTACATTATTACTTATAATAAGGATACTTTGAACACAAAAACATTATTTACAGCGAAATAAAAATCAGTTCAATTATTGAATATTCAAAAATGATTTGCTGGAAGGAAAAGTTATGAAACTTTCTTCTGAACTTATTTTAGAAAATAATAACTTTAAAAAATTTAAATCGTACTGTATTGACTGACGAAGAAAAAAACTTTATTGACAAAAAAATTGAAAAATTTACGAAATAATAATTATCAGCAAATTATGACTAAGTATGAAGAAGATAATAAAAATATTGAAACATTAATTGATAATGTTTATGCTCAAAAATAAACTTGATAAATTGCAGAGAGATTTGCTTTCACTTGGAACAATAATTACTACTGGACAACCAGCTACAGCAATTAATGAAAAATGATTCTCAAAATAATAATTCTACCATTAATATTTTGAATAATTCAAATTCAAGTAACACTAATGCTGAAAAATCAGAATACAAGTAAAAATTCCAGTAAAAATTCTAATAGAATCAATATTGGACAATAAATACAGAACTTTGAAAATTAAAAATTATTAATTATTTAAAATTTTAAAAAATACAATAGGCATACCAAAACTGATATGCCTTGTTTTTTTAAGTTTTTCATTTGTACAGTAAAACTTTTAATATCAAATTTAAAAATTGTAACACTTAAAATAGATTTATTTAGTTTTTATCAAGCAATTTGAGATTATATAGAAAAGGATTTTTTTATGTTATTAAGTATAAAAAAATGTTTCCAAAAAAATATAATAATGGAACTGAAGCATTGAAAAAAATGTTTCGTTTGATGTGGAAAAAGGAGAATTTATATCGATTATTGGACCGTCTGGTTCAGGAAAAATCGACATTGCTTAGAAGCATTAATAAAATGACTGATATTTCAGAAGGGTCAATTCTTTTTGAAAATCAGAATATTGAAAAAAATTGAAGAAAAAGGAAATTAATCTTGTAAGGCGGGAAATCGGAATGATTTTTCAAAACTATAATCTTGTGGAAAGGCTTACTGTCATTGAAAATGTTTCTGCATGGACGCCTTGGTTATAAATCAGTAATTGCTGGAATACTTGGAATTTATTCGGAAGAAGAAAAAGAGGCATTTTGCTTTTTCTGGAAAAAAAGTCAATATGGCTAAATATGCCTACCAGAAATGTAGTGAACTGTCAGGTGGACAGAAACAGCGGGTTGGAATCGCAAGGGGCGATTATGCAGAAACCAAAACTGCTTTTTGTGTGATGAGCCGATTGCTTCACTTGATCCAAAAACTGCTGAAAAATATAATGGATTATTTAAGAAAAAAATTGTTTCTGAACTGAAAATTACCTGTATTGTGAATCTTCATCAGGTAGATATTGCAAAAATATTCTGACAGAATTATTGCATTGAATAAAGGGGAAAAAAAGTCTTTGATGATAAGACAGAAAATCTTACTAACGATGTGATTGAATTTGTTTATAAAAATGAAGAAAAATGAATAAAAAGGAGATTTTTATGAAATTAGATAAAAAGATATTTTTTTAAGCAAAGATTTTATTCAAAATTAATATTTATTTTTTTAATTGTTTTAATTTATACAACATCTTCCATCATTTCAGGCTTTGAAAATGGAATGGCATTTTCTTCCATTCCATCGGGAATTTTATGGCTTTTACAAAAATTTATCCCAACATCAAATGCTCTGCAATATTTTCCAGAAATTATTAGTTCAGTCCTGAAAACAGTCTTGCTAGCCATAACTTCCACAATGATTTCAGCAGCTTTTGCATTATTTTTAGCAATAATTGGCTCAAATTCAACTGGAATTAATGGTTTTACGAAAATTGCAACTAAAGCAATTGCTTCTTTTCTTTAGAAATATGCCAATTGTAGCCTGGTCGCTAATACTGGTGTTTTCCTTTAAGCAAAGTCAATTTACGGGCTTTCTGGCATTATTTCTCATAACATTTGGATATTTGACGCGTGCCTTTTCTGAAACAATTGATGATGTTGCTGGAGATGTTATTGAAGCTTTGACATCTGTTGGTGCTTCGTATTTTCAGATAATATTTTGTGGAGTTATTCCAAGTGTTGCTTCACAGCTTTTGTCCTGGCTTCTGTTTTTTATTGAAACTGGGGTGAGAGAATCGACATTGGTTGGGATTTTAACGGGAACTGGGATAGGTTTTACGTTTAGTCTTTATTATAAAAAGTTTTTCGCTATGATGCTGTTGGACTTGTAATTTTAATTGTTACAATTATTGTAATTGGAATAGAAATGTTATCTAACAAACTTAGAAATGAAATGATGTAAAAAGAAAAAAATTGTAAAAAGAAGGTGATTTCCTTTTGGATAAAAATAAAAATAAGAAAAACTTACAAAAATCAAGAATTTATTTATATGCAACTTTATCTGTGCTATCAATTATAACACTTTATACACTGCTCACAATAGATTTTTGGCGGTGTAAATATAGCCATTGCCACAAAAAAATTTTTAAAGATCTGGGAACTATGTTCTTTTCTCCTAAATTATCTGACAGATATACGTACAGCCAAATTTTTACCAGTCTTGCGGTAACAATCGCATTAGCTGTGCTTACAACAATTATTGGCTCATTTATCGCATTATTTTTATCATTTTTTGCAGCAAAAAATTTATCAAGCCAGCGTACTTCCAGAATTATAAAAATTTGTATGTCATTTATTCGTGCAATCCCAACAATATTATGGGTTATGGTGTTTTCAGTCGTTGCAAATGTTGGTGTAGAAGCGGCAATTATCGGAATGACTTTTCACAGCGTCGCCTACCTTGTAAAAGCCTACTCCGAAAGCATTGAAGAAATCGACAATGGCATTGTCGAAGCTCTCAGAGCCACAGGAGCTTCATTCTGGAAAATCATTTTTCAGGCTGTACTGCCAAGCACAGTCACTTCCCTTTTATCGTGGACATTTATCCGTTTTGAAATCAATTTTACAAATGCGGTTCTTGTTGGAGCTGCTGCGGGAGCAGGTGGAATTGGATACGATATGTTTATGTCTGGGACAATGTATTTTGATATACGGGAAATCGGGGTGTTTGTGTATTTAATATTTGGAGTGGCGATTATATTGGAATTCATCTCATATTTATTGAGAAAAAAATATTTGAAAAATTAATGAATAAATTTTAACAGTAAAAAAATCTCTAAGTTAAAGTAATTTCTTTTTAGAGATTTTTAATTAGTAATCACATAAACTATTTTTCTAACATATGCTCAAATCCTTTAGTATTGACTGATAAATTTTATATAAAAATCCCAAAAGTTCTCATTTTTCTTTAACGTTCTTATGGTATATTAATTATATAAACAGAGTTTGTTACTTATTAACACAAAAATTTAAATTTTACAGAATACATTCATATCAACACCAATAAAATCAACTTTAAAAATAATAGATAACATATAGAAAAACTTAACTCAATTTCTTGCTACCTACAAATATACAAAGTTTATACAAAATTATGGAATTATTTACCAAATAAAAAAGAAAAACACGATATACTTTTTCAATTTTTCTGATTTATTCAAACCCTGATTACTTCAATCATTAAAAATATATTATTCAAAAACTTTTCGAAAATTTAAATAAAAAACGTTAGATATTAAAATATAAATATTTATAAGAAAGGAAGTAGATTATTATGAAAAAAATTAGTGAGTATAATGATATTTTTGATAACTTGCATATTTTCTTTTGGAAATGACTGGGAATTTATGTCGCAGGGAGACATCTTATTCCACTTCAAATTTCTGATATGGCTATAAAAAGAAAAAAATAGAATTTCAACCCTAAGAGATGATAAGTTTATGGATGTATCAGTAAATTTTGTATTTGACAGTTCATCTGCAGGAAGCAGAACAATAGGATTTATAACACCGCCTGATGAGTATAATGATGCCGATAATGCTCCAAGTGGTACAGGATATGATTCTGAGAGCATAAAAATTTTTAAAAACTATTGTAAACGGAAAAGAAGTAAAAAAATTCGTATTGGAAAAAAATGGATGAATTTTTAAAATAAAAGGATTTTTACAGCAGAAGAAGAAAAAGAATATAAAAATAAATATAGCAAGGCATCTGTCTATTACTTTAAAGCTGATTTGAAAAAGGGAGAAAATACCATAAATCACAGTTATTCTTATAGAGGAGCAACTTCAACATATGATAAAGGAGAATATCAATATGTATTAACAACTATTTCAAAATGGAAAAAACAAAAAGTTGATGATTTTGAAATTATCGTAAATATGCAAAAAATGAACTATTTTCTTTTGCCATATACATTTTGGAACGATGGAAAACCAATAAAATGGGAAATAGTAGGAAATGGAGACATTGTTTTTCTGGATAAAAAGTAAACTGGAAGAAGGATATTCTGAAATAGTATATGCAAAAATTAAAAAGTGGATATGTAAGATATAAAACCAAAAATTTTGCTCCAGATAAAAATTTTATTCTCATATACCAATGAATCGTTATATTTCAAGCGTGAAATCTGATATAAAAAATAAATGGATATAAATTTAGAGATCCGCTCGAAGACGAAATAGGAAACTAACCTTGCATTAAAAGGCTGGTCTGCAGGCGATAAAAGCAATAAAAAGAATTGGATAAATTAAGTACTTTTTCAGCTTGAAGTACTAAGAAACTATCCTTTTGCACAATATGGGCATGAATTTACAAGAAAAAGATTTGAAAATTACTTCAGCCAGTTTTTTTCTGGTATGAACCTAATAAACAGGTTTATGTACCTGAATACATTTATGAGGACAGGAGTAAAAGATAATAGATGAAATATTGAAAAAGAAAAAAATAAATTTAACAAATTAATTGTATATTTAAATAATATCTTTGATTTGAATCATAATACAAATTAAAGAATAGCACACACGTCAAAAATAATATTAATAAAAATTTAAGGAGGTAATTTTTCATGAAAATTAAAAAAGTACAGGATTACATTTTTATATTTTTCTTGTTATGTTATTCTGTTTTGTTGGAAAAAAGTGATACTGACGATGATTATAAAGCCATCATTCAAACCAGTAAATATAGAAGGATTACTTGTCGCAACTATTGATGAAGACTGTTATGATGATGAAGGTGAAGATGATCCAATTGTTTTTTTGACTTAATTCCTAATGACAAAAAAATAGTTATAACGGAAAAAAACAATAGAAATTAAATTATCACGTAAGGATAAAGAAAAAAATTTTTTTGAAAGAAAATTTTTAAAAGATGCGAATAAACTTCTTGGAAAAAATAGAATATGCCGTTCAGCCAGTAAATGTTAATGTTTCAACTATAGGAGTAAGACTAACTTGTGGAGCAGGTTTCCTGTATATTACGCAGAAATTTCAAATGTAACAAAATTAAATAATTCAAAAGCAACATTTTTCCAAAAAAATTTAAATGATTTGGAAGATAAAAAGTATAAAACAGAAATGGAAAAAATAAGACCTAGAAAAAATACAGATATAAAAAAATTACCTGAAACTGATGCTCCAATTTGGAGAAAAACTGAAAAAGGACAAGAATTTATGGTAATAAACAGATATGGCGACTGGTATTATATTATTTATGACTATCCTGCAAGTACAGGATATATACACAAAAAGCCAAAGTGGAAATTATTAAATAAGATAAGTAATTTTTGCTAGCTAAAATTAAGTATAAAACAAAAAAGCACACATTTAATTTCAGTGTGCTTTTAAAATTATTTAACCATTAATTTCTATTAACGATTTCTTCTATTTACAAAACTCTTCATTTGCTTAACCGCTAAGTAAGAATCTATTTGTAACAGTAATTCTACTGCAGTTCCAACTAAGATTAGTAAACTTGTTCCTCCAAGCATCACTGGAAGTTTTAAGACATATCCAAACCAGATATTTGGCATAATACCCAATAACGATAAGAAAATCGCACTTCCAAATGTTACTCTTGTAGCAACTTTTTCCAAATAGTCAGCAGTTTCCTTTCCGGCTCTTACTGTAGGAATTGTTCCCCCGCTTTGCTTCAAATCATCAGCTACTTTATCTGGATCAAAAGCAATTGTAAGTGTATAGAAAAATGAAAATACTGTAATTAATATTGCAAACAATAATAGATAAAAAGCACCTTTTGGTTCAAACTGAGCTGCCAAGAAGTTTTTTAAAGTTCCAGCTTTTAGCATTGAAACCAGAAATGGTGGTGCCGCCATTAATACTGATGCAAAGATTATTGGCATTACTCCAGACATATTTATTTTTTTAGTGGTAAATATGTTCTTTTTCCCCAACTGTACTTTGTCCTCCACCAGAATCCAAGACTTCCTTTTCCTGCATATTGGATGGGAATTCTTCTTTCAGCTAACTGTACAATTACCATTAAGGCAATAAATACAACAAATGCTACAATTGACAATCCTAATAGAACTTTCCCCATTCCACTAGGTAATCCAGTATACATAGCACTGATAACTGTTGGCAATCCCGCAACAATATTTAAGAAAATCAGCATTGATGTACCATTTCCGATACCTCTTATTGAAATTCTTTCAGAAATCCACATTAAGAATGAAGTTCCACCTGTAATTAGGACTACTGTACTAAGTATGAATTTTGGACCTGGTTCCAATACTAATCCTTGATTTTGCATTAAAACCGCGATTCCAAATGACTGAATTATTGCCAATACAATTGTTACATATCTTGACCATTGAGTTATTTTATCTCTTTCTTTTCCACCTTCCTTTTGCATTTCATCTATTTTAGGAAAAATTACTCCTAATAATTGAAATACAATAGAAGCATTAATGTATGGGACGATTCCCAACGCAAAAATTGAAGCTCTTTCAACAGCTCCACCCGAAAATAAATTTAAAAATTGAGCAATTGCATTTCCCTGCTGGAAATTTTTAAAAGCCTCTGTATTAATTCCCGGAACTGCTATATGAATTCCAACTCTTGCAACCATTATCATAAGTAATGTAAATGTTACTCTTTTTTCTAGTTCGGGTATATTAAAAATAGCTTTTACCCTGCTTGTTACTGCTTCAGCTAGAGTCAATTCTATCACTCCTTTAGTGTATGAAGAAAAAGCAAGATATTAAATCTTACTTATTCTCATCTTCTTTTTTTATTATTTCCTGCTTTAGCTGAATATGATCTTACTTCTAATAATTCTACATTTCCTCCAGCTTTTTCAATTAATTCTTTAGCTGTTTTAGAAACTTTATGTGCTTTTTACAGTTAATTTTTTTATTAACTTCTGTATTCCCTATAATTTTTAATAGACTTGTAAAAATCTTTTTCTTTTACATATGCTTCAACATTTGCATTTAAATATTCTTTTACAGCTCTTCTACCTTTAGTATTTCTTAAAAGCTTCATCAGAATATTTTGTTATAAATTTAGGGTTTTTAACTATTCCATTTTCAACTAATGTTTGTAAACTAATCACATCTCCATCATTAAATCTTTCAACAATGTCAGCCAATGTAATTACTATTATATCTTTTTAAATGGTGCATTAGAAAATCCTCTTTTAGGAATTCTTCTAATAATAGGCATTTGTCCACCTTCAAATATAGGTGATACATATGAACCTGATCTTTGTTTTTTTGTCCATTATGACCTTTACCAGCAGTTTTTCCCCAACCAGTTCCGTGTCCTCTTCCTACTCTTCTTCTTTCTCTTTTCGATCCAGCAGCAGGTCTTAATTCATTAAGATTCATCTATTCTAAACCTCCTCTACTTTAAGTAAATAAGAAACTAATTTAATTTTTTTCCTTCAATATCAGCAGTTTTGTTATGAACTGCACTTTGACTGATTTTTCTTAATCCAAGTGATTTTACAGTCGCAACATGATTAGGTTTTCTTCCATTAATTCCTTTTACAAGCGTTACTTTTACTTTAGACATTAATTTTACCTCCTAACCTTATTATCCTAAAATTTCTTCAACTGATTTTCCTCTAAGTCTTGCAACGTCTTCTAGAGAACGTAATTGTTTAAGACCTTCTAAAGTTGCTCTTGCAACGTTATCTTTAGTTTTTGAACCTCTAATTTTTGTAAGTACATCTTTTACACCTGCTAGCTCTAATAATTCCCTAGTTGCTGAACCAGCGATAACTCCTGTCCCTTTTGAAGCTGGTTTCAATAATACAGAAGTTGCATTATATTTACCAATTTGCTCATGTGGCAATGTTCCACCTTTTAATGAAACAGTTACTAAATTTTTCTTAGCATTTGCAATGGCTTTTTTGATTGCATCAGGTACACCGTTAGCTTTTCCTAAACCGATACCTACTTTTCCTTTTTCATCTCCAACAGCTGCTAATACTGAGAACGAAATTCTTCTTCCTCCTTTAACAGTTTTAGAAACTCTGCTTATTCTTAAAAGTCTTTCTTTATATTCACTTTCTCTTTCTCTGTTATCTCTATCTCTAGCCAAAATAAATCCTCCTTATCTTTAGAATTTTAATCCTGCTTCTCTCGCAGCATCTGCCACAGCTTTAACTCTTCCTGTGTACACGTATCCTCCTCTGTCGAATACAACAGTAGTAATCCCTTTATCTAATGCTTTTTAGCAATTCTTTCTCCTATTTGTTTAGCTGCTTCGATATTTGAACCTTTTTCAATTTTTGCACCTTTTTCAATAGTTGATGCAGAAACTAAAGTATTTCCTGTTGTATCATCAATTACTTGAACGAAGATATTTTGTAAACTTCTATACACAGCAAGTCTAGGTCTTTCAGCAGTTCCAACGATTTTTTTCTAATACTTCTATGTTTTGTCTTAATTTATTTCTATCAAGTTTTTTTACCATTAAAAATCTACCTCCTATCCTTTCTTACCTTCTTTTTCTTCTAATTACTTCATCAGCGTATTTAACACCTTTTCCCTTTATATGGTTCAGGTGGACGTTTAGCTCTGATGTTTGCAGCAACTTGTCCAACTAATTGTTTATCAATTCCTTCAACAGAAATTTTAGTATTTCCTTCAACTTTTAAAAAGTAATTCCTTCTACTGCTTCGACTTCAACTGGATGTGAATATCCTAAAGATAATGTTAATCCTTTTCCACTAGCTTGTACTCTGTATCCTACTCCGACTAGTTCCAATCCTCTAGTAAATCCTTCACTTACTCCAACAATCATATTGTTTAAGTTTGCTCTTGTAGTTCCATGAAGAGCTCTTATATTTGGCAAATCATTTGGTCTTTCAATTGTAATTTCATTACCATCAATATTTACTTTAATTTCACTGCTTAATTCTCTTACTAATTGCCCTTTTGGCCCTTTTACAGTAAAAGTGTTTCCTTCCTGCTTGATTTCAACGCCAGCAGGTATAGTTATAGGTTTTTTACCTATTCTTGACATTGTTTATCCTCCTAATTTATAAAATGCGTAAATTACCACACGTAGCAAAGAACTTCTCCACCAACGTTATGCTTTCTGCATTCCTTGTCTGTAATAACACCTTGTGGTGTTGAGACAATGGCAATTCCTAATCCACCTAATACTTTAGGCAAACTTTCTACAGATGTGTAAACTCTTCTTCCAGGTTTTGATATTCTTTTCTAACCCTTTGATTACAGCTTCTCCATCTACAGTTTTTAAAGAAACAACTATATCTTTTATAGCTCCTTCTTCTTTGATTTCGTAACCGTTTATATATCCTTCATTTTTAATATATTTGCTATACTTTCTTTTAATTTTTGAAAATGGTATTGCAACTTGTGCATGTTTAGCCATGTTTCCGTTTCTGATTCTAGTAAGCATATCAGCAATAGGATCTGTTAAATACATTAATTCTTCCTCCTCTCAAAAATTACCAACTTGATTTTTACTCCAGGGATAACTCCCTCTCCTGCTAATTGTCTGAACATAACTCTTGAAATACCAAATTCTCTCATATATCCTCTTGGTCTTCCGTTAATTTGACATCTATTTCTAACTCTTGTAGGTGAAGCATTTCTTGGTAATTTAGATAATTCTAAAACTGCTTCTCTATCACCTTTTTTAGCTCTTTCTTTTAATTCAGCTCTTTTAGCTGCATATTTATCAACTGTTTTTTGTCTTTTTAAGTTTCTTTCAACCATCGCTTTTTTAGCCATTGATTAAATTACACCTCCTTCAAAATAATACTATTTTGCAAACGGCATTCCGAATGCTTTTAATAAAGCTCTTCCTTGCTCATCATTTTGTGCTGTAGATACAATTGTAATTCCTAATCCAAAGATTTTATCTACTTTATCAATTTCAATTTCAGGGAATACGATTTGTTCTCTTAATCCTAATGTATAGTTTCCTCTTCCATCAAATCCTTTAGGTGAAACACCTTCAAAATCTCTTACCCTTGGTAATGTAATACTAATTAATCTGTCTAGGAATTCATACATTTTTTTCTTTTCTTAATGTAACTTTTGCTCCAATTTTTGTCCTTCTCTTAATTTAAATCCAGCTTCTGATTTTCTAGCAGCTCTTGCTATAGGCTGTTGTCCTGTAATTTGTGCTAATTCAGCAATAGCTGTATCTATTAACTTAGGATTGCTTACTGCTTCTCCAATCCCCATATTCACTACTATTTTATCAAGTTTTGGCACTTGCATAACGTTAGATAAATTTAATTCTTTCAATAATGATGAAACTATTTCATCTTTGTATAATTTTTGTAATCTTGGAATATATTTTTCAGCCATTTATTACATCCTCCTCTAAAATATTATATTTCGTTACCAGATACAACTGATATTCTTACTTTTTTTCCATCTCTAATTTCTTTTCTTACTCTTGTAGGTTTCCCTGCTCCTTCATCCCAAAGCATTACTTTAGATGAGAAGATTGGCATTTCTCTTTCTACAACTTCGCCTTGTGGGTTCATTGCATTAGGTTTAATATGTCTTTTCTTAATATTTACACCTTCAACAATTATTTTTCCAGTTTTAGGGAATACTTTTAATACTTTTCCAATTTTTCCTTTATCTCCAGTTTGTGTACTCTTTTCATTACGTAACAAATCTTTTGATCTACCGCTAATTACAATAACTGTATCTCCAGTTTTAACATGTAATTTTTTAGGTACTGATTTTAAGTTTGGTTTAGCCACGTTTTAACTCTCCTTCCTATAATACTTCTGGTGCTAGAGAAACTATTTTCATAAAGTTTTTCGCTCTTAATTCTCTTGCTACAGGTCCAAAGATTCTTGTCCCTCTTACTTCTAATGCCGTATTCAAAATAACTGCCGCATTGTCATCAAATTTTATATATGAACCGTCTGCTCTTTTTAATTCTTTTCTTGTTCTAACGATTACGGCTTTAACTACATCACCTTTTTTAACGTTTCCGTTTGGTATAGCTTCTTTTACAGTTGCTACTACGACGTCTCCAATTTTACCGAATCTTCTTCTTGATCCACCTAATACTCTAATAACCATGATTTTTTTAGCTCCAGTGTTATCAGCAACATTAAGCATCGATTGTTGTTGAACCATTTAAAATTTCCTCCTCTCAAATATTAACTCATGCTATTTGCCTTTTGTTTTAATATTGAAAAATAAAAACATTCTTTTTAATTTTTATTGATAAAGTCAGAACTATTTAGCTCTTTCTAAGATTGTAACAACTCTCCATCTTTTATCTTTACTTAATGGTCTAGTTTCCATAATTTGCACTTTATCTCCGATTCCACAGTCATTGTTTCTCATCGTGTGCTTTATATTTTTAGAAGTTTTTACTCTCTTTTATAAAGTTTATGTAATTTCATTGTTTCTTCAACAACTACTACAGTTTTATCCATTTTATTTGAAACAACGATTCCTTCTCTTACTTTTCTTTCTTTTCTTTTGTTTTCCACTCTTGATCCTCCTATTTACCAGTTTTTTTCAGTTACAACAGTTTTAATCTTGCTATTGTTCTTTTAACATCTCGTATTTTAGCAGTGTTTTTGTAATTGTCCAAGAGTTTTTGAAATTTTAAATTAAACAATTCTTGTTTCAATTCATTTACTTTTAACTTCCAATTCTTCCAATGATAATTCTCTAATTTCGTTAATTGTCATTACTTATCACCACCTACTTCTTCTTTTCTAACAAATTTAACTTTTATAGGTAGTTTATGTCCAGCTTTTTCTTAATGCTTCTTTGGCTTTCTCTTCAGATACTCCACCAACTTCAAACATTATTTTATTCTTTTTAACTACTGCTACCCAACCTTCTGCATTACCTTTACCTTTACCCATTCTTGTTCCTTCAGGTCTTTTTGTATAAGGTTTATCAGGGAATATTCTAATCCAAATTTTACCTTCTCTTTTAAACGTTCTGTTGATTGTTACCCTACAAGCCTCAATTTGTCTTGAAGTAATCCAACCAAATTCTTTAGCGGCAAGTCCAAATTCACCAAAATCAACTTTGTTTCCTTTAGTTGCTACGCCACCCATTTTTCCTCTGAACTGTTTTCTATATTTCGTTCTTTTAGGTATTAACATATTATTCGTTTTCTCCTTCCTTTGTAGTAGAAAGAACTTCACCATTAAATATCCATACTTTTAATCCTAAAGCACCGTATGTAGTGTGCAGTAGCTGTTGCATAATCAACATCTGCTCTTAAAGTATGTAGTGGTACTCTTCCTGAAAGTGTCCATTCACTTCTTGCAATTTCGGCACCATTCAATCTTCCCGATACCATAACTTTAATTCCTTTAATCCCAGCTTTTTCTGCTCTTTGAATAGCTTGCTGAACTGCTCTTTTATAAGCAACCCTTTTTTCAATTGCTGTTGCAATGCTTTCTGCTACTAATTGAGCATCTTTATTAGGATTTTTGATTTCTTGTACTTTAATTTGTACTCTTTTTACCAGTTAATTTTTTTCTAATTTTACTTTTTAAAGCTTCAATTTCTTGACCTTTTCTTCCGATTAAAGATTCCAGCTTTTCCAGTTTCTATAATAACTGCTACTTCTGTAGGTGATGTTCTTTCTATTTGAATAGAAGAAATCCCTGCGTGGTAATAGTTTTTCTTAATATATTCTTTTTATTTTTAAATCTTCGTGAAAGTTGTTTTACGTATTCTTTCCCCTCAGCGAACCATTTTGAATCCCAAGTTCTTGTGATTCCTAATCTTATCCCCCTAGGATCTACTTTTTTTGTCCCACAGACTTACCTCCTTATTTGTCTAAATTAATCTTCTCTTTCATCAACTTCTACTGTGATATGAGCTGTTGGTTTTCTAATAATATCAGCTCTTCCCATTGCTCTTAGGGCTGATTCTTTTTAATACAGGTCCTTTGTCAATTAATATTTTTGAAACAAATAATTTATCAGGATCCATATTGTTATTATGTTCAGCGTTTGCAATTGCTGATCTTAATGTTTTTTTCTATGTATAATGCTGCTTTTTTTATTTTGTAAATTTTTAAAATGTTCAATGCTTGCAATGCATTTTTCCCTCTTACAATATCAGCAACTAATCTTGCTTTTTGAGGGCTTAATCTTTGGTATTTCAATTTAGCTACTACTGCCATTCAAAGTCCTCTCCTTTCATCAGTATATATATGTATATATATATATATCAGTTATTTTAATTATTTTTTTACCTTTTTAGCATCTTTTCCATGTCCGTAGAAAGTTCTAGTTGGTGCAAATTCACCTAATTTATGTCCAACCATTTCCTCAGTCACATATACAGGTATATGTTTTTACCGTTATATACAGCAAAAGTATGTCCAATAAATTGAGGGAATATAGTTGATCTTCTAGACCATGTTTTAATAACTTGTTTTTTTACCTCCCAATGCTTCTATTTTTTTCTAATAAATATGCATCAACAAAAAGGTCCTTTTTAATGAACGAGCCATTCTTTTCCTCCTTATTTCATTTTTTTAAATCGAGAAATGTTACTCAATACATCTCATTTTAATTATTTATTTTTCTAAATATTTAATTCAATGTATCAAGCAATATTTTTACATTCAGCCAAACTGTTATTTAGATATTTTATCTGTCTGCTTGACTGCACAGTCCATTTCTGTGTTTTTCATCTAAAAATTGATTGTCATATTGACATGACTTTATTTTTTTAAACTACTATTTTTCTTCCTCTAACGATGAATTTATCACTAAGTTTTTTTACCTCTAGTTTTTCTTACCAAGTGTAGGTTTCCCCAAAGGTGTAACTGGTGATTTTCTACCAATTGGAGATCTTCCTTCTCCTCCTCCGTGTGGGTGATCCACAGGGTTCATTACAGATCCTCTAACATGAGGTTTTCTTCCTAAGTGTCTATTTCTTCCAGCTTTTCCTAATGATACTAATGAATGTTCAGAATTTCCTACTGATCCGATTGTAGCCATACATTCTTTATGAATAAGTCTTAATTCTCCAGATGGTAATTCTACGTGGCAGTAAGTTCCTTCTTTTGCAACAAGTCTTGCAGCTGTTCCTGCTGATCTTGCTAACTGTCCACCTTTACCAGGCATTAATTCAACATTGTGAATAACTGTCCCTACTGGTAAGTCTTTTAATTTTAACGCATTTCCAGGTTTGATATCTGCACCTTCTCCTGCTAATACGATGTCACCTTTTTTAAGTCCGTTCGGAGCCAAGATATATCTTTTTTCTCCATCAACATAGTGTAACAATGCGATGTTTGCAGTTCTGTTTGGATCATATTCAAGAGTTGCAACTTTTGCAGGCACTCCAATTTTATTTCTTTTCCAGTCGATTACTCTATATAATCTTTTGTGTCCTTTATGTCTGTTTCTACCTGTTCTGTGTCCATAGTTGTCAATCCCGTAAGATGAATTTAATGGTTCAACTAAAGATTTTTCAGGTCTTACCTTATCTAAGTCCTTATTAACTAATATCGACATATGCCGTGTCCCACTAGTTATCGGTTTTTAATTTTTTATTGGCATAACTTATGTTCCTCTCTTCCTATTTCTCTTTTTTATTTGTATAATTATTTGAAAAATTTCAAATAATTTCTATAATTTTACATAACTTATCTATTATAACATTTTTACTAAATAATTTCCACAAAAAAATATAGTTATTTTTACTTTTTCTAAAATTATTTTTTTCGGGAAATCCCGAGAAATAGATGTTATGATTCTTGTAATTTGTCTTATCCTTCCCGTAAGCTGCTATAGATTCTCCATCTTTCAACTTAACAATTGCTTTTTGATAGCAGCTGTTTTATACATTGACATTCTGAATCTTTTGTTTTTGATTTAATGTTTAAAGTATTAACACCTTGAACTTTTTACATTGAATAGTTTTTCAACTGCATCTTTAATTTGAAGTTTGTTTGCTCTTCTATCTACTATGAAAACATATTCATTGTTTTTCCAATAAATTTCTTGCTTTTTCTGTATTAATTACAGGTTTTTGATAATATCAGTAATATGCATTATGCTAGCACCTCCTCGATAGTTGCAAAGAGCTTCTTTAGTTAAGATTACTTTGTCTTGTTTGATTAACCAGTAGATGCTTAAATCTCTTGTATTAATTGCTGCAACTTTTTCAATATTTCTAGTTGATAAATATAAGAAATAATCTCTATCTATATTATCAGTATCATCATTTGTTACATATAATTGTTTTACACCGTCAAAGTTTAATGCTTTTTGCAAAAATCAATAAATGTTTTTGTTTTTGGTATTTCTAATGCAAAATCATCTAATACGATTACATTTCTTCGCTAATTTTTGTTGCTAAAGCTGATTTTTAAAAGCTAATTTTCTAACTTTTTTTATTTACTTTTTTTAGCATAGTTTCTTGGTTTTTGGTCCGTGAACTACTCCTCCACCTACCATGTGTGGTGCTCTTGTAGATCCTTGTCTAGCTCTTCCTGTTCCTTTTTGTCTAAAAGGTTTTCTTCCTCCACCTCTTACTTCTGCTCTTGTTTTTGTTGAGGCAGATCCTTGTCTAGCTTCAGCTAATTCTGCTACTAAAACTTCGTGCATTACGTGTTTATTTGGTTCGATTCCAAATATCGTCATTATTTACTTAATAGTTCCTGCTTGTGAACCGTCTAATTTGTATATATTTAAAACTGGCATGTTATCCTCCTCTTTTCCTATTAATATTTCTTTTACCGATTTTTGATAACTAAATAACCATTTTTTTGGTCCTGGAACAGCACCTTTTACTAATAAAAAGACTGTTTTCACATCAAATTTAATAACTTGCAAGTTTTGAACTGTTACTTTTTCAGCTCCAAGTCTTCCAGCCATTTTTTTCCCTTTTGGCACGTTACTGTTTGATGCGCTCCTCCTGCGTTAGAACCTCCAAGTCTATGGTTTCTTGAAACCCCGTGTGAAGCTCTGTTTCCACCAAAATTATGTCTTTTCATAACCCCTGCAGTCCCTTTTACCTTTTGAAGTTCCAGAAATATCAACAAATTCGATACCTTCTAATACATCTACTTTAATTTCTTGTCCTAATGCAAAGTCAGCTGGGATTAGTTACTTTAAATTCTTTAAGAAATCTTTTTGGAGTAACTCCTGCTTTTTAAATATTCCTAATTCAGGTTTTGTTGTGTTTTTCTCTTTTTATCTCCATATGCTAATGTGATAGCGTTGTATCCTTCTTTTTCTTCAGTTTTTGATTTGTGTAATGAAGTTAGTTCCTGCTTCGATTACTGTAACTGGAATTAATTTTTCGTCTTCGAAAAATTTGAGTCATTCGATTTTTACCTAATATCATTTTTATTTTTTTCCTCCTTAATATATTGGTTGACAATTTTATAAATGCCAACTTGTACTAAGCCTTACGATTGCTTAATTTCAACTCCCACACCTGATGGCAAGTTTAATGATGCTAATGCATTTACGATTTGTTGATTTGAATTTTTGATTTCTACAAATCTTCTGTGAATTCTCATTTCAAATTGTTCTCTTGAATCTTTATTCACGTGAACTGATCTTAAAACTGTATATTTTTTTAGTTTTTGTAGGTAATGAAGTGGTCCTGCTAATTCTGAACCATTTTTCTTAGCTACTTCTGCAATTTTTTTAGCAGATTGATCCAACAGTTTGTGATCATAAGATTGTAAATATATTCTTATTTTATCCAAAGTTTTTTTCCTCCTGTTTAATTTAATAACTAGAGAAATTAGATATAAAACCTAATTTCTCCTTTCATTCAACATTTGTGAACTATTTTCTATTACATTTCTAAATATTATAACAAATATTTTTCATTATCTGCAATAATTATTTTTATTTTATCTCTTTAAGAAAGTCCTTTACAGAAAACTATTTAGTAATAGTTGCAACTACTCCTGGAGCTACTGTTCTTCCACTCTCTCTTATCGCAAATCTTAATCCTTCTTCCATCGCGATTGGGTGAATTAATTCTACTGTCATTTCAATGTTATCTCCAGGCATTACCATTTCTACTCCTTCTGGTAAGTTTACTTCTCCTGTAATATCAGTCGTTCTGAAGTAGAATTGTGGTTTGTATCCTGTGAAGAATGGTGTATGTCTTCCACCTTCATCTTTTGTCAATACATATACTTCTGATTTAAATCCTGTATGTGGATTGATTGTTCCTGGTTTAGCAAGTACTTGTCCTCTTTCCACTTCTTCTTTCTTAGTTCCTCTTAATAATGCTCCTATATTATCTCCAGCTTGTCCTGAATCTAATAATTTTCTGAACATTTCTACTCCTGTTACAGTTGTTCTTGAAGTCGGTTTGATTCCTACGATTTCCACTTCTTCACCAACCTTGATTACTCCTCTTTCCACTCTTCCTGTTACTACTGTCCCTCTTCCTGTAATTGTGAACACATCTTCAATTGGCATAAGGAAATGGTTGGTCAACCGGTCTTTCTGGTGTCGGGATATATTCGTCAACTGCATCCATCAATTCCATAATTTTTTCTACCCATTTTGCTTCACCATTTAATGCCCCTAACGCTGATCCGGCTATTATTGGAACGTCATCTCCTGGGAAATCGTATTCATTAAGCAGTTCCCTTACTTCCATTTCAACCAGCTCTAATAACTCGTCATCGTCTACCATGTCAACTTTGTTTAAGAATACTACAATGTAAGGCACCCCTACTTGTCTTGCAAGCAGGATATGTTCTCTTGTCTGAGGCATTGGCCCGTCAGCCGCTGATACTACCAGGATTGCTCCGTCCATTTGCGCCGCTCCTGTAATCATGTTCTTTACATAGTCTGCATGGCCTGGGCAGTCAACGTGGGCATAGTGTCTTTTGTCTGTTTCATACTCAATGTGTGCTGTGTTGATTGTAATTCCTCTTTCTCTTTCTTCAGGAGCCTGATCGATGTTTTCAAAATCAACTTTTTCAGCCAGCCCTTGTCAGACAGCACTTTTGAGATTGCCGCTGTCAAAGTAGTTTTTCCGTGATCTACGTGTCCGATTGTTCCTATGTTTACATGTGGTTTATTTCTTTCAAATTTAGCTTTTGCCATTTTTATAATTCCTCCGTTATTTCTTTTTATTTTTAAATTTTTATTGTTGCTTAAATTTTATTCTTTTTTAAGTTTTTATTATTTTTCCTTGTCTTTCATCAATTACTTGCTGAGCAATATTTTTTTGGAACTTCTACATATTTTTCAAATTCCATTGAATAAGATGCTCTTCCTTGTGTTTTTCGATCTCAAATCAGTTGCGTAACCGAACATTTGTGATAAAGGTACTTCTGCATTAATAATTTTTGCATTGTTTCTGTCAGTCATTCCTGAAACTTGTCCACGTCTTGCATTCAAATCTCCAATTACGTCTCCCATGTATTCTTCTGGAGTAGTAACTTCTACTTTGAAGATTGGTTCCAATAATACTGGATTAGCGGCTCTAAGTCCTTTTTTAACTGCCATTGAACCTGCTATTTTAAATGCCATTTCTGATGAATCGACTTCATGGTAAGATCCGTCATACAATGTAACTTTTATATCTTGAACAGGGTATCCTGCAACAACTCCTGCTTCTAATGCTTCTTGAATTCCTTTATCTACCGCTGGAATGTATTCTCTTGGAATAGCTCCTCCAGTAATTTGGTTAACAAATTCATATCCTTTTCCGTGATTAGCTTCAACTTTCATCTTAACATGTCCATATTGTCCACGTCCTCCAGATTGTTTAGCATATTTTTCTTCAACATCTGTTGCACCATTAATTGTTTCTCTATAAGCAACTTGCGGTTTACCAACATTTGCTTCTACTTTAAATTCACGTTTCATTCTATCTACAATGATTTCCAAGTGCAATTCTCCCATTCCTGAAATCAATGTTTGTCCAGTTTCCTGGTTAGTTGACACTTTAAATGTAGGATCTTCTTCTGCAAGTTTCGCAAGAGCTGTTCCCATTTTTTCCTGATCGGCTTTAGTTTTTGGCTCTACTGCGATTTGGATAACTGTATCAGGGAATTCCATTTTTTCTAGGATAATTGGAGCATTTTCAGCACTCAATGTATCTCCTGTTGTAGTATCTTTTAGTCCAACTGCCGCAGCTATATCTCCAGAGTAAACTACATCAAGTTCTTCTCTTTTGTTAGCGTGCATTTGAAGCAATCTTCCCATTCTTTCTTTTTTACCTTTAGTTGAGTTTAATACATAAGATCCTTTTTCTAGGACTCCTGAATAAACTCTGAAGAATGATAATCTTCCAACAAATGGATCTGTAATGATTTTGAACGCCAATGCTGAAAATGGAGCATCGTCTCCCATTTCTCTTTGAATAGGTTCTTCAGTTTTAGGGTCAGTTCCATTAATTTTTCCACCGTTAATGTCTAGTGGTGATGGCATGTAAGCAACTACTGCATCAAGTAATGGTTGAATCCCTTTATTTTTGAATGCTGTTCCACATAATACTGGTACAACAGTTCCTTCGATTGTAGCAACTCTCAATGCTTTTTTTAATTTCTTCTTCAGTGATTTCTTCTCCTCCAAAGTATTTTTCCATCAATTCCTCATCAGTTTCAACTACAGATTCAATCATGTGTTCTCTTGCCGCTTGAGCATCATCTAACAACTCTGCTCTAATATCAACAACTTCATAATCTGCTCCCATAGTTTCATCTTTAAACAAATATTCTTTCATTGTTACCAAGTCGATAATTCCTTCAAAATTATCTTCTGCACCAATTGGCAATTGGATTGGTACACCATTTCCACCTAATTTTTCTTTAATATCGTTTACACATATTAAAAGTCTGCTCTGACTCTATCCATTTTATTTAAAAAATGCCATTCTTGGTACGTTATATTTATCTGCTTGTCTCCAAACAGTTTCTGATTGCGGTTGAACTCCATCAACTGCTGAGAATACAGCAACAGATCCATCTAATACTCTTAATGATCTTTCTACTTCAACTGTAAAGTCAACGTGGCCTGGTGTATCTATTATATTAATTCTATGTCCATTCCAAAATGCTGTTGTTGCAGCTGATGTAATTGTGATTCCTCTTTCTTGTTCTTGTTCCATATAATCCATCGTAGCAGCTCCTTCGTGAACTTCTCCGATTTTATGGTTTACTCCTGTATAAAAACAAAATTCTTTCAGTTGTAGTTGTTTTTCCGGCGTCTATATGTGCCATGATACCAATGTTTCTAGTATCTTTTCAAAAGCAACTTTTTCTTGCCATTTAATTTCTTTCCTCCTTGTTTTTGTAAGCTACTTCCTATCTATGAAGTATGTTTAAAATTTGAAACAATATTTTTATAAATCCAGTTCTGAAAAAAATGAATTTTGTAAAATATAAACATCTATTTGAAATACTCAATAATCTCAAAACAAATCAAAATTACCATTTGTAATGTGCGAATGCTCTGTTTGCTTCAGCCATTTTATATGTATCTTCTTTTTCTTAATTGATCCACCTTCATTGTTGGCAGCTGCAATCAATTCTTTTTTCAATTTGTTTACCATTCCGTATTCTTTTTCTTTCTCTTGTATATCTAACTAGCCATCTGATTGCTAGAGTTTTGCTGTCTTTCTTTTCTTACTTCAACTGGTACTTGGTAAGTTGCCCTCCGATTCTTCTAGATCTTACTTCTAATTGAGGTCTTACGTTTTCCATTGCTCTTCTGAATACTTCAATTCCTTCTTCTTGAGTTTCTTCAGTTATTTGCTGCAATGCTGAATAAAAAAATATGTTCAGCTAATGATTTTTTTCCATCTTTCATTAATCCGTTAATGAATTTAGTTACTACTTTATCGTTAAATTGAGAATCTGGTAATACATCTCTTCTTTCCGCTCTTCTTCTTCTTGACACTTAATTGTCCTCCTTACTTTTTTAAAATTTAATTACCCTTTTTTCGCTCCGTATCTTGATCTACCTTGTTTTCTGTTTACAACTCCTGCTGTATCCAATGCTCCTCTGATTATTTTTATATCTAACCCCGGCAAATCTTTTGTTCTTCCTCCTCTTAAAAGAACGATACTATGTTCTTGCAAGTTGTGTCCGATTCCTGGAATATAAGCAGTAACTTCGATTCCATTTACTAATTTAACCCTTGCTACCTTTCTTAAGGCTGAGTTAGGTTTTTTAGGTGTAGTTGTATATACTCTTACACAAACCCCTCTTTTTTGTGGATTACCTTTTTAATGCAGGTGATTTTTTTCTTTTTCTCAGTTGTACTTCTACCAAATCTTACTAATTGATTAATAGTAGGCATCTGTTTTCCTCCTCTCAAATTTCTTTTGATTTATATATTTATTCTCGCGTTATATTTTTCAAAACTAAAAACTTTTTATAAAGCTCATTTCTTCAATCTACATTTGATAAAGCTGCATTTGACAAAGTTTTTAATTCTATTAATTTTTGCTTTTTTGCAAATTACTTTTATCAAACATAAGCGCATACTTATTTTAAGTATATCGATTTACTCTAAAATTCACTTCAAAACACATTATTTTAGTAAATAATATATTTTTCAAAAATTTAGTTATGAGTTCTAACCTAATTATTTTATACTATAAAAGCCCTTTTTGTCAAGGGCTGTAAAAAGATTTTTATTCAATAATTTTTTTCAAAGATTTTTTTATTTTCAAAAATATTTTTAACCTTTTCTTCCTGAATTTCCCATTTTCCCATTTCTGACTTGTTCCTTCATATTTCAAAAATATTTTTTTTTGCTTAAACTTTTTCATATAATATTTTACTTTATTTACTGTCCAATTTAGATTATCAGCTATCTGTTTTTGGGACATTTTAGGATTATTTATTATTGTGTTTATTATTGTTTTGTCTGTTTCTGTAAGATTTTTATATTAGATTTTTCTTTTGGGAAACAGTTTGGGTAGTATTGGTTTTATCTTGGGTACTACCTTGGGTAGTTTGGATAGTATTATAGCTTTTTCTGTAAATATTAATCCTAAAATCATTTTCAAAAAGTTATGAACTCTGGTTCTTCAGTCCGTATTCTGCAATTTCATTCATAATTCTCAGTATACCGCTTCCCCATTTTCTCAATAATGTTTATATATGCAAAAACTGACGCAATTGCACGATTACGAAGTTTGGAATAGCTTCTTTCATTCTTTTTACATTTACTCCTGAAAGTAGCATTCCTGGCGAGTAATTTCTAATCTGTTATCATAAAGTGCGACTTGAATATCGTTTTGTTCAAGATAGCTTCGATGAATTATTGCATTTGCGATTAGCTCTCTTATTGATTTAGGTGGAATTTCATATTTGTCAACCCTGTAAATTCCAACAATATCCGAACTAAATTTATTTTTTTCAAGCACATATTTATACGCCTTTTTCTAGCTGTGTAATAATCGATCCTTTCAAATTCCTTTTTATCCACAAATATACTTCTAGTTTCTCCTTTAAATACACCACACTGTATCTTTCGTGAAACTTCCCAGTTTTCCTTGCCAGATAACAAAATATAAGCATTTGTTGGAAAAATTTCACCGTTTTTCTCTTCCAGAACTTTCCAGCTTAACAAAAGTATTTCTAGTAACTTTTTTTATTTTTGTATCAGTTTCAGAATTTTTCTTGCCAATTTCTCCAGCCATTCACAAAATTTCTCAATTTCTTCATCACTAATACTTTCCCCGTGGCAAACTTGCTGATCAAAATACTTATTTTCCCCTTCTAAAACCAACTCCTTCAAAACATAATCTTCTTCAATAATTCTAGTCGTAGCACCACTTCTGATATAAGTTCCTTTCTGCATCCCTTTTGACTTCAAATAATACGGCTTTTTCTTACCTCCTTCAATTTCCACAAGAATAATTGTTCTATTTTCCAACGTATGCAAACTTATATCTGGTATAATCATTGGATAACAGCTATCCGAGATTGCATTAATTATTCCATCCATAACTTCAAACTCATTTTCAACTCCAATAATTTCTCCATTATCTTTTACTCCGAAAACTATTTTTCCGCCATTTCCATTTGCAAATGCCACAACTGTTTTTATATATGTATTAGTTTTGGCATTTTCTTTAAATTCAATTTTTTTCATTTTCCCCATTTTGATATTTCCTCAATTAACATTTGAAACTCCTCCTTTACGTTATTACTTTCGTTCTATTATATAATATTAATTTAACCTTTTCAATAAAAAATAAAGTACTCCAAATTTCTTCAAAAGCACTTTATTTTAAAATTTTTAAACTATTTTTCTCTTAAATATTTTTCAATACCATTTACCATTCCATTTACCATTTTAGCTTGATATTCTGGTGTTGACATTTTTTTCTGTCTTCGGCAGGATTTGACATAAATCCTAATTCGATTAATGTATTTGTAACTTTTGACCAGTTTGTTCCAGTTAAATCATCTCTGTATGAAACTCCACGATTTTTAGCTCCAGTTGCTTTTATATATTCTGATAAAAGTGTACGTGAAAATTTGTCGCTCGATTTTTGAACGCTTTGTGTATAACGGTTTTTGGCTGAAGATGTTAATACTGTTGCTCCATTTACTGAAGAGTTGTCAACTCCATCGGCATGAAGTCTTATGTATAATGAGCATCCTGCATTGTTTGTTTTGATTGCACGTTCCTTGTTACTAATATCTACATCATTTGTTTCACGTACCATAAACACTTTGTAACCTTTGTTTTGTAATGCGTCCCTTAATTTTAATCCAACTTCCAGTGTAAGCTGATATTCATATTTTTTTGTTGCAACTCCTCTTGTTCCTGATGAAACTTTTGGCTTTTTCGTTGATGAACCAGGTGCAACTTCCTCAAGTCCTGAATTTCCTCTAACTTGATGTCCTGGGTCAATACAAATTAATTCATTGTTTCCAGCCGCATTTAATGGAGCTGCCATTACCAAACCTGCTGTTACAAAATATAACATTTTTTTTATTCCCTTTGTCATTTTTCCTCCTGAAATTTTTTATTTAATGCCAGCATATCTAAAATTTCCCTTTAAAATCTCCTTTTTTTAATTTTATTTCAATATACTGCCATCATTTCAGTTTATCATATAATTACAAAATTAACAACAACTTTTTTTAATTTATGTTAAATATTTTTCAAAATTACACTTGTTTTTTTACAAAAATCAGTTATCATATTATTAACAAAGTTATTTTAAATAATATTTTATATTAAATAATAAATATTAATTATAGGAGGTTTTTATTATGATTTCTTTTGTTTTAGCGATTGTCGCTCTTATTTTTAGGTTACGCATTTTACAGCAAGTTTGTGGAAAAAGTTTTCGGAATAGAGCCTGACAGAACTCCACCTTCAATCGAATATTACGATGGCGTGGACTATGTGCAAGTTAGCACTCCAAAAGCATTTTTGATTCAATTTCTGAACATTGCTGGAACAGGACCAATTTTCGGAGCCATTGCAGGAGCTTTATGGGGACCTGCCGCATTTTTATGGATTGTTTTTGGATGTATTTTTGGAGGGCTGTTCATGATTTCTTGATTGGTATGCTTTCACTTAGGAATAAAGGAAGTAGTATTGGTGAACTTGTGGGACAAAATTTAGGTGTTGTAATGCAGCAAATTATGAGAGTTTTTTCGATAGTTTTATTGCTATTAGTTGGAGTTGTATTTATAAAATCACCTGCTGACATTCTTCACAATTTGATTCCAGGTGTGAGTGCCATGACTTTTACAATCATCATCATCGCTTATTATATTTTGGCTACAATCCTTCCACTTGATAAAATTATTGCCAAAATTTATCCAATTTTTGGTTTTGCATTATTATTTATGGCAATTGGTATTGGAACGATGTTAATTTATGGGCAATTTACAGGAGCTTTCGCAATTCCTGAATTACTGAAATTTTTAAAGGAAATCCACATCCTAAAGGAACCTCAATGTTTCCTTACTTATTTATTTCAATTGCCTGTGGTGCAGTAAGCGGTTTCCATGCTACTCAATCTCCAATGGTTGCACGTTGCCTAAAAAATGAAACTGAAGGAAGAAAAGTATTTTATGGTGCAATGATTGCAGAAGGTGTTGTTGCGTTAGTATGGGCTGCTGCTGCAATGACTGTTTTTGGTGGAATTAAAGAACTTGCTGCTGCTGGAACTCCTGCAGTTGTTGTAAACAAAGCATCTGTTCAGTTGCTTGGTGTTTTTGGAGCATTTCTGGCTGTGCTTGGTGTTGTTGCCTGCCCTATTACTTCAGGAGATACTGCCTTTAGAGGTTCAAGATTAATTATTGCTGACATTTTCAAAATTAAGCAAAGTCCAATAAAAAATAGATTTTTAATTGCAATTCCGTTGTTTATCGTCGGTATTTATTTGACAACTATTGACTTTAACATTATCTGGAGATACTTTGCATGGGCAAATCAAACTTTGGCGGCAGTTTCATTATGGACTGCAACAGTGTGGCTTGTTAAAAAAGGAAAACCATTCGTATTTGCATTAATTCCTTCAATGTTTATGACAATGGTTGTTACAACTTACATTGTAATTGCTCCAGAAGGTTTTTGTAAGATTTTTCAAGAACGTTCCTGTTCACACTATCGAATTTTACGGTATTTTAATTGCAAGTATAGTTACTATTATCTGTACAGCATTACTATTTAACTATAAAACATCATTTACATAGTCATTCAAGTGAAAATTTAAAAGTTGCCAAATAGACTTTTTGAAAAAGTTATGTAATAAAATACAGTCAAACAAGTTTTTACTCACAAATCTTTTTGCTTGACTGTTTTTTTATTTAAAAAGTAAATTAAAAATAATAACCCTTTAAAATATTAATTATTTTTCTCTATAATAATGCCATTCATCCACTTTTTTGTTCCATCTTTAAATTGACATTTTCCTACTTCATTCCATCTTTATCTTTTACATTAATAGATTTTTCCACTGTGTTTTTTTCACAAAAAACTGAAGCTGGATTGGCATTCCAATCACAGGCTCATTTTTGAAGTAGAATCAGGGTATTTTTGTCTGTAGTATTCCCATTCTTCCACTGTCTGTTCCATCTTTTTAATTTGCAAACTCCATATTCTCCATCCTTACCTTTTACAATTATTGATTCTCCACCTTTTTGAACACAATATGTTGAAGCTGGATTCGCCATTCCAACAACTGGAGATTTAGTAGTTCCTTTTTGCAGTATCTTTTTCTTACTGCATTTTTGCTGCAGCCATTCCAACAATAGAGGCGGCAATCATAAATACACTTACAGACCATTTTTAAATTTTTTTCATTTTTATTCTCCTTTTTAATCTTAATTTCCATATAATTATATCATATAATATCTTTTTGTGTGTTTATAATTATTTTTATATTAAAAAGTTAATATCTTTCTATTTATAACAGAAAATCTTAACTCTCAATAATATAATATTTTTACTATTCCATTCAAATTCTAAAATTTTCACTTTATTTTTGAACTTTTTCATATATAATATCTCTAAAACTACATTATTTAGGGAGAAAAAATGCTAAACTTTATACAAAATATTGATATTTTTATTATTAAACTATTTTACAATTTGCAGCACAGCTTAAATTTCCAAACTGCTGAATAGCATAATGATATTTTTACCAACTTAGGAAATCACGGATTAATCTGGATTGCAGTGACATTGTTCCTGCTTTCTATCAAAAAAATATCGAAAAAATCGGATATTTAGCGGTAATTTCATTGATTATAAATGCAATTATTATAAATGTAATTTTGAAAAAAATCTTACACACAGAGCAAGACCCTTTGAAGAAATATCTGATATTATACTTTTGATAAAGGCTCCAAAGGATTTTTCATTTTCCTCAGGGCATACTTCAGCATCTTTTTACAATGGTTTATGTTTTTACAAACATTTAAAAAAATATTTTTCCAGTCGTACTGATAACAAAGCATTATTATTGCTTTTTCAAGGCTATACTTGACTGTGCATTTTCCAACTGATGTTTTTGGCTGGGCTTTTTAATTGGGACTGTTTTCAGGGATTTTGGGGAGAAAAATTCTAAATAGAAAAATAACTGAGTAAAAAGTCAGAATTTTTCTGGCTTTTTTGTATTTTCATAATTGATAATCCAAGTATTTTATAACTGCAATTCAATCATTTCCCCTTTTTATCTATTTTTCTTAATTCCAGCTTTTAAATTTTTATGAAATATATTAAATCTTCATCATATTCGATTTCATAATCTTTTCCTGAAATTTTATCTTCAATCTTTTCTCCCTATTTCTTCCAAAGATTCTGTGCATCTCCTATCATATTTTTTTCCAAGTTCGATTAATCCTGTTTCATTCAATAATTTACATGTCCATTCCTTAACTTTATTTTTATTTTCCGTCTCTATCGCTGTAAAATGCCATATCCATTATTGCGGGAGCATATTTCATATTGGCTGAAATTTCAAATATTCCATATGCTTCTTCCTCACTTTTCCCAAATTCTCTGCTAGTTTCATAGCATCGCAAGTTGGTAAATCGCTCTGCATCTCCCTATTTCCTGTCCCAATTTTATACCATTTTTCAGACTCTTTTTCATTTCCTTCTACCACATCCATATATTGCCCTAATTTATAAGCCGCCTCTTTCACTCCCATTTCATGAGCCCTTTCAAACACTTCCTTAGTTTTTTCTCCTTTTTCCTTCAGCATAATACGATTTCGCAAGTTCCAAATAACCTTTTTCATTGTAATTTATCGCTTCAGTAAACAATTTTCGAGCATTTTCATAATCTCTTTTTTCCAAAAATTCGTTTCCCTGATTAATCAGTTCCACATATTTTTTTGTCCTTTTCACTTCCAAGCATAAATTCAATATTTTTGATTATTTCAAAAAGTTAATCCTATAATTTGTTTTTTTCATTCATCAATTTTTATGCCATTCAATAACTTTTTCTCTCCTATTCTGTTTAAAAGTACAAATTAACAAGATTATATATTTCCCCAGCATCTTTTCGTATCAGTCGCTTTTTAAGTAAAACTCTTCTGCTTTTTATAATCATTTTTCTTCAGCAATTTTACCCCAGCCTAGTTATTGAATTAATGTCACCTTTTTAGCTCCCTTCATTGTACCAGTCCAGTCGCAAGTTCAATATTTCGATTCTCTCCTCAATCATCCCAAGATAATAAACCGCCTCATTTTTTATTCCATCATTATACGCAAAATCTAAACATATTTACCGCATTCTGATTTATCACTTTTGCAGTAGTAATAAAAATTTCCCCAGCTCATAATTCCCTCTAGCTTTCAATCCTGCTGCTCATTTCCAATTCTTCTCTTGCCATTCTATAATTTCCAGAAATTATATTTTCATATGCAAAAAAATGATATGCTGATACTTCCTATCCCTTTCTTTATCATTGCCCCTCATAATTCTGCGAATAATCAACTTCAACAATATCATCTATCGAAGTGATTTTATGTCCAAATCTATCTACATTATCCGTTTCCTTTATTTTCCTTATTTTTCTTTTTCTGGAAAAAAATCATCAAATTCATCCATTTTTCCGATTTATAAAATTTATCATTATAAAAACTATAGCTATTCCGATTATTATTGATATTACTATTTCCATATTTTATTTTCTACTCCTGCCATCTCAACTTATTATTTCTCTTTTTCTCCTGCACTCGCTGTTATATTTACAATTTTTATCCATTATCTTAAAACACTATCAATTCAAAATCTATTTTTTTATCATTCAATATAAATATGTCCAATATAATGTTCATTATTTTTATTATTTTCTTCCAAAATCTTTTATTTTCAAAAATAAAAAACTATGACAGCACAAAAATAAAAAAATACCTCAAGATTATTAGCATTATTATTGCTATCAATACAAGCCTGCCTTTCCTTAGTGTCAACAATACTTTCACAATTTCTCCGTCTTGAACTTCCCGAATGAGATCCGTGACTTCCCCAGAAAGATGTTGAGTTTTTCTTGTTCATCATCACTTGATTTTCTAGATCTTTCCAGTTCCTTCTCCATCCGAATGACCGCTCGAATGCTCTCCGCTACATGTTCTCCACCATAATGTCCACCACCATAATGATGGCTCCGCCACTTCCATGAAAGATGGCTGTGTCCTCCACCGTGAGAATGTCCACCACCACCTCTTCTTACTAATTTTTCCATTTTCTGATCTCCTTTTCTTCATCTCATCTAATTTTTCTAATTCATTTGAAACTTTTTCAATTCTTTTCACATCATATTTCCTCATATTTTCATATTCATAAGACTGATTAATCCCATTCATAAATACATCTCTATTCTCCACATCTTCCGTCAAATTCTCCTTTCAAAAAGCATCTTTCAGTTCCAAATCATTAATCACACTTCTTTTCATCGCCGATAAATAATCATTTCTACTGATATTTTTGCCAATCACACACATTCCAAAGCCTTTTTATCAACATCCGATCTAGCCAAATCCTAGTCGTTCTTCCATTTCCCTCATAAAACGGATGCATTATATTCATCTCAACGTATTTTCAATTATTTCCTCAAAAAGTATTTTCAGACATTTTTAGAAACTGTCTTTAAATTATCTTCAAGATA
>BNJU01002490.1_pt1 | contig 102080 bp, 135 predicted proteins | sample 8539281 | NCBI WGS metagenome assembly BNJU01 (sample SAMD00202456, study PRJDB9452) | human saliva metagenome | isolation source: human saliva | place: Japan | reverse complement strand
GTGCCCGATACGCCGCGCGCGACAGCGATTTGCTCCGGCAACGGCTTTTCATCCCAATCGAAATTTTTCGGTGGTGCCACAAAAGAATGGCTGACGGCTGGTGTCGGCACCGTATGGTTCAATAACAGAGTTTGAGGCACCACGTTGCCCTTAGATTTTGACATGGTGTCGCCATGTTCATCTTTCACCATTCCCTGCGTCAACAGATTCTTAAACGGCTCGGGTCAATTCCGATCATGCCAGATCACGGTGTTCCGGTAAAGGAACCGAGTTCACAGCAGGTAAACAAGGTGTTCATCACCGCCGATGTAATTATCGACCGGCATCCAGCGATCGACGGATTCCTTTGAAAACGGCAGCTCTTCATTATGTGGGTCGCAATATTTCGTGGTACACCAACTTGAACAGGTGAAGGTATCGTATCGGTAATGCGATGCGGGACGTCCGCGTAAGTCGGACAGGTTGTCGCATAGAACCTTGCACCGGTAAGCGTGTCACCTGCGGGAAAGCACAAGGTCATCAGGAAGTTTCACGTGGAAGTTCGTCATAGGGTACCGGCACCTCGCAATGATCGCAGTGGATCATAGGAATCGATCATCACCCTTGGACGTGAAATAAGCCAGTCACGCAACTGAATTGTACCGTGTCGCCCGACGCGTTTGGTTGCAACCAACGATATTTTCTGGCCGAATGCTTACCCTCGCAGACCCGTAAACTCACCTCGGATCGCGATGCCCGTCAAATCCATAGGCCATCCCAATCCACCGAAGTCACTTCGGCGTTCTTGAACTCCTTGAGCTCATCATAACATCAGTGCCTTCACAGATGATAGAATGAGGAAGGTCATACTTGAAAATCAAAGTCGCGCTTTATCGTCGGCAGGTACACACCCATAACGGCACCGGCACCGTAACGAGAAGCACGTAATCAGACAATTCAAATAGGAACGGATTCGGTGACGGGATTGAGGAAGGCGTCTCGTGAATACGCTGTGCTTCGGTGGTCGGTTCTTGCCGCTCATCGAAGTAATCTTTGTGGCAGCTTCCTTCAGATCGGTGCTGCAGCTCATATTCCAGTGCCGGCACAAGTTCCCGCCGCAAGTGAGACCCGGTGGCAACAGCATAACGTACAACCATAACAGTGTCCGCACGGGTGGTGAAGACGCGATTTTGCGGCCGGGTGACGTGACACCGCCACGTTCTCAAACAAATCTATCTCCGCGCCTCTGAGCGACCGATCCAGTTTGCCTGCATGGCTTTTACTCGCTCGCCATCCGTCTAGCTGGTTAAGATCGTCAGCTCCTGGCACACCGGTAATACGAAGATACTACTCGAGAAAGTTCCTGCTGGGAACGCGCCACATCTCCAATGACCGACCGTTAACAACCTGCTCGTTTGCGAGAACGGTTTTATCATTGGGACACCAATTTACCGGAGACGTTGCACTATATACCAGTCCCTTCGTACATCTTTCAAAAAGATCCACTGACCCCACTTGTAATATTCGATCACAGGTGTTGAACATACGGTCTTTGTCGTATGCAACCCATACGAAACATCGTCTTCACGGCTTGATCGATGCTTTGTGTCCAGACTGAAGGTTGCGGCATGTGTTTGATGGGCGGTATTTTGCAGGAAGACCGGCGTCAAAGCCCATCGGCGTAGTACGTCATAGCTCTCCTCATACGGGCCTCGGCGAGCCATGGCGTCACCGATGGTGTACTGCGTGCGTGCCCATATGAAGATCGCCCGAAGGATACGGGAAACATTTCGAGTACATATTTCTTTTTGGCCGCGTAGGTCTTCTTCTGTTTTGTATAGGCCTTCTTCATCCCAAATACGCGTTACCTTTTGTTTCTATTGCCTCAGCGTCAGGGCAGGAAAATCATCTTGTGGCTGGTTGTTGCCGGCATCAGATTGCTTCGCCATCTGACGACTTTTTCTAGCAACGCCACCGGAAAACCCAGTGGCTGTTGTTTGCATTGCCTGAACTTCACTACGAACGGAAATTGTAACCCGACTTGCTGGTGTTGATCTTTCAGCAGCACGTCATGCGCACCACCTCAACGATGGAAGTCGCACGACCACAGTGATCTTTGTCAGGCGAAGTTCGTTGATATCCAGCACCGCAGTTGCACATCGTGGACTTTACCTTCAAAAGCGAGCCTTCAACTCCTCTTTGCCGGTCCGCATACGGGAACATAAGAATCAACACCCTCAACAAACGAGAGGCACGCTTAGTTGCCAGATCGTAGCGCTGCTAACATGCGCGCGAGCAGAACCTTCACCCCAATATTCTTTCATATAGGAGCCGTTAACGTTCACGCGGTTAGAAGGACCCTCATCAAAACGTGCAAAGGAAGGACCCAACATCATGAAATCGGAACCCATCGCAAGGGCAAGAGTCATGGTAGTCATACACAATACCGCTGTCGAGCAAATGGGAACATAGATGCCTGTTTCTCAAAGTACGCATCACGTGCAACGGGCCACGTCAATAACCGAGGTAGTTTGCCGCGACCGATGCCCTTCTGTTCTCGCGTACGCAGATGGAGCTCCGCCGATGCCGATCTTGACAAAGTCAGCGCCTGCATCTGCAAGGAACCTGAATCCTTCTGCATCGACAACGTTTCCTGCTCCTACTTTGACTGAATCCTCGATAGGTCCGGCGGATCCACTTTGAGCGTACGAGCCTCGCCACTCGGAATATCCTCGGAAGAATCAATGCAGCACATCCGCGCCGGCTCTCACGCAAAAAGCGGCACGCGGGTCTCATAATCACGCGTATTGATGCCCGCGCCAACCAGATAGCGCTTTGACGAGTCAAGCAGCTCATTCGGAGCCGATTTTATGAGAGTCATAGTCTTGCATGAACACAGGCTTACCAAGTATCCGCTGGTATCCACAATGGGAAGCGCGTTGAGTTTATTGTCCCAGATGATATCGTTTTGCGTCTTTGAGCGTTGTGGTCTCGGAGCAGAAATAATCTCATCCGCGGGAGTCATAAACTCGGCAACCTTCTTGGTTATATCATCGCGAGAAGGACGATAATCCCGAGACGTCACGACACCACAAAGCTTGCCATATGAGGTACCCGTCGGCAGTCACAGGCATCGTTGAGTGTCCGGTTTTCTCTTTCAGCTCAAGATACTCGGCCAAGGTCATGTCGAGCGTCAGTGGAATCGGACACAACAAACCCTGCTTTTATAGCTCTTTAACCTCACGAATCATCTGAGCTCATCCTCAGCGGATTGAGAGCCATAACAGGAAAAGGCCGCCTTGTTGTGCCAACGCAATCGCAAGACGAGGACTGGAAACAGCCTGCATAACTCAGAAACCATAGAATGTTAAGACTTAGGGGCAGGTTCTTTCTCTCCCTTTTAAACCAACAAGAGGAGTTTTGAGCGACACGTTTTGCAGGAATGTTCAGCGAAGAATAACCTGAACGAGCAGATATTCAGAAAGGGTATGGACTCACTCGAAGAACTTTGCCATTACGTATGGCTCTTTCGCTTATAGCCACCCAAAGTCTTTTGCTTTGACACTTTAACGCATACGCATCCAACATCCATGTAAAACCAGTTTGACATCACGTGTTAATCGGCTACGACATCCTCAAAAATTAACCGCAATGTCGTGCTGTTTTGTAGGGATACCCATTCACTGAAAAAGAGCCACGATAGTAATGGGAACGTAGGTAATCATGAAAATCGGAAACGTAAAGAGATTGGTAAAATGCGCAGCGCTTTAACATGAAAGTGCTATGCTCCAGATACTGTAGTGATCACGCCGAGAACAGACGATGTCATGGAAAAGACCGTCATCACAAGAGAGCTGAGCAAAGAGCGAGCTCTGCATCCGTGGCGATAAACCCGTGACTTTAGATACCCCACCAACAAGATACGTGCCGTTAATGAACGTTGAAAAGCGTGTCAAAAATCATGCCGGAGCGACAGTACAAGCATGTCGTACAGAAGCAAAACTGTCCTTTTTATAATTCCTTTTCAAGAGATCAGTTCCATACGAGAAAAACACCTGGTAAAACCCTTGGTCCAACTCGCAGGCGTTGTATCCGATGAAGTTTTAAACGTCGAAAGGCTGCTCGTCGAAAAACCTCCGCTGGAGCATACCCAATCTGCTGAATATTATGAGCGCAGCAAAACGTTGAAAAACTGAATGTCTTCCGTAAGTGAGAAAATCCCATCCGTGCATACCTTTGACAATACGGGCGGATACCATCCAGCCGGAACCGGAAATAGCGCAGCTGGTCCCCATCATCATTCGGGCGTTGTTCAAAAGCTTTGCCTCACGCATAAAACCATGTGGCATATGCCGAGCTTATCCAACTGGAGTCAAAGTTCTTTTGAGTCGATAGCTTGTGCAACCAGATACCCCATCAAACGCTTGATTGATAACGAAAGGTAATTTGAGACCACGAGGTTATCTGCGTCCATAACCACAAACGCTCGTACGTATCATCTCCGTATTCATTGAGGATGCGGTTAAACCCATAATCCATAACTCCAGCTTTTTCCCTTACGGGCAAGGTCATATTTCTCCCACGTAATGGCTCTCGCTTTGCGCGTCTCTTCTGCGGTCTTATCCGTACAGGTATCAGCCACCACAAAGACGTCCATGAGCTCCGCGATAATCCTGTGCCAAGATTGAACGTACCAGATTTCCAATCACAGGCTCTTCATTATAGCGGCAATAGCATACCGATGTTGCTTTTTGGCAGGTGGAAGACGTACCTCACATGAACATCACGAATGATATAGATGATCTGATGAGTATGCCAACGTAAAGAAGAGCCATATAACCGGGTTAAAAATAACAATTGTGTAAGCCGAGCCTGTTTAATTGCATTGGCATTATATACCCCTACGCTCCAAGCCGAGGACAAATCTCGTGCCGGCTGCTGTTCCCATAGAAAAGCTCTTCTAGTGATTTTAACGCAGCGAAGCTCCTGCGGCAGAGAGTCTGTCTAGTTCTATCGTTTCTCCTGTTACCGGATGTTCAAACCGAATTGCCAAGAATGGAGAAAACTGACGTTTGAGACCTAAGTAAGTCGCTCTGTCTTTACGGCCGCACAGCTGATCTCCTACCACGATGACCCATACGGCGCATGGACACAGAATCTGATGGGTGCGTCCTGTAAAGACATGGCACTCCAAAAGCGAATAAACCTCACCCTCTACGGCCCGCTCTCAAAAGCGTTCAAGCGTCCGGAAGGTAGTATGGCTTCTCGGCACCGGCGCATCCGTTACCGTCATCTTTTAAGCGATCACGTGTGAGCGAGCAATGCCCGTTTCAATGGTCCTCATCAGGCAACATAGCCCCTGTACTAAAACCACATAGCGGCGATCAAGCACGCGAAGGCGAATAAGATCTTGAAGAGCTTTCTGCACCTCATCAGACTTGGCTGCCACCGATAAGACCAGAGGTATCCATATCCAAACGATGTACGATACCAGGGGCGATCCTCGCCCGTAAAAGCCCCAAATGTCTAGCCACAATGCGCTAGCCAAAGTATTGGCAAGCGTATCGTCGATATGTCCGGTGAAGGATGACAGGACGAGCCCGCCTGTTTGGAAAGCACGATAAGATATTGATCTTCAAAGCGGATATCAAGTGGAATGTCAGGGTTTAGGAACAAGAAGCCCTGCCTCAGGTTCTCCCTTTGCAGCATCACCATAAGGCGATCGCCAGGGCAACACTTTCTCAGACTTAGAACACTGGCGTCCCATTAATGAATACCTTGCCCTTTCAAAAGCTTTGCACAAGGCACTCCGTGAAGGAAGCTCATCTTGAGCAGCGAGAAAAGCGTCAATCCTGATGCCATCACCTTCCGGTCCCACCAGTATGTCAAAGACGCGTTCAGCCACGCGCTGCCGTCCTTCTCGCCGTCCTTCATCGTTCTCTTTGTTGGCTCCACTCTCTCTCTCGCTGGCGTCCTCACCATCATTTTACCAGAGCGCCTTTTTAGAACCTACGAACCAGTAGATACACGCCGCGATAATGCCGCATGTCACAAAGATGTCCGCCACATTAAAAATCGCAAAGTTCATAAACGTGGTAGCCATCGGTTACGCTCCCATGAGCCACGCGCTCAAGACCGTTACCGATGCCGCCACTGGCCACAAGTCCGAGGATGGCAATGAGCGATACGGGAGGTTTTCTCGCGCATGACTGCATATATCATGCCAAGTACCACAACGGCGGTAAGGGCTGCAAAAACAGAGGTCGCCCGCCCCGATGGAAAAGGCGGCGCCATCGTTTTGGACATGAAAGAGATCAAGCACGCCCGGAATAAACGGTCGCCTTTGAACCTGCGGGGATGTTTGAAAGAACCCAGCGCTTCGTTAACTGATCATGAAAAAGCAATGGCACCCGCCCAGCAAAGATTGCCCAGGCGGATACCAAGACTTTGTTGCGTGCGAACAGATCACACGCAGCTCCCTATTCAATCGTGCTCTGTGCAACCGCCTCATGGCAGCGGTGGCAGGATGATCCTCGCCGAGGTTGCGCCGTTCCAGCAACGGTCGCAGCGCTTCCGTCCGCCAAAAGACAGAGACGGCAAGTTCGTGCCTTCAGAAACAGTTACCGAAGAGCATACAAATACCTCGGCAAAGTCACATCAGCATCGCTTTACGCATTGGAATCGCCTCGGCGGGAAGCACCTCGGCGCGCGTTGCCTGCGTAGTCTTTTTCCGTAATCTCCGGCCTCGCGTCCGTCATATGTCTTTGGCATATGCCGCACGAGCGTCGGAAAGTACCTGGTAGCAGGAAGGAGCTCGTATTCTAGGCGTGTTAACGGTCTGATACCAATCAGAAGTGCTGCAAAACGTTTCTGACCCTTTGCGCAAAGATTCAGGTAAAATTCCATTCCCTCATCGGTGGTGTATACCAAAATAGGGCTCAAATCATGCACAAGACAGAGGAGTTCCGCCCACACTGTCTGTGCGCAGCGGCGGGACTCAGCATCAGCGGCATCAATACATGCGGTCTTTTGGTGGCATTGAGGTATCCATTGGAAAAGCTCACGATGTAGTCGTAGACATGCGGAAAAACGATTAGAAACCGATAGCGTACGCCTCGGTCACGCATCATGTACCCTCGCACATGTGAGCCAGTACCAAAACGATCATACGCGTAAGTTCTGTAACAGGAACGGCATCGGTTGCAGGATTGAATTGACCCTCAAGCTCACCTAAAGGAAACGAATGGTATTGCGGGAAACGACGATAGTACTCCGACCTGAGCCAAAATGGCATCGTCGCAGGAACGTCATTGGAAGTATCAACGAGGCAAACCCACAGGCGCAAAAACATCCGCACCGCGCTCGGCGACACACACCTTAATGCTCAATGACATTACCCAAAGACTTACTCATCTCAGGCCCCTGATCGTCAAGGGTAAAAGCCCTCGAAACAACGGCTTTATACGGCGCCATGTCATACGCACTCACAGACGTCATGAGCGAACTCATGAAACCATCGCGGTGCTGATCCGAGCCTTCCAGAATACATATCGGCGGAAACGAAGTTCAGGCCGATGCTTTGCACACCGCCGTATGGGAAACACCCTGAGTCCCACCATACGTCCAGGATGTCCTTATTAGCTTTGAGATGATGTCCGCCGCATTGAGGACAAGTGCACGCATCTAAATAACTTGCAGGATCATCGCAAACCAGGCGTCGGAGCCTCTCTCCCTAAAGAGTTTGATCATGGCGTCAAGCGTATCATCGTTGATGATCGTCTCGCCGCAGCCCTCGCAGGTATAGGCAGGAATTGGTACACCCCAGTTACGCTGGCGAGAAATACACCAGTCGGGACGTCCCTCAACCATCGAGCCAATACGCTTTACGGCATTCGCAGGATAGAAGGCTACCTGGAGAGCTCATCGAGCGCGTCCTGACGGAGGTTTGTCTTATCCATGGAAACAAACCATTGGCTGGTGGCACGGAAGATAACGGGGTTCTGCAACGCCAACAGTGTGGATAACTGTGGGTACGTCTTCTGCGAGAATAAGCACACCGCTCGCGCAACCACCAACAATGACGGATTTTGCCTCCATTGACCTCCATGCGAGAAGGGACCACCCGTACCGGGGCCCTCTCCGTAAAAGAAATGGCCGTCATCGTCAACCGGCATGGTCTGAGGAATGTCAAACCTACGCCCGCATTGTGAGTCGTCAACGCCGTGGCCGGGTGCTGAGTGGACAACGCCGGTACCGTCATCAAGGTTACTAGTCGGCATAGATAAACGTGCCTTCGCGGCCCTGCTCGCCAAAGATGGGTTGCTTGTAGGTATTACCCGCAAGCTCAACGCCTGTCTTTTTCCAAGTATTGCCGCTGAGTCTTTTGCCAGAGTATAGCTGTCGTAGCCGAACTCTCGGCACATTTTTGTGCAAGCGCTCTCGCCACGATCTCAACATGACCGTCAGAGCCCAAGCGCCACGTAGGTTGCTTCAGGATGCAGAATGACCGCCCTCGTCAGCCGGCAATGTCCAAGGCGTCGTAGTCCAGATGTCAACCCATGTTTTTACCCACATACGCCTCAAGGCCTTCAGGAACGCTCGTAAGTTCAAAGCGAACAAAAATGGCCATGGAGGTGACGTCGTGGTATTCAATCTCTGCCTCAGCCAGCGGTATGACGGTGTGTACACCAGTGCACCGGCGGTCCCGCGATATACCGCGCCCTTGTCAAAGATGGCCTTAAAAATCTCAATATCGGTTGCATCGTAATCGGGCGTATACGTCGAGATACGGATCGTCCCACTTTGCCAAAACACCAAGACGCTTAAAACCCTGGCGCTGCGTGTCCAACCTGCTCAACGGCCATCTTTCGGCAGAGTTCACGAATCTTTTTCCGTAGGCAGTCATTGAACTTCTCGGTGCCGAGCATTTCCTCAACCTTGTGCTCAATGGGCTGACCGTGGCAGTCCCAGCCGAGGGAATAGGGAGTTTGAAAACCGCGCATGGCCTTGTAGCGATTGATGATGTCTTTGGAAATCTTGTTCTGTGCATGACGAGGTGAATGGGACCATTAGGGCAGGAGGGCCATCGTGAGCACGAACTCTCGTGGCCCTCGTTCTTCTTCATAAGCAGCTCACAGAGGGCATTTTTGGTTCCACAAAGCCAAACGCTTGGCTCATTTTGCGCTGTAGCGACGCACGCATGGGAACCCTGTGCGTGTGCAAGTTTGTGGTCTTCTTATACTCGTTTGCCATCCAAACAACCTTTCTGAGCATAAAAGCGCCCGTCCCCTGTTGCTGGGACGAAGCGCTACATCTACACTTCGCTTGTAACACCCAGCGGCGAATGATCGCATACTCGGTTGGTCTGTTACGGCGACCATATCCGGCAGCATCTACTACGCTTGGGCGAGAAGATCTTCTCGCCACGCTTTGAACTGCAGCTCCAAGGTGATTTTCACACGGACGCAAACGTGAGCTCTCAGCTTTCCCACTCTCTGTAGTTTGCGCTGCCCGGGCTACTCTCCTCTTCACAGCCGATGTGCACCATAGTAGCACGCCTCACAAGCAATACCATCCCCTCAATTTGCCCGTTTACCCTTGCGAAATTGACGGAAAGAGAACGGACCGTTTAAAACGGCTGTCAGATATCTTCAAAACGGCAAAGATGGTATATTTTTGCCATTTGTTTTCGCTGATTTGGAAGTAGCATGACCGATACCGCAGACATTCTTCAAAACGTTATCAGGACCTCAACGCAGAAACCGTTGACCGTTGGGCAGCCGAAGGTTGGGAATGGTCGTACTATATCACATGAGACGTATCAACAAGCACTTACGGGAAACTGGTATTGTGCTTACGCTTACAAACCAGTGCTCACTCATGGTTTGGAAACCTAAAAATACCCGAGTACTTGGCCTGCTCTCGGTGGCGACACAGCAGATCCATTCTTACGCAGCCGGCGCGCATTGCACCGTACGGATTATTCACAAGCTCAAATTGATTCTGAAATAGCTTTCGCAGCCTCAAGAAAATTATGAGTTACTGCCATCCGTGCTGACATGACACGTCCTCTTCCGTTTGAAGATGCCTCTGACCTCGTGTTCAATCCGGTTCAATTTGCTACATCCGCGAAGTTGGCATCTGTTTGGAAGAGGTTGCACGAGTGTCAGCCTGAAAGGCACCTTCCTCTTTGGTTTCAGCACTCCCTATACGACATCGTTGACGATGACTGAGAAGTGGCATGTGTGTGGACGCCCGTTGATCCTACTCTTGATAAGAGGCGGCTTTATCAAATGATTGATGGTGATTGTATGCGTTTTCATACCGTTGCCGAAGTCTTCTCGCCACGCTCAAAGGCAGGATTTTCCATTGACGATCTCTATGAAGATACCAACGGTGAGGGCTGCCTCCATGAACTCAACATTCCTTCCATGCTGATGGTTAAGGCCACAAAATTGGGTAGAACATACCTCACTAGTGTGAGTGGCTCCATAGCAGTTTTATATAGCCCAGAAGTAAGAAAGGCTGTATGGATAACGACAACAGGCGACGTAGATCGATGTTGCTTTATGTACCCTTGCCATCGTGGTGTACTCTTGTAATCAAATCAGGACTTTCTCCCTAACGTAACAAAAATCACAGGTGCGACGTATCGTATAGCCAGTTTTCTGAGTGAGACGTAAAAGACGGTAAAGTCAAAAAGTAGATCAACGAAGCCGCACGTTGGTCAGTCTGTTCTCACCGAAGGCGAAGGCGATTCCAGAAAAATCTACCACCAAAGCATTCCCCCGCGATGCTGATCTTGAAAAACACTGCAGGATTGGCAAAGGGCGGATTTCTCCGCAACCATCCCGGATCCCACGGCAAGTCCTTAAGCGGATGAACATCCTGATTGAATTTGGCATACCGCTCTCATCTTCCCTGTCGCCGGATACCGTAGAACCGTGGCACCTGCTGCGCCAAGTGTGGCACGACAACCCTCTATGAACTTTATGGCGGTGGCAATCCGTTTGGCGGATTCGGTGCAGGCCTGGATCGCCCAACGCCAAAGAGATCAAAGGAAGACAGCATGTCAACGCTTTTCGAAAGACGCTCGCCGCCAAGAGGAAGCCAGAATCCATGGCGGGAAATCGTCGGCTTTCGGAAGACCCCGATAAGTACACCGATTGGTGTTGCTCACCGCGCGGCGTGCGCTTTGGTAGGCCCTCGGTACCGGCAAAACGCTTACGCCACAAAGTTGCTGTCAAGCGGTGAAGGGGAGTCCCTTCTTCCAGATTGCGGTGGTTCCGAGTTTGATGATGTTTGTTGGTCGCGGCGCCGCAAAGGTTCGTGACCTCTTCCAAACAGGCAAACGAAAAAGTCATCCTTTGCATCATCTTTATCGATGAGATCGACGCCGCTGGTAAGCGCCGCGATGCCTCCCTGAATGAATACAACGATGAGCGCACAGACGCTCAACCAGCTCCTCTCTGAAATGGACAGCGCTTTGACAACCGCTAAGGGTCTGTTGCTGGCCGCAAACCAACCGGTCCCTGAGACACTGGGCTGACGTGCTACTCGCTGCGCCCGGCGCTTTTGACCGGCGTGATTCCTGTGGAACTCCTCGACCCTGCCGCCCGTCGAGGACATCCTTACAGCATGCAAACGATGTCAAGAGCGGAGCCCGGCGTGGATCTTCGCTTGCAGCAGGTCTGACCACCCAGGCGCCTCCGGTGCCGACCTTTTGCAAACATTATCAATCGAAGCAGCCTCTGCGTGCCGTTCGTAGGACGTCGCCGCGTTACCACGGAAGACCTATCGCCGAGTCTGGTTGACGTTTGCTATCGCAGGCGCCAGAAAAAGAACGCCGTTCTTACGGAGCACGAAAAGACGTGGTTGCATATCACGAAAACCGGCCATGCCACTCGTTGGGGCCCTGCAGGATCGGCGCTGGTAAACTGCAGATTACCATCGTCCCGGCGTGTACGTCGGGCGCACTGGCCTCACCCATGCAGCTATGATGCATGACGAGAAGCACCTCGCTGAGCAGAAGCCAGCCACGAACGAAATTGCGGCACTGCGGTGGACGTGCCGCCGAGGAGCCCAGCTGGTGAGATGACCAACGGAGCTCCAATGACATTGAGCGTGCCACAAGCTACTGCCCGTGCCAGTGGTTACGACATGGCATGTCGATAAGCTCGGCATGGTTACTCTTTCCCAGCAACAAAAGCCGATACCTGGCGGTGTGACCTGCCCTCACCTGCTCTCAAAACTGCCGAGGAGATCGACGAAGAGGTGCGCCGTGTTGTTGAAGAGTGCCACCAAAGTGCACTGAAAACCTCTGAAGAAAATCGCTCTCAAGCTCCACGAGATTGCGCACTACTGCAGAAGAAAGCGAAACGAATGATCGGGCGAAGAGTTTGTGAATATCCTGAAATCGGATACTCGATTTGTCTCTCCGTCAAAGCCTCAGCTTCGCATACTCCAGCACGGATACCCACTTAAATCGTAAGTCGATCGATGAGACTCCACGAGGTTTTTCCGTCTTTACGATAGGCCCGTGAGCTCGCGGATGAGCACTCAGATACACCTCTCGCTGGCATGCGAGCTGACCACATGCGCATAGAGTTGCGTCGTAGAAACATCAACATGGCCAAGCTAGCTCTTGTACCGGAGCGTAAATCTGCACCACCCCTCAAAAGATGTGTCGCAGCTGAGATTCTGACGCAGGGTGGCTGTGCACTCACTACCCACGGCTCGTCCATACGCAGCAACGGAAGCATGAACCACTGGACGAGAAAGACGTCCCCCGCGCTTTAAGAACACATAGGGCGACCGCCCGTGAATAAGAAACGCCCTCGTGCTCCTCTCGAGATATTCGCGAGCGCCTCCTGTGCGGTGCGCCAAAATAGAACCACACGTTCTTTTGATCCTTGCCAAATACGCGCAAAGCTCTTTCATCAAGGAGTACCGTGCACTTCAAGCCCGGTATTTTTCGCCACGCGCAGTCCGCATCCATACAACACTGGGTATGGCTCGTTCAGTATGTCGCGAGGACTTCTCTCAAACGGTTGGTCGATAGTTCTGCGGCCTTCTCGGCGAGATATTACATCCGAAGACGCAGTGACGTGCAGCTGAAGAAAGATCACGGCAGGTGACGTTGCACAGATTTGCTCGGCCACCAAAAAGTGGTGGAATGCGAATGATGCGGTAGCGCGGCGTGCCCGCCAGCCGGTGCAAGACCCACCCTGAGTTCAATATAGGTCTCTGCGATCTGCTGCGTTACCGCGCACGGATTATGTATCTCCGGCACTGGAAAGCCAGCTGGCATAATTGTTAAGATCACGCTCATACGCATCGAGCGTGTTGTGGGAGAGGCCCTCAACGGCAATGTAGGCTAAAAACCTTGCGCGCTTGAACAAGATCCACGGCAGATCTTTTTCAACAAAAGCGATTCTCACAAAGATACCGGCATAACTCACCGAAAGCGCGTACGCGTTTGCGCCTGAAGCGTACGGGACGGACATCAAGACGGTCAATTTCTTCGATGGCAATTACGCATCGAGCAAACTCACGAAAGAGCGGGAGCCGGCGAAGGGACGGCTGAACTCAGGGTGCGCCTGTGAAGCCACAAACCATTGCAGTACGTCTTTTTAGCTCCAATTCATCTCAACAGGGCTTCTCCGCATCCGGTGAAACGCTGAAACAACCAAGCCTGTTTCACTCAGTTGCTTGCGATATGCGTTATTGAACTCAAAACGGTGACGCAGGACGCCTGTAGATGTTTCACTCACGCTTCAGGCACAGCACCACCACAGGATACGGAACCAAGACGCATGGTTCCGCCTTTATCGGTACGCCGTCTTCTTGATCGGGCTGCGATCAATGACCGGTAGGCTGTCTGGAGCAAATTCAGCCGAGTTGTTCCTTCAAGACCGACAACATCGCAAACCTCAATAACCGCTGTTTGGGATGCTAAGACAAATGCCGATACGGAATCTTTTGTTCGCGAGCCCTTCGTATAAGCAAACTATCTTTGCCGTCAACACCACGGATACCAAAACTACTCCGGAACAAGGATGCCATCCGCATCCTTCAGCTCTCACCGACGCTTGAGTGAGCCTCACCGCTGACCAGCCGGATATCCACATGGCGTTTGCCATAGAAGATTCCTTGAGTGGTGTAACGCCTCAATCACGGAAAGATATGGCCAGGGAAGCTGCGCGTCTACCGACCCGTACGTAAATTGCAGTAGTGGTAAGCTATTTGCCGTGCATTGACGCGGAAAGTCCTCGCCATCCGGACAGATCTCGACACGCGTATCAAGTCCAAGGCGCTCACAACCTTTGCGGTCAACTCGTTTTGAGATGTGCCGGGACGTCATAAATTGAAGGCAGATCGCTGTTTCTCAAACACGCAGCTCAGCATCAACATCGCAGGTTAGTACTCTTTCACGGACTCGACGGCTCAACCGCATGGACTTTGAGCGGCACAATGAAGTCGGGTTGAATGCTCCATCGAGCGCAGCTCTTTAACAGAGTGCTGTGTGGGTTTTGCTTTTACTCATGTGCCGCTGCGGCGATATAGGGCACCAATGAAACGTGGACGGATGCAGGCGCTGGCCATACCGGGCGCTTCTTTACGGAATTGGCGAATTGCCTCCACAAAATGGTTGAGACTCGATTATCTCCGGATAGTGCCGCCAAGCTCTCGGTAATGACCACGTCGGCATCGGTAACCCTTCAATACGTGCAAAACGGGCTTTTAATGGCATTGCGTTGGCATGAATGACTCTGTACCGCACCGTCATCGGCGCGTCTCACGCTGAATAAGTCGACCGACAAGCCCGTTCAGTGAAATTAGACCACGCGTGAGGTTCTCGATCAATGCTGCGCTCATAATGAGCCAAGATCCAAATCGGTTTCTCTTTGCCGTCCCTCTCGTTACAAATACTTCGCATGCTGGAAACGGGACTCATATGGTGCCCGGTCAACATTGAGATATCGACTCGGCTTTTCTGCATCATGACCTTATATCCACGAGCCTCCTAACAACGATCCAATGGAAGCCGCTGCACTCCCTTTCCCCAGTGAAGAAACAACGCCAATTTCGTTGCCAGAAAATATGTTTGGTCGCTGAAATAATTCCCGTAAACCCAAAAGCAGTCTCATCCGGCACCGCCAAACCACTTCTACGGGTCTTCTATACCATCGCGCTCGTGCAAAAGTGTGTAGCGAGAAAATCAATTGCATCATTAACGTTAAAACGTCTCAGGCGAGAAGAGCCAGCTACCCCGCGCTGAGTGCACCCGCTGCTCCTCGGCGATCTCTGGGCAAGTGCGCATGCGCACACGAAGCCTTTGGAAAGCGCGATCCTGAAAGACACGCGCTACTCTCCTCGACGCGAGCTTCCTCCTCCGAAACTTCACCAAGCATTGTCTTTGGAAGTGCGTCTTTTGACTTGTGCACCACGGTGACGTCTCCCATTAATGCCGCTAGCCTCGCGCTCAAAATGAGTGGACCACGATTACTATGGTGGTCTGAGCAAGACGCGCAAGCACTTCTGCAGGTGCCACCGCGCAGCGGTGTCCTCCAACGCCGGCATCCACCTCATCAGTACACAAGCGTCTTGGCAGCCATCCGCCAACCCAAGAACCACCTTACACCGCCAGCATCACATCGCGAAACTTCTTCCGCCGGATGCAATCTATGCGGCGGTCGCGCATCGGAGCTTCTTTTGGCCCGGTCGATACAAAACTCCACCCGCTTTGGTCCCGCGTCGGTCCATTGTGCGGTTGAGACGCTCGAGACCAATGGTGATTTCAGTGTCTCCCATTTCCAAGAAAGGCCATCTGATGCGCGTAATCTCTGCCGCAAGTTTGGGTGCGTTGGTGGCTACGCACCTTCATCAAGCGTGGTCGGCAGCCGCTTCGTGCTGTTCCTCGGCTTCGCGCACGCCGCTTCCGCCTGAGCAATGCGCTCATCACCGTCCCCAAAGAGCATCCATGACCTCTTGGGCTTTTGGCGCGGCAAACACGTCTCCATATCGTAGGACCATACGTACGCATAAGACCCTGAAACGCGGCGCAAAATCGGCGATCGCGCAGCGTTTGCCATGCTGCTCGTCAAACCCGGGCCGTATCGGTGGCTGACCGGAGCTCAGAAGCAGCACCTCCAAATCAACTTCGCGAAGACTCAAGAGCTTCTGCGAGCGTTGCTAGATGAATAGAGGAGACTGAAGCGCTGAGTGCCTGCCATTATCCTATCTGTTGCTCCCTCATCATCAGAGGCACCATGGGCGCAGATGGTGGCCCATGGTGCTCTGCATGCTCCGTGCGAGGCAGTTGTTCTTAGCGTTTTATACCCCTTGTTTGGGGTTCACCACCAATCTTCGCACGACAAAGGCTGTTTCTTCTATTTTTTGAAGTGGCTGTTATTATCGCACGTGTACACGCCTGCTTCACTGTGCGCCCGCCGGTCACCGCTAAGACCGATAGTGCGCGCCACACGCCTGCGTCCAATCCATGCATCGAGAAGGCGACGTGCGGCGTATCGTCCGTAAAGACGTTGATGCTCGTGCTGTCCGCACAGATCAACCGTTGTTCCCGGCTTTTTCGGTGCTCTACCGAAGCCATGGCGTCCGTCAATTTCTACCCGACCACGACCGTCCGTGTTCATATGACGACGTACGATGGTTCCTTCTTCGCCCGAGTCAGTTGCGAAAAAAACCGTGTTTCACGTGAAGCTCATCGCCGCTTCCCCTGAACAGCAGTTACGTCACCACGCTCTCCTATCAAAAGTTTAATGGCGGGAAAGCAGCGGTTTTACTGGCACCGGTTTCCACCGGCACCGTAAGGCCTTTGCAGGCACGAGATGCCTCTTCGATAAGTGCAACGTTTTGAACAAAAAGCTTCGTCAATCACGAGTTATTTGCTTGTTATAAAAAATGCGGACACTGAGCGATAGAAACTTTGCGCGCTTCGATCGAGCAAATATCGCTGTCCACGCTTTACGGTGCGGCAATTGCCACCGCTCCATCCGGATGAAGCGAATAACGTTTGTCCGTCGGCGTTATGGCACAGGTTTGACCGTTCTCGCGACATGGTAATCTCCACAACACGGAGGATGATCAAAACGCACGCCATAATAATGTGTGCGGTAATGGAACGCATGACATACCCGGTAAACTCAGGAGGTCATAATAGGACCTCCGCTGCAGTGCATATTGCAGATCCAGGCGGTGCTGACACAAAGCTGCCTCTGGAAGCGTATCAATGAAGTTGCTCGAGACGGAAACGCTGAACTCAATCAGGTCTCTGTTTCCGCCAAGAAGTTCCAGCCACCAGCAAAGTTTCATATTGGGTACCGTCCGCGCTCAACCGATTCTATCTCCACGTAGCTCGCCGGCGATGCCATGAAGCCTGACAAGGCATCGGTGAGCGTCTGAAGTATTTTCGTCAGGTGGCGGATGTCAAAATCCTAAATTCGCTGTGCGAAACGATACTGGAATTTCTGAATTTCACGATCCGAGCTGCCCGTAAAGCGTTCCGTCGCCACCAAGCGAAATAACCAATTGGCGTCGTGGAAGGATCAACTTTCATGGGGGAAAAAGCTTTTATCATGAGCCCATACGACGTCGCAGCCTTTGGTCAAAAGCTATTCTTCCAGCATATGAGCACTGCTTACTGCCACTGCGAATAATTAGGACGAGAAGTACTTTCACGTAGAACTACCTCCTGTGCCGTATCATCTCAACTAACAACCACCATAAAGTATAGCGAATGCCGCATCTCTATACACGAACAAATGTATGCTTTTTTACCACTGATTCTAAATCTGTTGTCGAGAGATCGTCTTTTTCCCATATAACAGATACCGATATTTCCCTTGTTCGTAAATCGGACTTTCATTAAGTGGCGAGAGGTTCCAGTGAAGCTTTCTGGAGAAAAGCTCGCTTACGGGTGCTGTCTTCAGACGACCGTTGACTTCGTACAATGCTCCCCTCACCAACCCCGGCTTTTTAACAAACTGAGGTTTTACCAACAAAAGCCTCAGACTTAAGCGTGCAAAGTACTGTATCCAAGATATTCTCGATTGAAGTGGGAAGAAACATCACATACCGCCAACGGAACGTGGCGTCATTGCTATCCCAAAGACGGAAGTTTGCTGATATTGGCACGCTCAAGCAGTTTTACGCGGCTATCGCCTTGAGTGCCCAGTCAAACTGAGCATATCCCACATCGACAGAGACTACATGACGCACCGGTGACGAAGCAGACAGTCAGTAAACTTCCGTGGAAGCCCCGGCGACGCGTAGTAGGCCTGAGTGGATCACTGCAGAAAGTATCCAAGGCTTTTCGAGTTTGAGACCTCTGTTTACATAGGGAGTTTTCCTTGACGTGGAGAAACGTCTTCTACCGGCTCGCCCGCAAAGCCAGTCGCCCGTCAGCGGAAACATCACCTGGGCGATAGAGCAGCGCTGGTTCTTGTATCGGGGAAACAAGCCCGACGTACGAGCTCAGCATCAAGGCGGCGTTTGAAGTGCGTTTACCACTTACGCCTCAGCGTTTCAGACACCGCTTGCGGTGTATCGGACAGGCAGGTCTGCAGGCTCACCTCGTTCAATCGCATGACATCTGCAAGATGCTTTTTCTCACAGCGGTAACCCGTGGTATCAACCGCGTCTACTGCTGCTTTTGACCCGCAGCAATAGAAGTTCTTATCAAAGGTCAAGAGAATGTTCCAGAAGAAACATCTTTGTTGCGGACTTGAGACACAATGTCAAGCATTTGTCGGTACTTGATCGAACGTTTGATATGCAGAGGTATCAGGCTTTACATAGCCACTGGTTATCCCTTGAGACGCGCTTCCTTCTTCGCCTGCGCGCCAGCGAGAATGCTCTGGCATATCCATACCTGCTATGTCGGCGGCTACACGCCCCAAAATGCCATTAATAAAGCGAGAGATTCATCTCCGCACACGCGCGAAAGTTCGATAACCCGTTGATGGTTACCGAAACATCGACTGGAAACCCTCAAGCATCTCAAAGCGACAGTTGGAGCAAGTTTCGTCAACGGAGGGCACAATAGAGACGCCCACCCGTGCAGAATAGGCATTCAGTATCGCGGTCAAGATCGTCCTGAATGCCATCGATACCGCAGGCAAGCTTTTCTGCATACGGATCGAGAGGTCCTTCAGAGAACGTATTCTCCTTTGAGAACCCCTCCTACGGTATTGACGGTTCGCTCAGCCTGAAAAAGAAGTTGCACGCCGCTTTGAGCTAATGTACAAAGAACTTGCGCTCAAAGCTACCCTGGGAAAGACGAGATTGTCGATAGACATCAACCGCAGAACATTGACACCAATCTGTTCTGTTCACCGTAGTTAAGTTACAACCCGCGAACGCGGCAAAGTTTCGTGAACGGATAGCCGCAGTGCAAGATGAACCTAATATGCAAAGCGTCGTTTTCAACAAATCGACCCAAATTCACTTGACTTGGAGCAATGGATTTATTGGTAAAGACGTTAATCAGATTTGACGCAATGGTATCGTTTCCACCTACAGAAGGCCTGGCTGGCTACCCCGCAGCACGTGACAATTGCAGAAACCACTTCTTTTGAAATACCGATACGGCAGCCGTGCAAGCCCACTGTCATTGGCGTACCTCCCCAACAGATGCGAGAGTACATTCATGCGCATTATGCGGAAACAACTTGCCCACGCGCTACCAACCCACGCCCACCTTGATTTAAATATGGAACCCAGCGTTGCAACCTGTTTCAACGGTGGTACTGGAGCCACCCAACTGTATCTCCCTTTAAAGCCCGGATCGGTCTCCGTAATCTCAACCTCAATGAACATGGGTTCAACACCAAGAAGCCTGGTGTCAGCGTAAAGAAGCTGGCACGTATCATTCTTCTTGAATCAAACACTCTTCAAGCACAAAATCAGCGGAACGGTAATCTTGTCATAGGTCCGTTGTCCATAAAGGGTCACGACTCACCGTCATTAGAGAGATACTTTGCATCTTTGGTGATGAGCTGCACGTTTCAAATTTATTCCGCATTGCAGGTCTGATCAATGACACGACCACTTTAAGATCACGATCTGTAACGGACAAACGCTCCGCCCCTACCGGGCCGATGTGTTGAAATTCACGATTGTGTAGTACTCTATCGTTAATCTTAAGGCCCATGCCGTTTTGAAATCTGCTTGCACCAATGGTTGCTACGTCTATCTCTTTTCTCTGTATGTCGCGAGAAGTGCTTGATTGTCCCTCCAAAACACGGGCGATCGGGTATATGCATGGTGTATTTTAGCAGTTTGCGCCATGTCCTGGTTCGCCGTTTTGCAGGCTAACGAAACCAAGACCACTGTTAAAATGCTTCTTCCGGGAATCTCGCATGAGACTCAATGGCTGCGGCGACAGCAACCCGTGCTTAAACACATACCACAGAAATTTGAGACCGGTAGTTTATTTCTCCAACATGGCGCGAATCGCAATGAAGAGTCGCCTTGTTGTCACGAGTGAAAAGGAATACGAACTGTTTTTCTTGGTAAAAGAGCAAAGCGAGAAATGGTTTTTCTCTTCCCCAACCTTTGAAGTGGCCACATGACAACTTATCCTACGGAATCTGAATATGGCCCGGATTTTTCTCGTTATAAACCCAAACGCTTTTCGGTTACAATAGAACATTATTCCCATAGGTTGTCAGATCGTGAAACGAGTTGTTTTTATAAATAAATCGCTGTTGGTTTTGAGACCGTGCAGAAGCTCTCGAAATAATGCACTCATTATATATGACCTACCTTATACAGGCTACCTGTAAACACGTTGGTATCCCACGTTATCTTATTACATGAAGTTAAAGAAGCGACCAATAACGCCAACGGCAAAGAGTGCCAGATAATGACTATTAGAAACCTTCTTTACCAAATAGCAGCACAGAAGCGTCAGGCCAACTGCAGCAAGACCGAACCAATGAATCAAGGTTCTGCTGGAAGCGTTGCGGATCATTTGCTCAAGGCCGGTTGGTCCGTTGTGCATACAGCTAGTGCCTTATGGAATTCCGTTTGCTCCGCAGCAGGATGCTTGACCAATCAACATATGCACCCGCCTGCTGAGGGATGGTAGAAACTATCGGGGCAATGAGATGGAAACCCAACGCTCAACCAACGCACCGATGATAAACATACCCAAGATGGATGCCTGGTAACCTTGCCGAGCATACTGCCGAAAGACGGGAGGAAATGAAGCACCGGCCTTATAGCCAAACTCCTGCGCCCAGAGGAAGGCAAGACGGATGACATTCACAACACGAAGAAAGAATGGGCCGAGAATTGAGCCGCCAAGCGCCAAAGAAGCGCCGAGTACCCAACAAGGAACGGTAAACCAGCCGATCGCCAACGCCGGCCAGAGGTCCCATCATACCAATCCGACACCCTGAATGGCAACGTTATCGATACTCGCCATTGGCGCGACCTCTTCGAGTGCAAGTGTAACACCGATAACCGGTGCAGACACATATGGTGTGTTAAAACTCAAGGAAAAGCTTGAGAGCTGCAATCTGATCTTTCCTTTCTAGGGATAGAGCTCTTGATTGCAGTGAACAATGAAAACGCCCAGCCGCCATTCTGCATACGTTCATAGTTCCAAGAACCCTGGAAGGTATTGAGATTGCCACCGCGTACTCTTGAGAAAGCTGAATCTTTCTGCTATTGTTATCAATACATTCCTTCAGGATTAGTATAATGATGATACCGAGGGGATCGCCTGATCCACCGCCGGAATCAAGCACTTGCTTTTGGTAAGGTCTTTTGAGGTCGATATAATGATGACAAGCAAACACCGATAACAACACCAAGGGCAATAAGGGTGGCTGAATGGCCAAAACAAAGCCAAGAGCAAAGAAAGGCCAAAACCGCAGCAGCTTACCACGCGCCAATAACCATTGCATAACCAACGGCAGCAACCATGCCACCGCCAACGCACATACCACGCCGCCATGCAGGCATGGCGTTCAGTGCATCAGTCACGATGGCCGGATCGATAAAGCACAAAGCCGCAGCAGGAATTGCAATACGAGCACTGCATGCAGATGGCTACGATATGCCATCTTCAATGGCACCAAATTGCCCTTCGGCAGCTGCGTCCATGGCGTGCACGATGTCGGTTGCAATGGTACGGCAATCATGGTCAAGAAAGACCTGTAACGGACAGAGGAACGCCGCCAGTTAACAGAGGTGTTGATGGCGGTTGAGGTAATGGCGGCCCACCATTGAGCGGGCACCATGATAATGGCGGAAGCAACTGAGGCGAGCGCGATCAGGAGTAACGGCGGCGCTGATATTTGCCCAACCAAGAGCAATCATCTGAAGCGAGCCACCAAAATAATACCTTCAAGGGACACGGTCGGTCACAAGACCGATAAGTGTGCAGGCAACAAGAGGCTGATGAATTTATCATCAAGAATGCCCTCCATGCCGGCGAGAAAAGCGACAATAACGACGAGCAATATCGTAATAGGCGTCAGCGTCTACCCTCCTTCAATTACTTTGAGCAGCAAGCCCAGACGTGGCTCTGGCATTGCATCGCACCTCAGCGCCATCGGCAGGAACCTACGGATCGAACTGACCCCCGTGATCCCGATGGTTTGGCGGTCTCAATTCTTCTGTCCATGGCAACCGCATTGGTAACAACACCTTACCGACAGAGTGCGCCATGGATCCGAGGTTGGCTTTGATGTCAACGCCGCCTTCAATGGCTCAGCTATTGGTCCCCTGTGGGTTTCAAAGAGCAGCATGGTTTGCGTTGCCAGTTATGATCGTGCAACTGATGATCTTCTTGATTGGTACGACGTGTACGTGAACTCCTGGAGTGAGCCGCTCGACAATCATCGTCTTACGCAGTTCATCATTTGCAAACGCCATCGAGCAGACGATAATACGATCCGATTATTATCTTGGTCCACGTGGTTGCTACCTGACCATGCAAGTCGACGGGTGTCACGACAGGTGAGAACAACCTTGAGCTTACTGTCTCCGATAACCGTTCCCTCAGGAATACCCGCGAGAGACCACAGCAGGTGCCTGAGCGGGCCGTGGCATCTTTTGGCCTGGCCTGGCTTGATCTTTACGCCTGAGCGAGCCCTTCAGAGAAGATCTCCTTTACACCTTTGTGCAGTTGCACCCAAACGGAGAACCATAATACAGCCACTCAGCATGGAAGATTGAGGCTGCAACAGCCGCCCAATCTCTTTGTTCTGCTCCTCAAGAATACGAGAACCCATTAGCGAGTGCCTCCCATAGACTCAACCCAAGAAAAGTACGGTTTCGATCTTCGCGTGGCACTGCATCAAGAAGCTTTGGTGCAAATCATCCGCCCCATATTAAGCGCAGGCGACAGCAACCACCTCCTGTACGCAAAGATCATAATGCCCAGAATCTTTGTGGCGTTCGGCAAACTTACTCATGGCTGGTGCAAGAACGATACTAACCCACTTTCACTCCCTTTTAAGTGTTGCCGCAAATATTACTTCCTCATACCGTGTCCGGCTTTGCATAACCGGACAATGTGCTTTTAATTTTATTACTTCTTCAGAAATTATGTTGTTATTTTATACATTCAAAGCTCTTAGGAAGCACCTGCCTAACAACTATCACCATATCGCTATGGTGACCGAGGAAGATTGCCGTACGTCCTCGGTAACCACCCAAATCTTCCAAGCGGATGCCACCAAACTTATCTGGCAGGTAAAATCGGTTCATCAGCAACAACAGAACCGCGTGAAGAGTTTGCTGCAGCGGTTGCAGAACCGACGCCCGCGAATCTTGACAACAACGCCATGATCCCGCTCAGTCCGGAAATACTCACCATACCCTGCATCGGAGATAACCTTAACGGCAAGGTTAGATATCAGAGCCCAAATCACCCGCATGGATTGCGTACGTGCACAGGTTCCGTTTGGCAAGACGAACAACGGTCATAGATATGCTGTTGCTCTTCGAAGAAGACCGAGTACAACGGTACGCGTCATATCCGAGTGATAATCCAGATATCCTGCACCATAGTCCAACGATCATATCGCCTTTCCACCACGCGCTCGCCAAAGTTGTGCGTGATTGGCGCTGTTGGGACCGGAGGCCAATAGAGTTTGGAAGGAGAGGCATCCGCACCAGAGAAAGCATGTAATTTCGTTCGGCACGGATTTGCTGCTCGGTAAGGCCCGGTTTGATGTAGTCACATGTGTAAAATGCCCTTTATCGGTAATGGTTTCACACACGCATGAGCTCACCTCGGCAGATCTTTACAACCAAAGATCGGCGATGGCACCGCGCATACGAGGCATCAATGCAGAAACGTCTGATCACAAGTTCTCGCTCAGACTAACAAAAATGCCAAATCAACGGTATCTCGATAGCCACCACGCGGGTGCGGGGAAGCCGCCACACGTTGTGCTGCCCATGCCGCATGGCCGATGTTGTCTTATATCAATCCGCTGGCGAGTATCGTTACCGCGATCCCCGGTGCCAAAGTAGCGAGAACTGGTACGGTGATAGAGCTCATCGGACGTAATGAACGCCGTATGGGCGTCCAAAGTCAAACGTACGCTCAGAGTCCGTCAGCCACCGAAGATCCGTTATGCTGAATAACTGCATCATAGTTCTTTCTCGGTTACAACCTCGCGAAACGGCAACCTGCTTTGCGCCAACCTGTGCATTTGCTGCCATATCCCTTCTCGAGAATGACAAAACCGCCGTTATAAACACCGTGGCGAGAAGTGTTTACGTTACGCCCTGTGTGCGTCACACTACGCCCGCATGCCCGCTGAAGAAGATCTTCATCGATCGATGACAGTCTTTACACGATTCTATATCAAGGGCAAGACAATCAAAACGATTTGTCGAACGGAAACATTCATTTTAAGCGCCGCATTCGTTTGCGCTGACATATCGCACGTCACCGATCCTATTCCCAACTTCTCCAAGAGTTCGTCTTGGTGGTTACATCATCAATGTCCAACTTTGCTACCGAAATCCGTGTGCAAACGAGTCTATCGGCGAAAAGCGTTGCATTGTGATTGGCCAGAACAGCGTTCCATGGCATACATAAAATCGAAACCATATTGTACCGACTGCCTGATGGCGATTGCCGCCGATGGTAAGACGCCTGCGCACTTATTGCGTCGGCAACTGCTCTGCCATGGTGCATCATAAGGCCTTTCCGCAGGTCATCATCGGCAAAGATCCCATACGGCTAAACGCCGTTACGGCTTTCCGACATTGCCGTTGACACCAGCGCACGGCGCCCAGCTGTCGCGTCACCAAGACCAAAGAATCGTGTCTAGATCCACAAACAGTACCGCAACCTGGGACACGTAATGGTCCGCGGTCTTTCTGCCATAACGCTCAGCGCCCTTGCCGTATCGCAAGACAGTGTTGCTGCCTCCCAAATCAAGCGCGGTGGCACCAGCGCAAGAGAAACGCCTCCGCACCATGCGTTTTGCCACAAACGATGCACTGATACGACCGAATCACCAATTGCGAGCGCCGTAAGTAAGTCATCGCCGGTAAAGTTTGCTCAGCAAGCCGCGAGAAGAGCTTCCCGGTTTGGTTAAGGCGAAGTTGCCTGATCGCCATCCGGCATGGAGCCATTTCACCAGTAGCGACCGCAAGATCGTGTGAGAAGCTCCACGATATCATCCGGAACGGATGTTGAATATACGACACAGCGCTCCGGATGACCTACCGCAACTCGCATTCCGCGCTGGAACGCACAGAACACTGGAGCTCACACGCAAGGCCATGGATCTGATGTAAAGAGAAACCCACTGTTTGATATAGGTAGGCTCAAGTCTTTATTCATAAAAGACCCTTTCCCAGAGCAACTTGCCCAGCTGCTGCAACTTGCTGAATGTTTTTTCGTGGCGTATCGGTTACATCGGCGGCTGCTTCGGTGTGCGGGATCGCCTGCTCATAGAGATGGCGCGCATGATCGAGCGCTCTTTTAACCGGGACGACGGTCAACCCGCTGAATTTGTCGCGGTGAATCCTCGCATCACCGTCAGATACACAATGTGATTCTATCTCATGCATGAGCTCAACGTTTTTGCTCTTCAACGATACCTCCCCCACAGCTCACCAAGAGAGATTTTTGATCGAAGATCACGCAAAACTTGGTTTCATGTTGCGAAAGTAAATCTTCCGTCTGTGGCGTATATATCACCGGAGCGACGGCCCGCAGCTTTAGGCCAACCGATCCAGTCAATATACCCAGACAGAACATCTCGCCTAAATTACGCGTGCTGCTGGGACTTGCCTGCACCCAAAAATCCTACAAAGAAAATATGGTCGCAGCCTTCATGAACGATGTATCTTGTGTCGTCAACTTCAAACTCTCCAGACAATCAAGAAAGTATCATCTGGCGGCAACGTCCGGGCAGTCTCTATTGGTTTATTCTTCCCCTTCGAATTTTACATGACCCAAAACAATACGCTCCACATGGCGCAAAAGTTTGGTATACCAAGATCAACTTCAGATTGTGACGCACGAGACCGCCACTGGCCCCTGCCGCAAAAGTTGGTCCCCTAATGAGAACAGCCTGATGTTTTCACGCCGCGTTTAGCGCCGCAAAACTGCAGTAGAAGAGGCTTCAAGGCACAGCCACCACCGTCAACGGCGTCTGCGCGCACTTCTTCGCACCTGATCGCGATGATGTTGAGATACAAAAGCGTCACCTTTGACTGCGCATTACTCAAACCAAGAACAGATATCTTTGAGCCAATTTTATGTCCTTGGCACACACGTATTGTCTCGATCGAGAAGAACGAGTTTAATCCTATTCATCTATCACCAGTATCAACAACGTCGATGCGATCAACCGATGCAACATATGCCGATGCAGAAAAGATTCCTATGACGCTATGCTTTTTGTCCTTTGAATTTTGAATTGCCCTAAGGTGCTCATCGTAGGTTTTGGAGAACACGTGCTCATTTTTGGTAATCCAGAAATACAGATACCCGTTGTATTGGGTTCAAGAGCCGCTTTGATTGAATTGATCCCGGTGAGCATAGTGATGGGTGCGGGCGGTCCGTCATGAGCATAGGGTATTGTGGCGATCGTCCGTCATGCTCTGCAGCTCATCAGCGGTTGCCTCACTTCTGCCGCGAGTACGCCAGCGTTGTATCACTTTGCAGGGTATATCTCGCGACATACGCTATGCAGAACTGATGAGGACGTTTCCTCTGTCTTCTTTGATTTGAGGCTTCCTTCAATGATTGATGCCACTGTAAGGATTTGCTGATCGGTAAAGTCAAGACCATACTGGCTTTTTTAAGTTGATCCGAGCCGCGTCAAAATTAATCGTCCGATCTCTTGCTCATACTGGTCAAGCATATGTCGAATAATGTTGTTGGTAATTGTGGAGTGCCGTCAAGGTTATACGTCTTGGGAAGATATCCCCTGCGAATCATTGGCGCGATGGCATCCTGCAAAACGGATATTCACGTTTGGATGCTTTGCTCGATTTACAAAGTCATCCTTAGATACCGCGGTACTTCCGGACGCTTCGCCACCTGCGAAACGGTGTATTCTTCAGAATGACCAAACCCTCGGCGGCAACGTTTGGCCTCGGACAACAAACGATAATCTTCGCTGGCGTCATACCGGTGACAATCTTATACGTACCGCTTTTTAATCAATTGATCTAAGTTTGCTGTTTTCCTTTTCAGAAGGCAAGAGAAATCTAGCTGCCTGTTTGATTTTATTCTTTGTACAGGATATCCGCAACGCAGACGCACCCGTTCATCAGAATTGTTATGGCTACTTTCTCCGTTTGTTATGGTCTGCGTTGGCTGACGGCATCGGTAATTTTGGGAATAACCACAAAGATGTACGCCTGCGGTCACATGATAAGCGGCGTAAGCAGAGTCACAACACCTCGACCGACGACGCGCCTGTTTATTTCCTGGTGATTGATGGCTCCACGAGCCGCTCTTTAGTAGCAGCGCACCCTCCGATGAAATATGCGCCATCTTCAAAGGAGATTTTGTTCGTGGAGCCCAGCCCGGATCTTACTCGTAGTATCCTGCAACGTCTTTTACATGGCACGATCTTCGGGGAGTTCTCTGAAGCTTTTGGGCCTCTTTTGCCCTCTTTAGCAGTTCCGGCCAACAAAGATGTATCGGTTTGAACACCGCCATTTATTTCCTCAGTCGCGGCTGCGATCAAGCCAAGCTTGTAAAACAGTGATGCAGCCACCATATCAACTTTGCCCCCTGCATGGTCTTCTCGCTGAGCCCCAGTTCATAAGATCTGTTTAGCTCTGAAGACAGCCTTTCATCGGTTAATCACTGAAGATCCGGCCCGCCTAAGGCAATTTTTGCCTGTTCCATGATCTGCGCCTGAGGTCCTCTTTCTCCCGGAAAGTGCAGCCTGCACACCCAAAGCTCAGGCTCCCAATTTCTGCTAACGATCTAAGAACGCATGAGAAGATCCCTTGAGCTGGAAGCAGCATAATGGAGATGGCTGACATCACGGGATTGCCATCAAGATCCTGACTCGAGCATCCCCTAATATCCAACGCTAAAACCCGCATGAGCCTATATTCTGAGTTTGTTTTGCCGCCTCAAGCGCCGCATCAATACTCCGAGATATCAACGCCGCCGGCCTGAGCCATAGCTTGTCGACCGCCATGACTTTCCACCAAGCCGGCAATATTTTGATAAGAGCGCTGGCGCTAAAGCCGCGGTCACTCGCCGCATCCGTTGCTCCCGCGAGAAGAAAGGACTTTTTATCGGGCGTTACAGAGATAACGCACGCTACGGATGGCCGTCTGGAGTATCTCGTATTCGTCCCAAACGGAACGCAGATCTTTGCCGAAAGATCGTCGGTTTTCGTAATGACGCAGCGATAACCATCAAGCTCTCGCGGTATGGCGCAGCGCTTCCGCTATCCGGTTTGGAACTGGCGCCAACCGTTGCCGCCCTGCTTTTTATGTGCCTCACGAAGACGCTCTTTGCAGCTGTTCAACGCGGGCAGCTACCGCTTCGGGCGAACTCTTGCCGTGTGCAAACCATATCAAGCTGGACAAGACGCTCGTCTACATAGTTGATATGCCTTATTGAAGTCACCGCCCGGATACGGCGGGAGTTCGCACCAACGGAGTTTCAGATACGATCTTAAAAAGACCGCTCAGCAGTAAGTTTTCGCGGCTGGGTTCCACCACAAAGTTCTTCGAGAAAAACGGATGGTCTTCTCCCTCCCACCGAAACAACGCGGACCACATCACCGTACTTTCGCCAAAGCGCCACCGCACCTTGCGGTTTTGCTTCATCGATGTTCACGATCTGAGTAACAATGGCTTAGCGGCAAAATTCGGCATTAATCATTCCTCAATACGCGCCTGTTCGAAGTAAGCGCTTTAAAATGCGTGAAATCGAACCGTAAACGATCGGGGCAACAAGCGATCCCGCCTGATTCACATGGGAACCAAGTATCAGTTTGAGGGCCGCATCAAGAAGGTGCGTTGCGGTATGGTTGCGGCGGATAAGCTCGCGGCGTCGCAGCATCAATCGCGCTTACCGTGGACATCACTGGTATGAAGCTTCCCTTCTACCCGCCCCACACGCGCAATGAGGTTGCCTTCCTTGTGTTTTGTATCGCTCACTTGAACAAACAGATTGTCCGGACGAGCATACCGGTGGTCCTCACCCGACCGCCCATCTCCTGCATAGAATGGTGTACGGTCAAGCACCACCAACCTCATCGCCCGCGGTCGCACAATCAACTTCTTATCCGTCTTTACCAAAGCGACAACCCCAGCCTTCCAGTTCATTGTGGTCATAACTGTCAAAGACCGTTTCACCGTATGTGATCGGAGCGCCACCCATACGGATCTGTGTTTTGCCCCACGCATCGCGACGGTATTCGCACGCGCGCGCGCTGCTTTTTCCTGCCATTGCGGCACAACCGCGCCTCATTAACGACATGCTGTCCCGCACGAGCCGGGTCTCGGCGCGGCGTCACGGGAAAACCGTAGGTGTCGGTGAAGCAGGAAGGCCACATCCCGGAAAGGCACTCATCTCGGTGTTTTTTCAGCTCATCTTCCAGTTTGATTCACCGGCTTCGTTGTGCCAAATCGCTCTCTTCGCCGTCAAAATGCCTTCATTGCGCGCGTTTCTCAACAAGCTCAGGATAGCATTCCCCTGCCAGACGAACGACCAGCTTGCATATTCAGCCATAAACAAGTGGATACCCACAAGACGATCACCGTATACACCGCGCGACGCAGGAGTCGCCAAGATATAGCTGCGTCCTTCGTTTCCGGCAGAATCCTGTCGCCAATCATAGCGACACCGCACGGCTGGTCGGCCAAAATACGGAGACCGGTGATCAACCTCTTCGTTTCCGCTTGATAACGCTACCCGAAAGCTTCACCAAGCTCAATGAGAGACGCCATAATATCGCTTCAGCTGGAACCCGGCATGCTGCATGATGGCGGCAATACGTTCGCGGCCCATGCTGTATCACGCCGCGGGTGCGGAGCCCGGCATGGAGCCGCTTTCGACGATCATATTGTAAAAACGAGATTCCAAAACTCACAGGCGGTTCTGTCATCGCCGGGCTTTCTCGCCAGAAAACTCAGGACCTGATCGGCGCAATTCAGAACAAGGGCTGACGGGACCCGTTGGGACCGGCTGCCCAGAAGTGTCTCTCTTGCCCAAACGAGAAATATGATTCGACAACACCTAACGAGCGCCAACCGGCAGCTCTATCATCATCGGTAATACCGTAACATGATGATCAAGCGGCAGACCAAGATGCTCTGACTTGAAATGAACCCATGGCTCCATACACGCATCTGTTTGGTATAACCTCCAAACGAGTAGTTCGCCCAGCATTTCAAAGAAGGACAGTGTGACATTATCGCCGATGTTGTCGAGGTCATTGGTGCGTAAAACATTTGGACATGAAGTGGCACCGATCTCCTTCATCGTTTTAATGCCTGATAGTATTCTTGAACTGATTCATTCCGCATTGGCGAGAAGAAGCGACGATCTGAGGGTACGCGACGATGAGGGATAATTTGCATCCCTTGACTCAAAGAAGGCAAGGAAATTCTTTGCGAATCTCAGCTGTGGTCATTAGTCTTGTAATTAGACATATAAAGTGCTCCAGTTCTATTTCTCTTCGGCAAAGACGACGAGTTTTCGGCTTCGAGTTCACTGTACTGGACACTTGTTGGTCGCTCATATTTCGGGAGTTGAAAATTTTGAAAACTTTGCAATATCTTCGGCGATATTGATTGTTTTTTCCGGCTTATCCGCTTCAACGAAACTGCCTGCTCTTGTCGACCAAGTGTGGACTCAAAGAACGAATCGTCATCCAGCATCAAAACGCAGGATGGCTATTGCCTGCGTCATGAAACGGCGTACTGTTAAAAGCGCTCCATCAGGAGACAATTGTCTGCCGGTATGCGCCTCGAAGTATTATACAAAACTCCTCGAAGAGCTGTAGATAGAATATTAAATTGTCTTAATAATGCTCCCCCGAGGGCACCGCCAATCATAATGCCTACGAGAGAAAGCCTGGTGCACCTTTAATACCCTGAGGCCATGACCACAGGAGACAGGATATTGGTTACGTTTTGAGCAACGACAAGAACTAAAAGCGTCCAAAGCCCGAGCATTGACTTTTGTAATACCGAAAAGAATCAACGCAATACCGGCAGAAAAATAGGGCCAGAACCAGTATGATATGCAAACACCCACAATGGCGGCCTCGATAAGTCTCTGCATAGGTTTTGAATACACAAACAACCGACATAGGCAGCACGCCGTTTGCTATAGACGTCACAATGGTGCTGCGCATATATCCGCCAACGGAAATGGCTTAAAATGGCAAGAAGCAACCCCACTTCATCGTCCTGTTGAGGACCCGCAATGACGGCAAGCTCTTGCACATAACACGGGATATCCGCGCTGGCGTACCAGTCCCAAAAGAAACCGCGAAGTGCTTCGGGCCAACGTGGAAATATTGTCAGGCATTTGTAGAAAGCCACCGAAACGCTTCCCGCAAAAGTAAAACACCCAAGATTGGATGCCCGCAGAATAATCGAATTATCAAATGCGAACAGCTGAATTCCTATCGCGTCATAGGTTATCCACGCCCCAACTATATCTTGAATTGCCTGTATACAGAGGGGCGTTTCAGCAAAGATGGAACGATTCGTTCATCAGTGGTTGTGCAATTAACGCACAGCCCACCAGAATAAGCAACACGACGATAAGCGCAATGAGCGCCGAAAGAGCGCGCGGCACCTTCCACCGTCTCGTTTATTGCAGAGGCACATATAACGTAAACGACCGCCAACGGCGAGAAGTTTCACTTGGACCACGCTCCAAGCGCCATATCATCACAACAAACACACCGGCTATACCAAGCAAAGCCCACGCAACAATACCGCGGCGTCGCCATGCCGATCTGCATTTCACCAGCGAACGCTGGTAAAGCGCTTTGTTTTACCCCGCACAAGCCTTTCCTCCGACCCTATCGGGTACGACACTTTCAGGATCGATCTTTTCTTGAATCGCGTCGAGCAGTACGCCCCAGAAGAATGAGATACCGTACTGCGAGAAATACCGGAGTTTTTCGGCACTCTCAACTCCAGTCAACGTCAACAAAACGCATCCGAATAACTCTTGCCCTGAGGAGAAATCAGCAGCGGCATCTTCCAAGACAACGATCGATCAGATCCGGCGCGCGCCTCGTCTCTCAGTAATGTACTGATCGATACCTTGAGGGAGCCTACCGCCATCAACCGATGCTCCTCCGCCTCGAAGAGGAACCGAAACTACGTGCATCTCCACACTTCCATCGCCTCAAGTAACTCACCGACTGAAACCCCAAGTTTTTGGCACTTCAATGGAGGGACTTGCGGCTGCAGCTCTGTCGTAAGCTCATCGGGTCACCTGGTTCACTTTTCGCGGACAACTCTTTGCAGGCGACGAGGAACCCGGACAGACTGCACCTCTATCGCGGAAATGGCGTCTGATCTCTATAACGGTAGGTGTGGCATACGTAGTAAACTCAAGACTTCGAAGATCATCAAAGGGTCAATTTGACTTTTGATACGACGACCGTTCCGACTTGAATCAGGACCATCAAGCGGCTCGCCACGGTTTTTGAATTTCGGATGCGCGCAAATGCACGAGATTAAGATGGCCCGCCACAAGCCGGATCTTCACCTCGGAATCACGCGTCTGATAGGCTGCGGCGAAGAGCGCTAGCGCACGTCTTTTATCCCACGGTGAGTACCGAAATCTCACGCCGCCCCGCGTGCCGCTTTTTGCTCTGGCACCACCGTCATCTGGCATGATCCGCTGGCACTGTCACCTTAAGAAGGTGGGAGTGGTATAGCCTCCATGCCGGTCAAGAGAAAATCGTCGCCAAATTGCCGAAAGAAGCGACTCGACAAGCTCCAAAGGCTGGCTCAGCCACGATCTCCGACAACTCGATCCTCTCTGCCATATCAAAGTCCATGGCTATGAGCCTATCTTGAGGTAAATATAACTTCAATCGTTTTCTCTGCTGCGTGCCACAGGCATACACAAACCCTTCCTCAGGCAGCCATGCGGATATCTTCAAGCTCATCGACGTTCATACCCACAAGAACCGCTAACTTGCGGGCAGTCATACGAACTGAGCGAGCAAAGGTACCATCAGCTGGAACCGTGGCACATGACCTTTGATTCATCCCCACCACTACTCTTTATCTTTGATTTGCTTTTGGTGTCCTGTGTGTTTACCACAAAAAGAGGATTTTGCTCCCCTTGGTCTCATCACCAGTCAATATATGCGAGCCTTCATGCTTTGGCTTTGAGATGTTCTCTCTGCGACAGCAGCGAAGCTCTTCCAAAACTTCATCCGTTCCTTCTCTTGCTTCTTTTGAAGCACCGTGAAGGCGAGCCTGAGCGGCAGCGGTGCGCTTTGAGGATTTACCACAGATCCACACTGCTTCCAAGCGAGACGGAATCGACGACACCGCTACTGCATCGGAGTAAGGTTTTGTTACATGGTTGCCGCGTTACCGCGACGCGGCTCCCGACACCGCGGCAACATCTCCCTAAAACCACATTAAGGCTCCCTGGCAGGTATTGGCGCTGTCAACGGTAGTATCAACCTTTTTCCATAAGAGCAGGAATTGCTTGATCAGGGATCAAGGTCATCCATCGCGCCGTCAAGTTTACAGGATATTGCGCTACTGATAGTCTGATTAGCCGAAACGGTTACCCTTCAATCGACTTGCGTGCCGAACGCACTGTCAAGGTACTAACTACCGCCCAAATACCAAAGGATTGTCAGTATCCGTACGATATCTATGTAATTCATTGAGTACCTCTCCTTACAGACGATGCAGTACCACGTAAGCGTTAATCAGTGACAGTTCATTCTACCCATCTCAAACTACTTTGACCCTTTGGGCTGGATTTTGTTTGTTTTGTGAAGATGTTCCCCTCTGTCGCGGGCAATGCATCAAGCCTCCACGCCCTAACCCTCGATCGACGGCGAGAAGAACGCGCCACGGAAAGCACCAAGCGGCAGTTGCTCGACCCATCCTCCGGGTAATTGTGGGGATACAGATAGTTCCACCATCCGAACTGGCCTGTGACGGTCCTGCAAATACGAAGGAACCTCACGGCGAGGACCTTCGCACTTCGCCGCCAGCATCAATGCCTGCTTCAGCGGCATTTGATTTGGGAGCTAATGCCATAGAGTACCGTTCGGCAAGATTGATACGACCCGATATCCGATGACTTCCGCCGATCGAAACGCCGCCTCCGCGCGCCGTTGCACCGGATCGGCGTTACCGATATCTTCGGACGCCAAATCATAATACGGCGAGCACAACCTAGGATCTTCTCCGGCATCAATCATACGCGCGTTTAACAAAGAGCAGCATCAGGATCAGACCCTCTCTGGACTTGATAAAAGCAGAGATAACGTCATAGTGCATAATACCGCCTTTATCATAGGACAGTCGCGGCGAGGATTTGCTCAAACATGCTGCAACGTAATAACACGTTCTGACCCACATCCTCGGTCTGCATCTTTTGCCTCGGTATTTTCAGCCGGAGGCCCATCTGGCTTGCGTGCTCAGACGTAAGGGCTGCTCTTGCATCGCCGCCCGCAAGTGGGTAACAACTTGCAGAGCATCGCTAAGCGTAGCATGCGCCCGCAAGACCATCAGAACTTTTCACGCATCGCTCAATCAGATGAAATGGCTCATCATCAAGCGGATAGAGCTCCACGACGCGAGAGCGTGAAACCGTGCGCTATTGACCTCGTACCGCCGGATTTTCCGTGTGGCAACTGATACACCACTGCACAGATTCTTCCACTGTATGGAGCAGAGCATCTTGTTGAGAGCGATTAAATCGATGGATCTCGTCAATAAACAGGGACCGGCCGCGTTCTGCGGTAAGAAGACGAGACTCGGCGGGTTTTATTTCACGACGCAAGTCTTTACCGTACCCACTGCCGAAACTCAACAACGCCGCATGGTGCTGTTTGCAGCCAGCCATGCGCGAGCGTTGTCTTTCCGGTACCTGCAGGCCCATAGAGCAACACAGAAGAAAGTGTATCGTGTTTCAATGGCGCGACGCAGCCATGAACCTCGCCCACCGCCTGGCGTCTGTCCCACATACCCTCGCGTCTGGGGCCTCATGGTGGCGGCAGCAAGTGCAGGCCGAGGTGTTTGGCAGCACGATGTATGCCTTGAAACAATGTATCCATACATCTATTGTAACGAACCACTGCCAAGAGACACCTGCACTACATACAAACCCCATCCTCAAAAATAAGACCTTTGAGGAAACACAGAGTTTCGGAAAGAGAGCTTCACAGGGTTGTTACAAAGTAATCATCAGTTTGCAGAGATGAAATCACGACACGATGGGCCTGGTTCCCAATCATCATAGGTATTTGCCGGGTAATAGGGAAAGATGTCTGGAGTGGTTTCAGGCATGCTTGCCAGTACATGCGTGACGTCTCCTGAGGCAAGAATGAGAAAGCTCATAGTCATATAAAGCTCGGCAAAAAGGTCTCCACATCCCCTCAGAAAAATTCCATTGGCCTCAAGCTGAACCATAGATCTTCTGATAATTTCTGCTACGTCGAGCACGCTTCATCTCTTTGAAACGCCGTTTCACCCATTGAGATGTGGTCTCACTAAAACTGTGCTCAATAATATCCGCCGTAAAGGCAGAAAGAGCCCACGTATTATACGCACCACCAAGACCGTCATCAAAGGATTCTTCTAGTGGCTGCGCCGGCACGAATGGCATCTTGGCGATCTTTTCCCACATACGCAATGATATCTGAGATGCGCACCACACAGCTTTCAAAGCGTCATAGGCCGCAGATGACCAATGGTCTGATCTCCCTTACCCAGCAATCTTCAACAATCCGATCAACTCTTCAAACGAGCCGAGATTGCTCATTTCCAAAATCTGCTGTTCGAACTACCGTTGTGACAAATGACCCCATCAAGCGTGTAAAGAAAGATTTCTCTTGTAGAGCCCATCGAGTACGCGCACGCTCTGACGTTATGGAAAAACCAGCGCCCCGTGTGTGTGGTATACGTCATTTGCGAAATACTCACCCGCATGACCAAAGGGAGTATGTCCAACATCATGACCGAGGCAATGGCTTCACCGAGATCGAGATTGCCCAAGAGCTCGTCCGATATCACGCGCTATGCGACCAACAAGCTGTTCATGTAAGCCGCGTCTCGTAATGTCGTCATGGGAGCGAAACGAAAATACCTGCGTTTTTCCGTTCAGTCGATTGTATGCCGGCATATGCAGAATTTTCTCGGTATCGCGCACAAAAGCGAGGCCTGAGCGCACTGTCTGTATCGCGCAGACATATCACCGACGTACTATAGCCTCCTCCCGACACGCAAACGGACTCAACGTACCCGAATTCACCTGGGCCGCAATTTCTTTCTCAAGCTCTTTTGATACGGACCCTGTAAGCGTTGGAGCAAGGGTATTCATGCGTATCATGTACGCCTCCAATCCTTAATTTTGAAACTATGATAAAGGTGTATCGGACACAAATTAGAAACCGCTCAAAAGTCTTGAAACTTCTTTGAGAGCATCTGCAAGACGAGATGCTATCTGAGTGGCTCCGTGTACATTGGGATGGTCATCGTCCGCAAAGAGTTTGGGGTTTCGTCAATCAGATCCGCTCCACGAATGACCTCAATATGCTCCGGATCTCGCCGCTCCAAAAATAAAATCCTCTACGTCAGAAAAACAAGAAAGAGGATGCGTGGGATACCGTAGTTTCAAAGTGAGGAATGATGTATCTGCAATGATTCGGGAGTTTTTATATTCTGTGCAACTTTTATGCAATGTCCGCCTGATATCCTGCTTTACCTGCCCTATTGGTTTTTCAACGATAATTTGAACCGGCGTCAGTAATTCAAGTTTCCCCATATCCCAAAGCTACATTTGCTTCTCAATCGCTTCTGCCTGAAAGATTTGTCCGCCAATGCTTCGCATTACAGATTGAGTTTGAGTTTACGCGCAAGCTGTGGGGCTATGTCTGAGTCGGGCTCCGCCACAAAACCTGGAGCGATAGAATCTCCTATGATCTACTAGCCCTTTTTGTGCCTCCACCGGCGAGAAGAATGATCCGTCTCCAAAAAGGGTCCGAGCAAAACACCCGTCGTAAGGCGAAAACCATATCCGTACCTGATGAACTCACCAAACCCTGAGAAGCCGCAGCATCCCTTTTGTATCTTCTTAGTCCTCTCACGCTAAAACGCAAACATCGCTCTCCAAAGAGAATCGTGAAGTCTTGTTCCCTTTTGTTCATCAAAATAGTACCAAGACCGTTTGTTTCTTATCGACACTAACGACTAAGGAATCTATGCCTGGAGGTACCTGACGCAGTACCGCTTTGAGTGCCTGCAGGCGGTTTTTCTACCAAGAGCTCAAGTGCAATATGCTGAGAGTCGGTTGTAAAAAGAAAGCAAAACACTGGGCGTACACCGATAGCATCGTTTGGCGATAGAGTCTGGGATGCCAAGCCGTACAACCGCCAAGAGCGCGCATTTTGACTTTTGAAAATCGCTCAGGGTGGATCCACCATTCGCAAGCTCTTTCACAGCATAGAGCACCCTTGCAAAAAGCGAGCAGCAGGACAAGCAAGTGAATACCCTGATATGTCCTGCTGCAGTTTTGATATCCGCTTCCTTATCGTCACGCCACCCATAACTCCATCTCGTATTAGGCGGCTCTCTCGAAGAAGGCACTGTTAGCAGCATTCTTCTTGACACCGTCACTACTAAGCGTATCGTGACAGAATTTTTATCAACCCATCCGGTAATCGATCGCGCAAAAACGCCGTAATGACCACTGCCGCCGCAATTTGAGCCGTAGCACGGGGGCGATGGCAGTATGGACGCATCGGCTTCCACAAAGCTTTTGGCGTTGTAGTAGCGGTTCCTGCAACCGCGTACCGAAGCGACGCCGGCTTTTGCCTGGATCCTCCGCACAGTTTCTCAAAAAGTGAAGTCAGACTACCAATAACAATGCAGAGCACCGCGAGAAGTACTCCCGGAAAGACCACCTTGAATAAGTTGCTCAAGGCCAGCGCCACAGCCAAGAGAAAAGCCTACGACCGCAATGCAGGTTGATGCTGGGAACCAATAGGTTTTTCAAAACGGACTTGCGTTTCCCATGATGATGATGCCCAATCACCAAAGGCAGCACGTTCCACGTATGCCAAAGGTTTGATGTCGGCAAGGCCGGAAACTCCAAGAGCAGGTAATGGTTGGGCCTGCGGTGAGCGCGAGAAGCGCCATGCTGCCCCTGCTCTCCTGAGTCGCCGTATTCTGTCATGATGCTGGAATAGAAGAGCAACATTGCAAAATGCAATACCGCCACATGTAGAGTGGAAAGGCCAAAGAAATTGTTTCCGCAGAAAGCGGCTACACCACAGCCAAGGCATGAGAGAGCCAACTTGGCTACAAGAACCACGCACGCCTGTCTTCAAGGCTTCTAGGGAACTGCACGTTAATACTCTGCACCTATAAAGATCAAAAGCAGACCGACAATGGTAGAAGAGTCTTTTGACAACCGCTGTTGTGGAAGCTTCCAACGGCAAGCACCTTGTGGACAGAGTTTAGAAGGACCGACAAGAAGCGGATAGAGCATGATGTCTCGGGACACGTGGAACCTTGAATCCCTTTTTTGTCCTGTTTCACTGTTGAGGTCACTTCTCTGTCCTGCCTTCTGAGTAGAATCTGCCATACGATACATACCTCCTGCGCCGTGCTCGCGTACTGTCAAACGCTGCATTCACAAAACGTTTCTAGTTATCTAACAGCTCAAAGATTGAGATCTTTGAGCTTTCGAGGTAATTAACCATTTGCTAGCAAACGAGAACTACATCTTCCCACCCTCAACACACGGTCTCGGATCAACGTCATCACCGAAAACCGGTTTGAGCGTTTCTTCATAATCTTTGTGAAAGAAGTTTTCTCGCAAGCGGCCCCGTGATTTACTGTTAATAAACCCGTCAGAAGCGACGTATTGCCTTTATGCACGGCAGCGGCAATGGTATCAGCATTTCTCAAATCATCACTACACCCACCACAAAGCCGGCTGATTTCACCCATGCCAAAAACCTCGGTGTTATCGGTTGAAAAATGCGTCTCCACGACCGTCCAAAAGCGCATTGTAGGCATCGGCATCGAGTCAAACTTAACCATGGTGACCCCAGGATAGTTCTTCTCGAAACATGTCTCGGCAGTGTGCCGTGGATACGATAAGCTTTTTACCTTTTGAGTTCATCGACACTTAATAACCGCCGACTCAGGGAAACAATGCCGAGCTTGATCTTCAGTGTATCGGAAGCGAGAAATCGACCTTCGGCACGCTCGTCGGTTACCGTAAAGTCTTGCAAAGCATAATGTCTGCCTTGTTGGACCGCAAAAGGGAAACACGATTGAGGCCATCTCGGTAGAAATGTAGTTAGCCTCTCACCCAAGGTCTTTTGCAAGCCGGTTACCAAAAACCACATCGTAGCCGGCAGGTTTGCCGTCCTTATCGACATAGCCAGCGGAGCCTTATCGGAAAAATATCCATTGACTGCCCTGCCTTGATGTCATCACACGCGTGGAATGTATCGGATGCGCCTGCAGAACCGCCGCCCGCCGCCGTTTGACCGCCGCCGTGGTCGCATGCGAGAGAGACAGTGTGGAGCTTGCGGTGCTCACAAGAAATGCGCGGCGGGATACGTTTCGCAAACAAGTTGTTCATATAAACTCTTTTTCTAGTCCGAGGTAGTATGACGAGAGGTCTTATCAAACTCAAAAGTTTAAGGAATTCTTTTGCACGATTGTTGCAGGGGGCCGAGAAGAACTTCTCGGCATCATCCGATTCCTCAACAATCTTGCCCCGGCCAATGAGACACGATATGGTCGGCCACCGCACGTATAAAATTCATCTCATGCGTCACGATTATCATCGATGCGACCTTGCTTGGCGAGCTCCATCACCACTTCCAGAACTTCGTGCACCATTTCAGGATCAGACTGCGGTAATTTCATCAAAAAGCATGACCTCAGGATTGGTCATAAGGGCTCTTACAATAGCCACCCGCTGCTTTTGCCCACTGGAAAAGAGACGAAGCGATACGCCTCACGTAAATCCCAAAGCCCACGGCGAAGCAGCTCTTCTGCCTGCGCATACCTCTTCCTTGTTGCGCTTTTGAGCAATGAGGGGCGACAAGGACACGTTTTTCAAAAACGTTCATATTGGGGAAGAGATCATAGCTCGAAACACCATTCCGATACCTGAATGGACGTGAGCGTGTTTCTCGCCAGAGATTTTTGTCCCGCAAGGATAACTTCTCCCTTGAATCGTCTTCAGTCCGACAACGCAGCGCAAAAGCGTTGACTTGCCGCAGCCGGAAGGACCCAAAACCATCAACGGCCTGTCCCTTCTCGACGGAAAACTGGACATCGTCAAGCACGGGCGCATTATTTTTATAGGACTTTACGAGATTTTTAATCTCAAGCACCGGTGCCTGCGCAGTATCGTCCATACACCGGTGGTTTTTCAGGAGTTTTTCACGGTATTGACACTCATTTTGAGTACTCCTTTCAAGTCTGCGTGCAAGAAGCGACAAGGGAAAACAGGCGGCAAAAATACAAAGAAAATGGCGCCATAGATCCACAAGGCTCCCGTTGTCGGAAATTTGAAACGATAAAAACTCAGTGATCTGAGAGCCGACACGAATGACTTCAACAACTCGATCAAATTACAAAGTGCCGTCGTCTTAATCATGCGCGTAAGGTTAGATTGGTGGCGGAAGTAAACGTCGTATTGCCTGAGGTAAAACGACTCGTAGAAATGTTTGACGGCGAAAGTCCCAGCACAAATGCACTGTCATATTGAGAACTTGAATTGACGTAAGTGCGCCACGGACAAGATCTCCCATCTCGGCAGCTCCCTCAAAAGGTAAACACCGCAATTGAGCCTCAAATCCGTCAAGGTTGGCACCAAACCAGGGCTGCGGTGCCAAAAGACCACATAGAGTAAGACAAGCTGGGGCATCACTCGAACAACTTGAGATACATCCTCATAAAATCGCACGGACAACTTTGGAGCGGACGTCATCAAAAGACCGACAAACACCCAAGAGGAACTCGAAAGCGCGACGGAAAGAAATCCAATCTCAACGGTGACCCACAACCCTCCCAAAAGACGAGAATAACACTTCTTGCAAAAGAATATTATCTGCGAGCATAGTCAAACCTCCTCTCAAGCCGACTTCCCATAAGGAGAGACAGGTACCAAAATGAGAATGTAGGCAACCACCAGCATAAAGAGAGCTTCTGTTGTGTTGTACATCATGCCGATGAGATCTTTTTGCAACAAACATAAGATCAGCCAGAGCAATAGCCGAGACAACCGACGATTCTTTAATGAGAAAAATCGTATTGGCAACAAGGCTTGGCAGTGATATGGAGAGTGCTTGTGGGAGAACCACATACCAAAGCGATTGCTTCCGTGAGAGACCAGGTACCCACGCCGACTCCTCCTGTATGCGCTCTACAGAGTCAAAGCCGGAGCGAAAGCCTCGGCCATAGTGAGCCGCCCAAAAAAGTTAACCCAACTACCGCCGCTACTTCCGCATCCATCTTGATACCGATTTTGGTAAGTCCAAAGTAAATGAGAAAGAGCTGCACCAATAAGGGGGTATTACGCGAGAGTTCAACGTATACCGATACACATTGTCTCAGTACGGGAGTTTTGCTTGTACAACTACCGTGCAGATTAAACCCACTACAAGTGAAGCTACGATACCAAAAATGAAATACCAATGGTATACGTGCAGCCGTGGCATACAGGGAAGATATTTCTCGATGAAGCCCTAATCCATGCGATTACAATCCTTCCAAAGCTTGCAGCACATTTTGCATATAAGCCAATTATCTGCGTATTATTTTTCCGAAAGGTAAAACAAACAGCTTAACGCCCGAACCCTTACCAGAAGAGGACACAGAGCACCCGGACCCCGGCCATACGCAGACCCGGGCTTTTGACAGATTGCAGTGTATGCACCACGGCATGGTGTATGTCATCGTCTTAAATCGCATGAGAATAATCCTACTTGCAACTAGGGAATTTGTCAAACCGCATCATAAAAATCGATAATCATTTGGAAACAACGATGCTATCTGAGCGTCTCTGCCACTTTCCGTACAACGGTAAACGCCGAAATTAAATCGTCCAGAGTCATGCGAGCATTCGCGGGACTTGTTGACGGCAATGGCATAGCGGCAACATGAGTCGTCGGTTCAATATGGCAGATGGTAAAGCCGGGTAGCCATGCCTCCAAGCGTATATATCTGCACAATGTTTGCCTGCTCAAGCAAACTCGCAATGTCATTGGGAACCGGATTTTCAATGCTTGCATCACTGGCGCCTATAATGTCACACGCCTTCAAAACATCACAGATGGCTCACATGGTGCCGATGGCAGAAACATACTTTTCTTCACTGCTGTCCAAGGGTTTCTCGCCCCAAAGACCGGCCATAACACGCCAAAAACGATTCTGTGGATTACCAAAGTAAAAGCCAATTTCCCGAGACTTAGGACTTGGCATCGAACCCAATAACAGAACGTGAGCTCTATCAATGATGGGAGGCAAGGGATTTACGATATGCTCGCGGCCCCGGATTGTGGGAGCTTTCATGTATTTAGTCTCCCACCCGAAGCGGCTCGGTAAATTCCGCTTCATCATCAAGACGAATTACGCTCACCTGTCCGTATCCTGCTCCCCCTACGGTTCCCGGTATCAATGCCCCACTTATCAGTGCACGTTACCGGTGGCGGAGTTGGCCGGCGCGATATACTGCGTGCAAGACCTCCTCGTTTTGCGCACCTGATTAATATTTGAAGCACTCCACGGAAGCGAGGTATGGCGTGGGGTATGTCCGCAAATGACAATGGGACCATTTCCCGGAATCAACGAGTCCGCAGGCTGAGACCAAAAGTCTTCGCGAACCACAGGAGATCCTCCGTGTTCTGTAACTCTGACAAACGAATGCAGAGTCTCGTTCCACACCGGAGGCACCGGAGAAAATACCTGCACGAATACCGGCATGCACAAGAATGCACTGGACGCCCTCCCCTGATGCATTCATAGTAAGGGCGTAAACTTTGCAGCCACTCCAAAGAGATCAAATCGTTGCTGCTGAGAGTAGCTCTTTGCTTGATCGCGCGTTGTCCTCGCCGCCGCTTGTATATCCACGTACTAAGCGCTTCCGTATCGTCTTCATCTGCCAAAAACGCCCTGAGCATCTGCTCATGGCTGCCCCGGAGAACTACCACGTGCGGCAACGTTTTGACCGTTTCGATGACACCCAAGCGGATCAGGACCGCGATCAATCATATCGCCAAGGCAAATAAATTGATCCTCATCTTGAGGCGCAATGCGTTCAAGTATCCGCCTGAGCGGCTTAGCGTGCCCGTGAATGTCGGTAAAACGTATGTTGCCACAAAACTCCCTAACGATTATGCGATCCCAAACAGTCTTCCACAGACGGCTTTGCCGTCAAAATTGAGGCCATGCGTCAATTTTCTTGCAGCTCCAAATTAAAATCATGCGAGAAGAACATGTCAAGTGCATAGGGAACATTGGCAAGTGCGGCATCATAGAGATCCCAGAAACTTTCATGGCGTTTTCGTACCTGTTGCAGGATCAATCCACGCATGGCCTTCATGGTTGTCAAAGTCAGAATCAGCTCGAAGCCCGTGGCCGATGCGAGATTGCTTCCATGAGGGAATATCGATGGGGAGCAAAGGTACGCTCCACACGACTCAAAAACTTCGCCTTCTTACCATCGGGAGAATATATCAAACGCTGAATCATTCGATTATCCACAACGGCAGACGAGAAAATCCTTGTATCAGTCGGTTGATCATAGGTCCACAAAAGTACATAAAAATATCACGGTCAAGCACATAAAAGCGTTCGCAGCGATGCGCAACACCTCGGAATAGGGACGATAACTTTTAATGGTTTTCCCCTGTTCGGGCATAGAGAATCGCTTCATCAAGGTCACGTTCTATCTCAGCGTGCACCAAAGGTCCCGCTTGCTCATCAAGCCCTTCCACGCCCATCGACGTTAAACTGTCCTGCAAGGAAAACACAAACGGATGCGCCGTGGTGTCCAAAAGATAGTGGCAGAGAAAGCCCGCACAATATGCACGTGCAACGGCAACATCTTGAAGCGGTAGCGGTGCAAGAGCATCGCGCATGGAAAGCAATAGCTCAGGAGTACGGGCTTTGTGCATACGTGAGCCCATATTCGCCCAACGGTGCAGCAAAGGGTCTACCTGCAGAAAAAGAGGGGTCCGGACCTTGGTTGCCCAGCAAAAAGGCTTCCTGCTCTTCGAGCGTGGCAAAGCCAAGCCTGCCAGCCGCTATCTCAAAGGCATCTTTGCCAAAAAAGTCATGAGTAAGAATTGCCGGCATACGCTTCCCCTCTTAGAACACCATTCAACCTTCTGATACATACACCCGCTTATGGGGTGAATATATGCTACCCATTGTACCCGCTTGTACTCTAACTATCCAAGCTCTGCAGGCCCAAGAGCAAGCGCACCAAGAATACCTTGATTTCCACTGCAGCCATCACTAACAACATATGAATCAATCGCACTAAGTTCGGCTGTATTGATATAGCCGTTAAGGTTTTCCAAAAGTTTTTGGCGAATAAGCGGAAAGAGCTGAGTCTGTTTCATAACGCCGCCACCCAAAATAATACGCTGCGGCGAATAGCAAAGTACATACACTGCCAGAGCCTTTTGCAAGATAGGTAGCCTCAGTTCCACATTCCTGCTTTTTCATCAAGCTCGAGGCCGGAAGTCCCCAGCGCTTCTCGATGGAAGGACCTGAAGCAAGGCCTCAAGACAGGATACGTGATACTGACAGACGGACATCGCCAGCGGATCATCTTTCTCCCGCTCAATCGGAATGGACCTGCTTCCGGATGCAACATGCTGCAGAAGCTTTCCGCCCAAAAGAACGCCCGCTCCGATACCCGTTCCTACCGTAAGATAAACAACGTTTTTCAAACCACGTGCCGAGCAAAAAGAGCCTCCCCTAAACACGCGGCATTGACATCCGTATCGTAGCCAATGGGACACCAAGTCCTGCTCTCAGCGCCCTAAAAAAATCATAGTTGACCCAACCTTGCTTAGGGCGTCGAGAGTACCTTGCCATAATCGGGCAGCTCAGGGTTAACACACGTAGGACCAAAAGCTCCCACTCCAAGCGCATCAATCTCTCGCTCGGCAAACCAGGCAATCATCTTCGAAACAATGCCCGTGGGCTCTGTGGTAGGCATAACCTCACGCTCGAGAATTTTTCCTTCGCGTTCCTATCGCTAAAACCATCTTGGTTCCACCGGCTTCAAAGCGCACCGATGCGAGGCCCATCTGCCATGTAACCCTCCTTATCGCTTAAAGGTGTCTTATGCAATACTCGCTTCATAACCCGCGTTCTTGACTGCGGCAATAAGCGCTTCGTCAGGAACGGCACCGTCAAACTCAACAATGGCAGACGCATCTTTCAAGCGATACTTCCACGCGAGAAATACCCTCTACGGCTTCAAGCGCCTCGAGTAACGTGGGCAACGCAGTGCTGACAGCTCATTCCTTCAACATTCAATTTCTTTTCCATACGCTCTTCCCTTTCCTTCGGTGCCGATACGATTACGGGTGTTGCTGTTGTACATACGGATTTTGACTGCGCATCAAAACCTGATTGAATCTGAGTTTCAACGGATCCCACATGACTCACATCAATTTCTTTTGGTTTCCACGTACGCAGACGCAGGGCGTTTGTCACCACAAAAACTGACGAGAATCCCATGGCTGCCGCTCCTATCATCGGATTGAGCGTAACGCCCAAAGGCGCCAAGAAGCCCATGGCAACCGGAATACAAATAGCATTATAGAAGAGCGCCCAGAAGAGATTCTGCTTGATATTTCTGAGGGTTGCTTTCGAAAGCTCAATGGCTTGGGCAACGTCTGTCGGATCTGACTTCATAAGCACAATGTCTGCCGAGCCGATAGCCACATCAGTGCCTGCTCCAATAGCGATACCGATATCTGCCCTGAGCAAGTGCCGGAGCATCGTTAATGCCGTCGCCCACCATGATGACATTCTCGCCGGATTCTTTGAAGACGGCGGATTTGAAGCTCCTCTCGCTTGGTAAAACGTCAGAAATTACTCGGTTAACGTTGAGTTTTTCCCAATCACTGCCGCCGTGGTTTTTCTGGTCTCCCGTGAGCATAATGGATTGTATGCCCATAGCCCGCAGCTTCAGGATTGTCTTCGCACTTGTTGGCTTTTATGGTATCCGCCACGGCGATAATCCCTACAAGCTTGCCGTCTCTCGCAAAAAGAGTGGTGCTTTTGCATCGGAGGCTAAGGTATTCGCGGAAGCTTCAAAGGCCGCCAAGGTCAACGCCCTCCTGCTCCATAAGACGCCTATTTCCTGCAGCGATTTTTGAACCCGCAAGAGTTGCCGTAAGGCCGCCTCCCACAACCCTGCATAAAATCCGTGAGTTCGGCGTTCTTCGCCTTTAGTGTTTGAGTGACCGGTACGCTGGCAGAGTGCATATCGACAGCCACAATCGCCTGCGCGAGAGGATGCTCGCTTTTTACGCCTCGCGTTGCCGCAAGAGCAATGAGATCTTTCTGTCTCCACACCTTCGGTGTCAATTACGTCAGTTACGCTGAGCTTACTTTCGGTAAGAGTTCCTGTTTTATCAAAGACAACCGTAGTGGCTGCTGCCGCACCTTCAAGCGCCTCGGCAGACTTTACCAAAACGCCCTGAGAAGCGCCCAAACCGGTACCTACCATGACGGCGGTCGGCGTTGCAAGACCAAGCGCATAGGGGCAAGAAATTACCAGCACTCGACACGGCATGAGAAAGAGCGACGGCAAAATCACCCGGTGCAAAACACAAACAGCCAGCCGACAAAGGTGAGAAACGCCAATACCATAACCACCGGCACAAAGACGCCTGCAATGGTATCGGCACGGCGCTCTATAGGAGCCTTTGAGCTCGTTGCCTCATCAACAAGACGGATGATACCGGCAAGCGTTGTATCATCGCCTACGGCCTGCGCTTGCATCTTGAACCAGCCTCCGACGGAAACGGTGGCGCCGGTTACATGCGCACCAACCGCCTTTTCCACGGGAATTGCCTCGCCCGTGATAGCCGACTCATCTACCGAACTCTCCTCTTCCACCACCACGCCGTCCACAGGAATGGCGCTTCCCGCGCGGACTACCAAAATGTCGCCCACGTGAACGTCCGCAGCAGAGGCAGTTTCTTCTTTGCCGTCGCGCTCTACCACGGCCGTCTTAGGAGTAAGGTTCATCAAGCCTCAATGGCTCCGGTGGTACGGGCCCTTCGCGCGAGCTTCAAAGAACTTTCCCAGCGTAATGAGGCAAGAATCAAAACCCGCCGATTCAAAATACATGCCATGCATAGCATGTGAGCAGCTGCCCAATCCCCTGCGACAAAGGCATTTGCCATTTGATAGAGGCTGACCACACTGTAGGCAAAACTTGCGGAAGAACCAAGCGCGATAAGTGCGTCCATATTAGGTGCGCCATGGATAAGCGAACGAAAACCACCGATAAAGTAATGTCGATTGATAAAAAGTATGGGAATGCAGAGAAGAAGCTCAGTAAGCGCAAGATTCATCATGTTGCGCATACCGGAAAGCTGTGGCGGAACCGGCCAGCCAAGCATGTCCCCCATGGCTATGTAAAAAAGCGGAACGGCACATGCGAGAGACTCTATAAGCTGCCGTTTTTTTGATTCAACTTCCTTTTGAGCGGCGTCCGTCGCACGAGTCTCAGATGAAACAGTAGCCTTTTGTTCAAGACGAGGATGCACCTCATAACCGGCCTTTGAGACGGCAGCGCTTATATCCTGAAGCGTCTTTTGATCGCCGTCAAAATCAACCTCCATTGAGTTCTTGAGCAGGTTGACCCGAGCTTCTTTGACACCGCTAACGGAAGCAGCCGCTTTTTCCACATGAGCAGCGCAACTTGCGCACGTCATTCCTATGACATCAAACGTTTTTTGATCCATCTTGCAACCTTGCCTTACATAAACTTCTTGAAGAGATCCATGACTTCATCGATAACGTCAGTATCGCCTTGCTGTACACGATCAACCACGCAAGACTTCAGGTGGTCTTGCATCACTTCCCGAGAAATTGCCTTTACCGCAGATTCCACGGCAGCAAGCTGGATAAGAACATCTCCGCAGTAGCGATCATCCTCGACCATAGTTTTAATACGAGCTGTCCGATCACGCGATTGATACGCCGTGACACACTTGATTTAAGCTCCTGCGAGCGGGGTTTGTTTTTATGAGCACACAAACAGGTCTCCGATTGAGACTGCGCTTCGGTCTCTGACTCTATTGCTTTTGGTTGACTGAGTGCCGACACATGCTCTCCTTTTACGCACACCTTATGAACACCTCTTCTGAAGTGTCCTATTCATAAAGCATAATACCCCCTAGGGGCATATTTATACAGAAAAATTTTTATCACGAGCTCAAACTTTATTGAATCGAGATTTTTGTTACGCAAAAGCAGACATAACCAATGTAAAGAAATCATGTCACTCAGTATAGAACAGCAGGGTGTCCGGAAAAGCGGACACCCTCATCAAACTCAAAGATATATGCTTTTTAATTCATGTACCATTGATTCAAAAAGAACATCATTGAATACACCACTATTACAAGCCAGAGTACACATGAAATAATCTTAAATATCGGCTTTGTCTCATTTCCCGTTAAGGTTGCTGCAAAAAAGAGAATAGTAACAGGAATCAAGGACCATGCAAAAAATTGCTGGGCTTATGAGCTTAAAATCCAACAAAATTGAGGAAGTTACCGATATGATAATCTCAATTAACAGTAGCCTCCTACGCCATTTGAAATCTATGTTCATGGCTCGTAGAGACCTCACTCTCTTTTAACAAAAAGCTCCCTAACCTTATTCGCTATTATATAAAAAGCATCAGAAATATGTTTACTAAAGGTTACTTTTATTCGGTAATAGGCTCCTAGGATAGGCGAACGTAATTGTGCTGATTATGTTGAGTACATTTTTACTCTAGATTTACAATGAGGTTTTTAGACACGTTTGCATTCAGCCAATTTAAGTGAAATAGCATTACTCTAAGTAAAACAGGCCATCGAGAAAACCCGATGACCCTGTGAGTCGTGTGATGGGCGTTACAAGATTTGAACTTGACCTCTTCCGTGTCAGTCTTTTTATGTTCTGAACAGAAAAATATCAACGCGACAGTTACGAGTTTTTACCTGTATCTATATGTCATATTCCGTATGTACCGTAAATAGCGTACAATAACGAAGTAGATATTTTGCGGCGATATTGCGAGCGCATTTTTGCGGCAGGAGGAACGATGTTCTACTCATCAGCCTACCTAAGGGAGCGCAAGGGCAGGGGTTGGATTGGCGTCCTCTCCTACAAGGACGAGAGCGGGAAGTGGCGCAAGAGGGAGAAGTCCCTCGATGCTAAGGGCAAACGCGAGGCAAGCAAAGGAATTGAGACAAATGGCGCGATGACGATGGAGGCAGAAGCTGTAAGCGCGAGTATCCTCGCACCAGCGGAAACCGTAATAGACTACGTGACGCGCTACGTCGATACCCTAGAGGCTTCCGAGTCAATCGAGAGGTCAACCGTGACCGTCTATCACGCGATGTTGAAGCACATTGACGGGGACGCTCGCCCTAAGGCTCGAAGAATTGAACGCCGAGAGCGCCGAGGCATGGGTTAACTCGATGGTTTCCAACGGCTATGCAGCTTCCACCGTGCGAAAGGCTTTCAACCTCCTTAAAGCGGCAATGACCCACGCAGAGGATACGGGTCGCATAGTCAAGAACCCCTACGACCGTGAAGCTCCCCAAGATTCCAAAGAAGGACTGAAACGCATTGGGCGCCGCCCAGAGAGCACGCTTGTCTCGTTTCTGGACATAGCAGCATCCAGCCCCGTGAACGCTGAATCAGGCTCGCCCTCTTCACTGGTATGAGAGAAGGCGAGATTTGCGGCCTCAATGGAAGAACGTTGACCTCGAATCGGGTGTAATCAGGGTTCGCACCGTAATAGGCAGGGATAGAGGCAAAACCTATGTGAAGGAGCCTAAGACAGGGGGTAGCAGGCGCGACATTCCGGTATCTGATTCTATTATCGAGGCACTTAAGACGCAGCGTACCGAGATGGTCAGGCAGTGTCTAGAAGGCGGAATCCCCTTCTCGAATGACCTGTACGTTCTGGGCAGGATGGACGGTACAAACTTGGCCCCACACGCCCTCTGGGAGGCTTGGAAGGCCATTGCGGCATCACTCGGCCTAGTGGGCACCCAAGGCAGGGTCCCCACGTTCCACGACCTGAGACACACGTTCGCCACGGCGGCGATTTCCGAGGGTGTGGACGTGAAGAGCGTATCAAGCATACTGGGGCACACCAACGCCGCAATGACCCTGAACATCTATGCAAGTGCAGACCCGGACGCCAAGCGCAGGGCAGCGGAGACCGTGAGCGAGGCAATGGAGCGCAAACCAAAAGACGCAACAATCATACGTTTGAAGACGGGGACCGATGACAAATGAGCAATCTCATTGAAGAGTTGAAGAACGCAGCTTGCCGTTCCCAACGACAATAAAGCCACTTTGGTGAGGTGGAACCGGGACGCATTGAGGCAATCCGCACCGAGCTTCTATCGGGCGTAGGACAAGCAGAGGTCGCCCAAGGAGTAGGCTTTAAGTCACCGGAGACAGTCAGGAATTGGAGCGACGACCCCTCATCACTCAACAGAGATAAGGCAGAGAAGCTTGTCGCATATCTCGCTACATTGATTGACCAAGACGCTATGGCATACCCGGGAGACAGCGCGAAAGGTGAGTGCTTGACGAGCTTACCAAGGATACGGCGGAAGAAGCCTACATAAAGGGCATGGACTGTATCCTATCGAACGTTAGCTATTACCTCCTCCATGACGAAGTGGAATCGCTCTGCGACGTGGCCGCGTTAACGGTGCTGAGACGAGGCGCACACAGCGCAGACTGATTTGGTGGCCTTCGCTGAAGTTGCGCTGAGGCGTGGAGCGTACGGCGCAAGGCGGGAAAAGCAGAAACAATGCGCGAGTCATAGAGGCCGGAAATGAGCTGCGAGATGCAGTTACAGCCTTCAACGCGGCAGTCACGAAGCGGGCCACTCATGTTGCAGACGAAGGACAGAGCGTGTAACAATCGTTTTGTGACGTTTTTGTGTAGATAAAAATATCTCATCAGGTCAAATGGGCGACAGGGCGAAAAACCTCTCGCCCATTTTTCGAGTCATGTTTTCCGAGTGCCTAAAACCTCTCGAGAACCCGAAAAATAACGCGGGATTTCTTCCTACTCAGTCGGTTTATGTACCAATCTAACTGCGGTTTCTCTGTGATACCTTATGTGTCGTACCGGTACGAGATAGTCAGTAAATCGACCTAGGAGAAAGACATGAGCACAATCACGGCGGAACTTAGAACCCCGCACAACTCGCGATTCACTATCGAGCAGGTGCGAGACGGAGCAGGCAGTCTCCCCGCCCATATCGACACGCCAACCGCTGCGGCACTCGCAGAGGTTGGCGAAGGCATATTCAACGAGATAGCGGGCTCTGGAAAGCTTTCCTGCGTAAGGGTTGGCAATCGCTACCGCTTCAACACGGTGGATGTCGCTGAAAGACTCGGCCTAAGCGAGGCGATGACCGATGCCCGCTAGAGGAACGGCTCCGTAGCGGTCGCAGCCGCCACAGGGCCGAGAGCGAGGAGCTCGTAGACGCCTCCTCTGGAAATGATAGCCGAGGCGCAGAAGGTTCGCCACGGGCGCAGCCAGATGGGTCAAGGAGAACGAGGGCGCACTGGTCGCCACATGGATCAAGACGGCACAAGGTTATTCCTCCCAAGGGCGGAAGTTCGGTATGCAGGAGCTTGCCGAGAAGGTTCGCAGGCGTGAGTTCACCGACAGCCACGGACGTACGACCAAGGTCAACAACAACCACGTCCCCGCCCTCGCCCGCTTGCTTGTGGCACAGGTACCCGCGTGCTGTACGCTCATCGAGCGCCGCACACACGCCTCGACGGCCTCATGGGTTGAGGTCACGGATATGAGCGGCGAGAGCGAGCCATTCACGCGAGTATGGGCAGGAATGCTCGCCGCCTTGACAGAGGCCAACGTGAGCGGAAAAGAGCGTCGTGCTCATCTCCTGATGCGTTACCAGAAAGACAGAGACAGGAGATTTGGCGACCAGTGAGCGAGATTGCCGCTGAGTGTGGGCTTTCCGAAAACAACATACGTAACAAGCTCACTTCGCTCACGCGAAAAGACGTTTTGAGGGCAAGGACGGCTCCCCCGTGCCCGTAATCACTACAAGGGTGAGGAGGGGCCAGAGGGCGGGTGGCAACGTACACCCTCCAACCTACCAAGGGAATGCGCAGCAGATTCATTGCCCAATACCAGGGAGGTGTAAATCAGGAATGCGCAACAAATCAGTGAAGAATGCGCAACGTTTTCGACGAAAGCGCAACAAATCCAGGGGTTAAAGCGCAACAAAGTTATGCCCCATTAAAACCAATAGAACGTTTCAATAAAAAGATATGGTCGATTTTTGGCAAATCGACTGCAGTTTTCCCCTCCAAAAGACGAGTGGGCTAGGTTCATGGAGAGAACGACGTACCGGAACCCTGCGGCGACGAATACGAGACAAGGTAGAGGCTTTTACTGATAGAGGAAACCCATCCCGATTGGCGGGCTTACCTTCTGCGCATCTCAAAGAGTCAGTGGAATCGATGGGCATGAAGCCTCACGCGTATGGAACAGAAAACCCGCAGGGGAACCCGACTTGTCCGACTGCCCATTCTGAACAGCGAATATCAGTTTATTAGCGCTTCAAGCGATTTTAAGCGCCTTGTTACTAGGAAAGGTAAGTACACACAATGTCAAAGAATAACTACAGGCGCGCTATGGCAGCTCTGGTAGCCTGTAACACCACAAAAGAGGCGGCAAGGGTCGCGGGCATGGGAGAGTCCACCTTGCGCGCCTACAAGTCCGACCCCGAGTTCGTGGAGCTGTACACGACAGCGAGGCTCGAGCTTCTCGATACAGGCGTTAAGGCTCTACAGTCCAGTTTTCGGACGCCGTAGATGTCATCTGCGAAATTAGTGACCGACAAGGAGGCATCTCCCAGTGTGCGTCTCTCTGCTGCAAACTCGATTATTCAGAACGTTGTTCGTCTCACCGACCAGACCGAGCATGAGCGCGCCGCGACAGACCACGTTGAACCGCAAGTTTTCAGTGACCTCAGCGACATCTTCCCGCCGACAAATAGACCAAACAACACAGATTGGAGAACACCATGCAGCTACAGAGATTCAGTCAAAGAGGCCATCACTACTATCAGCACCGCCGCTGCCCAAAGCGCAGACAAAGATAGATGAGCGCGCCGCTTCAAGAAAGGCAACCGTCAGAACCTGCGTGACCATATCGTGGGCGAGGAGGTTACAAACAGAACAACGCCGCCTGACTGACAAGCAGATTTCGGACGCTAAGGCGGCCTTCAAGGCGACCGCACAAAAGGCTATGGACGAGTACAGCAAGCAGCGTAGTGCATCATTCGCGCCCGTCCCCGTGACGTTAGCCTAGAGACGATGCAGTTCCTCTCCCTCATCGACCTCACACAGGCCGAGGCCGCCGCAGCTTGTCAGGAGGCCAAGCAGAGACAGCAACTACACGCTAGCCCGCACGATGTTATGCCAACGTCAACAGACAGGGCATCGACTTGCACGACGATGCCGCCTCGTACATCGGGCGCTGCGAGGACGCCCTCTCCTCACTCACCGATACGTGCAACTCGATGCTCGATGACGAGAGCGGGGCTTACGCAAAGTCTTTCGGGCGGGTGGTTGCCAGCGCAGTCAAGACGTATCCGAGGCGTCGGACGCCTACCATGGGCAGCGCAGGGGTTTACCTCTGAGGGTGCCTGTAGAAGGTTAGGGCGCAATTCACGGCTACAAAGGCACGTTTGAGCTATGAGGAGGCTCGCGAAAGCGGGTCTCCTTTCCTTGTCTTAGAGGGAAACTCTGAGCTTTTGCGGCAATTTTGCGGCGGGATTTGCGGCAAAACAAAACAGGCCAGAAGCTTTAAGCCTCTGACCTGTGAACAGTTAGTGGGCGTTACAAGATTTGAACTTGTGACCTCTTCCGTGTCAGGGAAGCGCTCGTCCCCCTGAGCTAAACGCCCGAATAAAGCTGCTCAATTGCAGCGAGGGATATAGTACGACAAAAACTACGATTGGCGCAAGTGCCATTTACAACTTTCTTCAAGCTTTCTTGATACCCTACTTCTTTTGAGACTTGGTATTCACCTTGACACGAATACCGCCGGCAGCCGCAGACTTTTTCTGTCCCAAGCGCTTCTCGCCTGAAATAAATGCGGAAAGAGAAGTTACCGCTCTTGTCCAACGCTGATATACCGTCGGGCCGCCATGAGAGCGCAGGCCGAGGAGCATGGACGCAAAGAGTGTCGGAAGAAAATACTCAATGGCACGCCACAATACGAAACCCGCAGCGATCTTCTCGCCAAACATGTGTGCAAAAGAAACGCAAAGCCGCCCTCAGCGCCACCGGTACCTCCGGGAAGCGGAATTGCCGAGGTGAGAAGCTCAAGCATGGATCCGGACGCCAGGCAGGTCAAAAGATCCGCAGGTTGTCCGAGAGCATTCAACACAAAGTACGGCAAGGAGTACAGACATCCCAGCTGAAAAAGGGTGATGACAAGTACGACGCACATCTCAGGAATATTTTTAGCGGCATTTTTGAATCGCTGAAAACTCATGTACCTGCGTATTAATAATCTCATGCCAATGATCATAGCGCTTTACAATGCCAAAAACGTGAAAGAATCCGAGGTCCCCATGTGCCCAATGCAACAACCATACGCGGCAGCAGACAGATTGCAAGCATCCCTCCGACCATGAGAATTTTTGCACCAAAGAGAACAACACCGACAATTGTCACATCACCAAACTGCTCAAAGAAGTAATTGAACCTGAACAGCAGAATAAGAGCAGCAAATATGCCCTTCTCCCGCTTCACTACATCACAAACCGCGTAAACTGAAGCGCACCTGCCTGTCCCACGGAAATGCCCGCCCTTGTAAGGCGGAAAATCTGCGCGGGAGCGGCTCCTGCTCCGTTGGGCGTGAGGTTCATAAAGAAGATACCCGCCGCCTCAACGCTCATAAGGTCGCGGATACCCACAGGACATTCTGGATCGGTAATAACCGAAATGATGTACGCAAAAATTCCCAGCAAATAATATGCAAAAATATGCGAAAGCACCGGCTACAAAGCCAGCTGGTATCAACACCAGCAAGCGCTCCGACAAACTCGTCGAACTGTCCGGAAAATACTGATGTAAACACTATAGAGAACGCTCCATGGCACCAAAAACAGAACGCTTTTGCGAACCTGTCCATAACTTTTTACGAGCATCTTCTACTGATTCGGAAGCGGAGTTTGGACTCACTGCCACCTTCGGGGTAATTTTCTACTTTAGGCTGGTCGCCTTTGGAGATCCAGGCTTTTCGCTTGTTGACTTTGACGGAGCAACATCTTCCGGACGATCCATGAACACCTCCCGACCTTAAGCCTCTTCTCGCAAATTTCTTATCCCTAACATGTGTAAGTATACCTGCAACAGACACTGTCTAGCGAGACAAACGCGCCATCAGCTATTCTGCAAATTTGGTGAGAAGCTCTTCATCGCGCTCAATGATTCCGCCACCTGATGCACCGGACCGTCGTAAAAACCGCTGATTGACCGGGTGCTACCATGTACGTACCGGAGCCTCATAGGTAATGCGCATGGTCGTGGCACTCACTTTGTGCAACATGCCGGACGCAGCTCACCGGTATGGCGCGTGCGCACGGTATAGGCGCCATCTGTCGGCACACATCCGGAAATCCAGTGTGTATCCACAATATCCATCGTCTTTGTCCAAAGTGCCGTACTCATGGGATCAGACGTTACATACACGGTGTTTGTATTGGTATCCGTTGCCACCACATAATGAGCAGGGCCTCCTCCAACGGAAAGTCCCTTACGCTGCCCTATGGTAAACAAAAAAGCACCGTCATGTTCGCCAAGCTTTTTCCCGCTCTCCCACTCAATAATATCGCCTGTCTTGCGCTCAAACGCGTCAAGCAAAAACGTACGAGCCCAACCGGTCCGATAAAGCAGATCCCATCGGAATCAGGCTTATTCTCAATGCCGAGACCCTGATCGGCACACATGGCACGCACCTCAGCCTTTGTGGGAATATCGCCAATCGGAAAAATCGTTCTGTCAAAAATCTCACCCGGAACACGCCAGAGAAAATACGTCTGATCTTTATGCTCATCGGCGGCGCGCATAAGGCGAGAAGTTCCGCTGCCGTGCATTGCTCCGGCCACCCCAGTCGTAGTATGTTTGCATCGTCACCACCGCAGACGTTCTTCCGCCGGAAGCGAGGCGCGCATAATGGCCCGTTGCGATATAGTCGGCCCTTCGGCAAAAAGGTCTCGCTTCGCAAACGTACCAAACTTGACGGTTTGGTTACGCCGACATCGGGTTGGGGGTATACCCGTAAGCATAGGAATCGAAGCAGATAGTCAACGACCGTCTCTTTGTATTCCTTCTCGCAGTCCCACACCGCCAGATCAATGCCAAGAGAAACGGCCACGCGCTCCGCATCAGCCAAATCGTCTGCCCACGGGCAATGGAATCCGGGAAGATCCTTTGACCAGTTACGCATATACACTGCATGAACGTCAAAGCCCTGTTCCAAAGAAGCGCTGCCGAAAGCGCCGAGTCGACGCCGCCGCTCATGCCCAAATACACTTTATCCATTGATGTCTCCATACGATAAACGCGCGTGCCGCATGCGATCTTGCTCCGCATGAACCGCACGGATAATGGCTTCGGCTGCATATAAGATATCTGCCTCGGTTGTTGAGTACCCAAGCGTTAAGCGCAGACTTCCTGCAGCTACCTCACGGGGTGCTCCGATTGCCTCGAGGACATGCGATATATGCATTTTTGACGCTGCACAGCCGATCCCGTTCCCACCGAAACGCCTTCGCGCTCAAGCAGAATAACCAAACGACGTGCTTCAATCTCAGGAAACGACACGTGCAACAAACTGGGCAGACGAAGCTTTGCGTTTTTTGGACCGGAAACGATCATCTGCGGAAACTCTTTGACAAGCAGCCTCTGCAAAAGATCACGCAGGCGAGAAAGACGGCGGGCTTCGTCTTTTTGTCGAGCCTGTACCACCTCAAGCGCACGAGCAAAAGCCAATATACCCGCAACGTTTTCCGTACCCGAACGCACGCCTCCCTCTGTCCACCGCCAAGCACAAGTGGCTCGAAAGCCGCACGTCATCAGACGCCATAAAGTCCCACCTGCTTGAGGCCGTAAATCTTAGCAGCGGAAAGCGTCATCATGTCAACGAGAGAAGAAACGTTGACCGAAAGCGTGGAAGTGGCCTGTGAAGCGTCGGCATGAAAATAAATGTAGCGCTTCTCGCCCGCCTTTAAGCAGCGATTACGTTCGCGCGCGACAACGGCGGAAATCTCTCGTATGGGTTGAATGGTGCCAATCTCGCCGTTTGCCAGCTCTATGGAAACCAACTCTGTCTCAGGTCTAAGCGCTGCGGCAACGCTTTTTGGATCCACGCGCCCATCTGCGCCCACGCGAAGCGTCTTGCGGCTGAAGCCTCCGGCGCACGCGAGAATGCTCTCATGCTCAATGGCGTCGACAATGACGTGTCCGTCTTCCGATACCGTCGCAAATGCCGGGTTGTTGGCTTCCGTAGCGCCTGCTGTCAAGACAATATTTCCCGGTCTGGCCCCAATACCATGTGCCAGTGATGCGCGCGCTCGCTCCACCTCATCTCTGACTGCTCGGCATGGGCGTACGGAGCAGACGGGTTATAAAAGAGCTCGGTGTAATACGGCAGCATTGCCTGAACAACCTCAGGGTCCATGGGTGTTGCGGCCGCAAAGTCGAGTACACCGAGGCGGTTCTTCTCAACATGCTCCTTTTGGTCATGACGGTTGTCATTCAGGTTTTTCTCGTCATGTATCTCGTCATTCATGCTATTTTGCTCATTCATGCTATTTTGCTTTCTCAACGCCGGTCGAAAGATTTTGGAATCGAGCCGAAATGAACTCATTTGAATAATGCATATCTACCCACTGCTCAAACGCATTTTGTGGCGGAATTCCCACGTCCCGTGCGGTGGCTCGCATAAAGCAGGCCTACCGTCATTCCTATATCAGCCACGAGATACAGCGATGTCAGCGTAATAAAAATGGCTGACGCTTGGAAGTTGGCTCTCCTATATGATAGAGCGCGCGAGGCATAACAAAACGGCACCATATCAGGCCCAGAAGCCCCCAGAAAAACAAAAACCGCCACGCGACAAATTCAGTAATGTGATCGGGAAGAAAGGCATAGGGTCCATGACTGCATGTGGAAAAATATCAGCATCCCCAGCCGGTAATCCTCAAAGGAGCCCTCCGACAACATGCGGAGATGCAAAACTCACTACATTAGGAGCGTGTCTTCTGCGAAGTTGATAGCTTATGAGGCGTGGAAGAACGGTGCCTGCGCTATAAAGCGGAGAAAACAGCCCCACACAGTCCCACTCTTGATTCGGTGAGACCGGCAGTGATAAGCATCCAGATTTCTTCAAGGAGCAATCCTGCCAGCTGCCTACACAAAAGGATTACAACCTGGTACCAGCCCATATGCGATGGCATCAAGATAACTCTCCCTCTTTGCTTTTGTGGAATGTATTTTTCGGGATATGAGAATATGGCCACGACTCTGTTTTTGCAGTGGTATTTGCCGTAGTGGTCTGTCGCGTCACGCGCGCCGCAGTTGCGGACGGCATTGACGTTGCGGTTGCGGGCTGTGTTGCCGTTATCGTTGCGGACGGCGTTGTCGTTGCCGTTGTGGGCGCTGTTGCTGGCCGCCGCAGGTGCCACAACACCCGACTCTTTTATCTTCGAGCTTCTCGCCATCTGAAAGCCAATCGGCAAAGAAGCGGAATGCATTAGCAAATCCGCGTACGACGAGACATATAATACACAAAAGCGCCAGAAGCGACGCGATGATAAACAGCATGAAACGGTTCCAATCAATAGTCACTTCTTCTAGGATACGATATTTTTACGATATGAGAAACCGGAGCATCAGAGTTGAGACGTGCATAAATTTGCATATACCGGTCTTGATACGCAACGGTAAATTCAGTCCATAAACGTCCGAAAAAGCATCCAAAAACAAAAGTTTGCATGAATTTTCATGTTTTCGCTTGCATTGGTCGCTAGGTTTTGGCGTATGTATTCCTCGCGTTCGCGGGCTTAGCCTCAGTTGAGTAGCGCGCAACGCAGGGTTGAGGTCGCGGGTTCGAACCCGTAGCCCGCTCCATGATTTTTCGGCCGGGACTTGTTCGGCCTTTTTACTACGTCATCTTTGGCGAGATGGCCAAGTGGTAAGGCAGAGGCCTGCAAAGCCTTTATCCCCGGTTCGAATCCGGGTCTCGCCTCCAGTAAATGTTAAGCATCTGGTGCATTTACGCATCAGATGCTTTTTTGAGACTCCTGAGCTTTTGACACCATGAGACTCGTAGCTTTTCCGAACCTGTAAAGTTGTTGCGGCAACCTGTGATGTGATTTCTTGCAACTTGCGGTGCACTTCTTACGACCTCTGATGCACATCCTGCGACTGTGATGCACTTCTCACAACCTGTGATGTACTTTTCTGCTTCAAAACAGGGGGCTGTGATGTACATTTGGCGAGAAAACCGGTCTTATCGCCATAAAAAAGTACATCACAGCTCTGCAAAAGTGCATCACAGGTTTGGTAGCTGCCGTATAACTGCCTCTATATATAACGCACCTCGATATCTCCTGACTTAACTACATACGGCATAGCAAACAACAGGCTATATCAGTCAGATAACGACCAAATAACGGTCAAATAACTACTGGTAAATCCATATAAAAACCACCTCGGCTTTGAACTCCGCTCACATACAATACGCCTATAGGAGATCGATAGGAGATCTGCAGGAGATCTATGGGAGAGCCTATAAAGAAGTCCATGAGAGTATTGATTTCACACTAAAAGTGCCTTGATTTTTGATGCGACAAGAATCTTTTTCGTCGCTTTGCGGTAACCTTGGCAAAAATCCACATTTTGCTCACGCGAGAGTTTCCTAAGCTAGTTTGATGTTGCTGCAACCCATGAAGTTTTGCAAAATCTTTTTAAAACGCAAAAGAATTTCCCTCTTGATGTATTGGTTTCTAACTCTCTTTGCAGGCATCGATCAAAGAAGGTTTCGGCTTATGTTTTTAGTAAGCCACTACCGGAAAACGCTGTTATCCACATTACTGGAGAGCTTTTGTTAGTTTCTCCATCATTTTGCCGGTCGTTATGTCACGAACGCTTAGCATTCTTGAGCTAGTGTTTCTTATCTCGGAAATTTGTGGTCTCTATACTTTTAAGGGCGATGAAGAGCCTGTACTTTGTCCCCATCAATTTCCACTTACAACAATAGCCAGCATCCAAAGCACTCTGAAACAACTTGAAAGCGGAAATGCCAAAACCCGAGTCATAAGGCTTTATCTATGTGCTGCGGACTGGCCGGTTCACCGATGGAAACAAAACTGTATATCCGTGCAACTCTTCCATTTTCAAAAGGCGGATACAACCTCGGAAAAATAGAAGTCAATAAGAGCGTCATGGTACAACGAATGACTTCTCGCATGAGAGAACGGTCTATAAGAAAACCCGATTTGCTTTTTGCTTCAAGGATGTTCCGACGCAAACAGAAAAAAGAAAATGGGGCATTGCTCTTGAATATAACGGCCGATATCATGCAGATCAAAAACAACACAGGCTCGATGATATGCGCAGAAATGAGCTGCAGGCTTTAGGGATAATTGAATATGTTCTATGGAAGAGGATTATGACAATATCGTTACAATGGACAGTTATTTGAAACGATTCGCAATGAATTGAACATGCCGATCACCAAAGCCCTCAAGAGAAAAACTCGAACTCAAAAAGATTGAAGTTATGGGTGATCTAGAGCGAAACAGCCGGTCATACTATCAAAAACTGTGTGCCATTTGATTGAGGCTTTGCCAGCAACAACAAAGTTTATTAACGAGATGGACCTGTGAGGTACTTTTGCAGAGCTGTGAGGTACTTTTTCGGAGACTGTGATGCACTTTTTATGCGATAAGACCGGTTTTCTCGCCAAGTACATCTACAGCCCCTGTTTTGAAGCGGAAAGTACATCACAGGTCACAGGGATGTACATCTAGAGTCGCTACTATAAAATCACAACCCAAAATCTCTACCACTTTTGAGGTTTCACGAGGATGCACAACAGTACCACTTTCGATGGCTTTCGAGATAGAAACCGCATCGGTGAAGTCGCATCAGCTTCGCGCGACCTCGCTCAGAACAACAGCTCACCTCGGAGGTTCCTCGTCGTCGGCCAGCGTGTATCAGCACCGCAATCAGCCACATCAATGATTACCCGATCGGCGTATGCCGCGACCGTTGTCAAAATACCGCCCTCGCAGGTATGGTCAGCGGCGTTGCCAATAGCCTCTCCTACCGCAAGCTTCAAATCAAACCTCGCGTCGTTGGAAAACGGCACACTGGCGAAGCAGCTCGTCAAGCCTCGTGCAGAGCCGTACACAGCGCGGTCGGATCCGCGAAGGTTGTCTGCCGAGCGGATGCCGAGGATCCAACGGAGCAATATGCTCACGCGCACGCGCGCGCAACCGGCATAAAGTCCGCAAGCGCATACGAGACAGCCCGCGAAATACCGGCTGCGACGCATTGGTCAAACTCATAAGCCCGCCCATCGCGCGGATACGTCGTAGGGCACACATGATAAAGCTCATACCGGCGGAATCAACGTAAGAAACGTCCGCCATACTCAATATGATTCGCAAACATCCCTGCTTCAAAGACTCTCGACCTCGCGACGGTACGGCGGGAACCGTTGTGACATCAGAGGTCAGAACTTAGGAAAAGCACTACTATGTTGGGTTTTGTTCGCATACAAGCTTTGTTCCCATGCCATTTATTTCGAACAAGCCATCCCAACACATCAAGCAACAAGACACCCCAACACATCAATCGGATTGTATACGCCGATTTCGTACACCGATTGCACGTATCGATTGCGTGCACCGATTTCGGGCATCGATTGTGCGCATCGATTGCATACGCACCCGAAAGCTACCGCACCAAAAGACTACGACAAAAGGCCGGAAAACCGCGGTGCATACCATAGCGACATCATCTTCAGTCTACGTCCGGTATAGCTGTCAAGCGTTGCCAAAAAACGGTCGAGAAGTCCCTCAAAGCCGCGAGGAACCTCACTCATAACCATATCGCGCAAGCCTGTTTCGCCAAAGAAAGCTCCCTCAGGGCTTCTCGCTTCAGTCGTACCGTCGGTATAGAGAAACAAAATGTCGTCTTTATGCAGCTCAACATAGCCGTTTTTGTACGTCATATCTTGAAAATGCCCCTACGACTCCGGACTGCACTCTAAAGCTGCGCGCTTCACCCGTAGCACACGCACGAGCGCCGCAGGTGGATGTCCCGCCGAGCAGTACGTGAGAACACCTCTGCAAGATCAACCACGCCGACAAAGAGCGCCATAAACGTCTCAAGCGCGAGAAGCCCAAAAACTCATTCAGATTTACCACCATACGGGCGGGCCCTATCCCTCACGCATAGCGGAAAGCGCGGTCGCGACCGCCGACGACACTAAGGCAGCCTCGATGCCTTGCCCGAAACTATCTCCATAATGATGCACGTCGCCCCGAAAGCCTCACCAGACTGTAAAATCACCGCCGACAAAAGCTTCGGCCGTTGCGGACGAATAAATCCCTTGCGCATCAATACCATCAACATCTGCAGTTCGTTCTTCATGCCTGTCATCAACGCCTGCGAGATACACGTATTTGCTGCTCTCCTCCGCACCCGCAACAATCGCGCGAACGCTCACGGCCACGCGACTCAAAGCTCAAATCAATGTCACTCATGGGCTCAGATCATACTCACGTAAAAGAGCCCGGTACGACACGCTCCTCTAGTTTCCCGGCGAAGTGCCGCGCCTACACACGGTTGTCCAAGCGCATGGCGCTTCCGCTGAGTCTGACTCAGGCGCAACTGCAACCACTTGACTTCCTCTTCTTTTGTTAGGTCCTCCCCTAAGTCGGCGGAGCTCAAATACCGAGCCCTTTGTGGGGTGCTACCTTCTTTCGATACCTCACGCAACCAACCGGAAGAACAACCGCGTCCAAGAGCAGCGATCTCTTGCATGATCTCCGGCAACAACTCAAAAGCAGATTTTCCCTCAGTATTGTGCCATGCAAGTGACCGGTTACGGATATCAACCAGCTCGCGCAATTCCGAACGGCGTTGCGTGCGCATGCGAAAAGCCGCAACAAGCTGCACCGACAAGTAATTCGAAATAGAGGTCCGAAGGGCGCGTCATCGGAACTTAAAAGGATGCACGGTTTTCCGTAGCCTCGATAAGCGCTATGATTTGCCCCGCCGACCATACGGGCACTGCAATAAAGCTCAGCAAACGGCGGTAGATGATGTGTCACCAACTGCGCAAACCTCGCGCGTGTCATCATTCGACGCTCGAAAAGTCAGGTGCCATTGCGCAGATTCTCATGATTCGGCGGCATTGCCCGCAAACGCAATGCAGCTGCATCTGAGCAGAGCTTTTTCGATGGTATGCCAAAACCGAACAAAACGAGGGAGACAGAGCTCTTGAAACAGATTCGGTTACTCCATGCAAATGAAAAGCCATCATTTTCTGCGAATATATCAGCGCGCCCGTCAGCCTCCATGGTGTCGGAGATCTCCGTAAGCACACGCTCAAGCAACTGACCCATATTCTCGGAGTCCAATGTATCCAGCACAATGTGGAGGGCTCCCGAAAGCCTCTTATTTGCTCGATGAAGGTCTTCTATCGTACGTAGTTCTTCTCGATTGAAATTATCTCATTGTCTACCGGGCGGCAACGAGCACAGAAGCCTCTGTCGGGCGTCCTACTCACTCAGAACGCACCCGCAGCGTCAAAGGTTCACCGGCAGCGTCCGAGACCGTTACAAGCGCTGTACTTCCGTCAAGCGCGAAGGGCAGTGACTCCGGAGAGAACGCCGTTGACTCAACTTCCGTTGTACCGGGTGCAAAATATGTGCGAATGTCGGATCAACAAGAGTCTTCCTCGTGCCATCCAAAAAGCCTTACCGCCTCGTCATTGGCAGGAAAGCACGCAACCGTCCACATCAAAAATAACGATGGCATCTCCACAAGTTGCAAAATACGCGCAAGTGTTGCGATAACAGGTACCGTCGATGATTCCATCGGCAGACTGCACGCTCAATTCATGCTCAGACTCCGTCGCCGGTTGTCACCTTTCATCTCTCAAATGGTATTGTGCCTCGAAATCAGCAATGAGAGAGACTTTGGCTATTATGCAATCAACAAATTACAAACATCCCATAATTATGGGACGTTGAGGTTTCAGGATTATGAGATTTAAGCACCACAAAAAGCGGGCTGAGGACCCGCTTTTGGCGCTACGATAAAAGATGTAAAACAACAAGGTCAGAAGTGGCGCAACCGCTTTTACGTCCCAGCCGATATCCTCGGTACGAATGTCCAAGGTACAGGCATGGTCCGACATTGTGCCCTACTTACTGACAACAATAGCTTCCAGGGCCGGGTAGACGGGCGGGTAGCCGTAGTAGCCATGTCTTCTTCCTCGGCATCGTTGCTCTGTAGACCTGTTGTCGTGGTCGAAATGGAAGGAACCTTTGCAAACTCGGCATCAATTTCTGCGTTACCGCGCGCGCAAAGTTGGACTCGGACTCAGATCCATAGAGCTGACCACCCGTTCCAAATGGAAGTTGCGGTGCCGCTCCATCAAACAGACAAGTGTCCCAATCGCGGAACACCAATACCTTGGAGAACTCCGGAGGACGGGTGAGTTGTCAATCGTAACTTCAGCGGCATCCTTGGTATCTTCATCACTGCGGCTGCGGTTTTTAGTGGTTGCCGAATCGCTTAAACGTTGTCAAAGGCAAAATACGCTCTGGTGCCAATCCTTAGCATAATTCCGTCGGAGCCAGGCGCATAGCCGCATCCTCAAGCGTTTTCTTTTGCTGCTGCGGTATGTGCAGCGCTGTCCTTAGATCCTTAACATCCAGAGCAGGTTGTTCTCATAGCCGTCAGACCACGTCTGAAGAAGAAGCATGGGCGGAGCTTCCTCACGCCAATTGGTACCACGGAAAACGATGGAACGATAACCGAAGGATCAATGGATTGACAGAACGCTGCCACGGACGTTGATATCGGTAAGAGCGCCAGTGTAGCAGTTAATCTCAATGTTGTAGACCGACTTACCGTATGCGCGCCGTATGTAGCGTCCTCCATGCTATGAAGTTGAGCATCTCGCGAAACCGGACTGGTACGCCGGTTGTATCAATCTCTCCGTTTTGAACGCATTGAAGAGTGCCTGGGCCTCCATCTGTGAAGACAATCGTATCAAGCTTTGGCTTATCACCCACCAGTTGGGATTTTGCTTGAAGGTCACCTGCGTGTCATTGAAAGGTCAATGGTAAACGGACTGCGCCCCACTCGCATGTGGTTATTGGCCCAGCCATTATTGAAATTATCGACATCGACTGCAGATGGGTGTAAAGGCAACGCCAAAGAGCGCCTCAGCCGGATACACGGGCTCTGTCATGTGTAACGACTGCAATCTTGTCAGTATCACCTTTGGCGAGCGCTTTCAATCTTGTCATAGCCGTCGGTAGCAGAAGGCGTGTGAGTCCGCATTCGCTGCCACTCATAACGGTATGAGACGGCATTAAAAAGCCTGCCGAGTCCATGGGGTTGCCGTCGTTAAGAGTAGCCTTCTCAGCATATTCAGCGTAATGACCTGTTTGCCAGTACTCTCGTCCACCTTGATGGACTTGATGAAGTCAGGATTGGGTTCAATCTTGGATCCCGTGGCATCACCAAGCACGCAAAGGGCAGGCATGTAGTAATTCCAAAGATCGTGCATGTAGACAGTGTTTCCCGCTACATTAAGGTAATTCCAATCCGGTCCAATCTCATTGATGGGCAACGTAAGGGTGCCGCCGTCCTTAATCTCGTCACGCTTCTTGGCGTTGATGTAGACCTGGCCCTTCTCGGGAAGAGGAAGTTTGTCAAGAGCCGTGGTAGCCGGACTTCCTCTAATGGCTCAGCGTCACCGGACACCTATTTCCATCGTTGGCGGTGCCACCATTGTGCAGCAAACAAGAGCCCGAAACCTGCGACAGCAACACCGGAAAGCGTTAAAAACGAACGACGGGAAAGATTTTTGTACGTCATACGATCACCCATTCCATTAACAGTGAACTGCTGATTTGCTCACTATAGCAAATCAAAAAATGAGGATGTAATCGGAAACAGACTGTTCAATATATAGAAACAGATTGTTTAACGTATGGAAACGTTCTGTTTACAAATGCGATAAACACATGAAAAGCGAGCCTCCGGGGAGGCTCGCTACTCTTTTCGTGGTGTCGGAGGCGGGACTTGAACCCGCACGACCGTTTCGTAAGTCACTAGCACCTCAAGCTAGCGCGTCTGCCAATTCCGCCACTCCGACATGCTTTACGCGAGGGATATGCTAACATTTCCCGCTCCATTGCGCTGAGAAAATCAAGAAAGTTTTTCTCAACACAGCCCTTCACGAAACTCTATCCCCCAAGCTTAGTCTTTCTGCCAACCAAGATCGGTTACAGGCGTGGACTCAAAGAGTGAAGGACCGTAGTTTGCCAGACCCTTCTTGACAACAGAGCAGTCAGGACCGGTGAACAGAGGCAGATGGGCATGGGGTTTCCATCAGCTTCTTTTTCGGTATCGTTGCTGCTAGCCTGTACGATCTTATCCTTAATGGAAGGAACCTGCAAACTCAGCATCAGTTTCGGCGGTGCCCTGCTTACCGAAAAGTTAGAAGAAGACTCTGAACCAGTATAGCTGGACACCATTCCAAATGGAGTAGTAGTACCATTCCAAGCGAAAAAGACAAGTATCCCATGCCGGGCTCAAAAAGCTTAGAGAACTCAGAAGAGGCGTGGTTGTCAATATCAACGAATACCCGCATCCTTTTGCCATCTTCTGAATGGCAGCAGAACAGTTCTTAACGCTTGTGGAGTCACCAAAAGGTGAGTAAAGGAGAAGCTTGCCTTGGTATCGCCCTTTGCGTGAATGCCATCAGAGCCAACCTTATAGCCTGTCATCCTCAAGTGTCTTCTTTACGCAGCTGCAGTACGAGCGGAAGCGTCGCCATGAGGTTCTTTAAATCATCAGGACGGTTGTCCTCACTGTACCGTCTGCCAGTACGGAAGGAGCATGGAACTGGCGCTTCCTCTTGCCAGTGACGCCCTGGAAAACGATGGAAACGATGGTTGCGGGATCGACTGCTGGCAGAATGCCTCCCGGACTGCAATATCCTGAAGCACTCCGCGTGTAGGGTTAATCTCAATAACCGCAATGGAGGTAGAAAGGCCGACGAATCTGAGCGTCTTCCATGCTGTTAAGTTGAGAAGCATCTCAGCGAGTACCGGAAAGACCCGTGCCGACACGAGTCAATCTCACCGTTTTTGAACGCATTAAAAGGTAGCACTGGGCTTCCATCTGTTTATACGTTATCGTCGTGGATTTGGAGCATCCCCCCACCGCTTGGGATTGGGCTTGAAAGTAGCGTGGGTATCATCGAAGGAATCAACAATGTAAGGACCAGCACCATATTCAACATGTGGATTATTCAAAAAGCCACTGTTAAACGTATCAACATCAAGGAAATCGGGGTGAAGCACCCTGTCTACAAGAGCCTCATACGGATAAACCGGCTCTCTCATGGTAATAACTGCCGTCTTTGCGGTATCACCCTGAGTAACGCTTTCAATCTTGTCGTAGCCATCGGTTCCGGGAACCTCGTAGTCGCTACTTTGGCCGGAGAGGCACTTCCATGCAGTTTCAAGTGCTTTCCAGTCAATATCGGTTCCATCGTTGAACTTGCTCGATCGGCATACACAACGGTAATAACCTGCTTGCCTGAAGACTCATCAGAGGATAGGGATTTAATATAATCCGGATTTGCTGTGTATTTAGAACCGGTTGCATCGGTAACAACCATACCAATGGGCATATACAAAGACCACAGCCAGTTCATGTAGGTTGTATTACCTTCAAGCCCCACATAATTCCAATTGGGGCCGACCTCATTGATGGCCAACGTGACCGTTCAGTCGTCTTTGACGTCGTCGCGCTTCTTGGGGTTGTTGTACGTCTTGCCCTTCTCAGGAAGCGGGAGCTTGTCGAGCGGTTGTTGCCGGAGAGCCGTCCTGTGGCTCAACTCCTGTATCGCCGGAACCTCCCTGAGCACCGTTGCCTCCACCGCAGGCAGTAAGTCCAAGACCTGCTGCAGCAAGACCGGAAACCTCAAAGAAAGATCGACGGGTCAGACTGTTAGCCATAAAATCACCCTATTCCGTTTATTGGCTTCTACAGATTCAATAACCATTAAAAATATACGCTAGCCGTTTTTCTGAAGAAACAGATTATGTAACATCTGAAATCCACTTTAAAGAAATCCTAAAAAGTTCAAAAAGCAGCTTAAAAAGCGCGAAGTGCGGCTCATGCACGCACTTCTCGATACACTATCTAAATCTTGCCCCGTCTTTGGCGGGTTCTTTTAATCCCCTACTCGACGGTAATACGCTCTGCCGGAACGAGTTTTCCGTCTTTGTAGATAAGACGCTCGCGCGTACGTTCAATCTTAGGATCCGGAATAGGGAATTGCGGAAAGCAATGCCTTGGTGTAGGGATCTTGAGGATTGTTGAAGACTTCCTCAGTCTCACCGTACTCCACAATCTTACCGAGGTGCATAACGGCAACGGTGTCAGAAATATGCCGGATAACCGCAAGGTCATGCGCAACAAAGAGGTAGGAGATCTTCAGCTGAATTTGAAGGTCTTCAAGCAGGTTAATGATGCCGGCCTGAATGGAAACATCAAGCGACGCAATGGGAAACTCGATCCAACAGCAAAAATCTTAGGATTTGTTGCAAGGGCGCGGGCAATGGCAATACGCTGACGCTGGCCGCCTGAGAACTGAGACGGGAAGCGGTCAACATAGTCGGGGTTAATACCGACAAGCACCATAAGCTCACCAATGCGCTTATTGATGTCGGCATCTTTCCATCCCTGTGCTTTCAGAGGCTCTGCCAAAACGTCATAGATAGGCATTCTCGGATCAAGAGAACTCATAGGGTCTTGGAAAATAACACTGGAGATCTTTACGAACCGCACGGCGTGCATGAGCGGATTTAAAGCTCTGCCGTATCCTTACCAAAGCACAACGATGCGTCCGTCCTCAGGCTTCAGAGATCCATGATCTGCATGAGCGTGGTGGACTTGCCTGAACCGGACTCGCCGACAAGAGCCAGCGTCTCGCCCTCGTGAATCTGGAAACTCGCGTGATCAACGGCAGTCATTGTGCCCTTCTCGCGGCGGACAAAGCCCTTGCCCTTGAACGGGGAACGTCTTGGTAAGGTTATCCACCTCAAGCACAATGGGGCGCTCGGGCGAGCACGTCTACCCATTTAGGCAGCAGCGGCTCAAACTCAGGATATACCTCTGCGTAGGGTGAGATTCTTTTTACAAATCTCCTCCAAGCGGTGGCACGATGCTAAATGACCCTCAGCGGCATTTGCAGCGTCAACTCAGGCTCAACGGCACGGCACTTCTCGGTTGCCATAGGACAGCGCGGATTGAAAGGGCATCCCGAAGGAATGGCCGCAAGCGAAAGCGGGTTACCTTTATGGTACGAGTCTGTGCTCTGCAGGCAAATGCGGCTTTGGAACTGCACCTAAAAGACCCATGAGTGTATGGATGCCGAGGGCTCGGCAAAGAGCGTATCCACACTTGCACGCTCGACTCCGCGGCCTGCATACATAACCATAATGTCATCAGCCGTACCCGCAACGACCCCAAGTCATGCGTAATCAGGACAGCGGCGACTCCGTCTCTTTTTTGCCACCTTCAAAACGTCAAGAATCTGCGCCTGAATCGTTACGTCAAGAGCAGTGGTAGGCTCGTCTGCAATGATGATGTCAGGGTTATTGGCAATAGCGATGGCAATAACCACGCGTTGACGCATGCCGCCTGAGAATTCGTGCGGATAGGCGTCCAGACGCTCTTCCGGATTGGTGATACCGACAATCTCCAAAGCTCAAGGCAACGATTGTGGACATCGGCCTTTTGGCATGTGAGGGTTATGAGTCAAAGAGGGCCTCAGCAAGCTGATCGCCGATGGTGAAACATAGGAGTCAAGGCAGACAGCGGATCTTGGAAAATCAGTGGAAATCCTCGTGCCGCGAAGCTGACATCTCTTCATCGGTTTTTGCCGAGCTCCTCGTCTCAAAGCTTAATTGAACCGGTGACATGTGCATTGTCATCAGAAGTCCGATCAAAGAGCGCGGTGACAGGGACTTACCGGGCCGGATTCACCAACGATACCTGGGTACGACCGCCCCAAGGTCGAAAGTTAACGCCACGGACGGCATCAACACGGCCCGGCTTCTGTGTTAAAGGAGACCTTGAGATTACGGACGCTCATAACAGGCGCGCCCTGCGGAGCTTCCCTTTGGTCCATTGGATTCCAGCATCTCATAGCGAAGAACGTCGTCTTCCACCATGTTCTTCTCAACTGTTTTACTCATATCAATATCAGCCATTACGCACGCTCCGTCGTATCCGTATCCGTTTTGGCGTTACGTGAACTCTCCAAATCCTGCGTTTCATCAGCATCGTCATCGTCCTCGACCATGCCTGCCGCACGAGAATAAGGATCGAAAGCATCACGGAGACCGTCACCGATAAGCTGCATACTTACGCAAGAATAATCAACACAATCGATGGAATCAAAATGAGCCAAGGAGTGGACAGCATTGCCGAAGAGCCCGCACTCAAAAGATAACCCAGTGAGGTGTCAGGAGCCTTAATACCAAGGCCCAAGAAGCTGTATGCCGTTTCGGAGTTAATACCGCCGATAACGCCAAGAACCGTGTCAATGATAAGAATTGAACCGAGGTTCGGAATAAGGTGGCGAATAATGATCTTAATTGAAGAACACCCTTATATTTGGCTGCGTACACCATCACGCTCGCGAAGCAAGCTGCCATGGTGCGCAAGGTACGAGCATAGCCAATCCATCAAAAGGCCGTCATACCGATGATGAGCATAACCCATCCTGTGGTACCGGAAGCCACTTTGAACAATCACTTGGCAACCAAAAGGAAGCTTGGAATGACCATGAGCATGTCAAGAATCCACATGCCAATCTTTTCGGGAACGCCACGAACATATGCGATGGCGGTACCGATAACGGCCGCAATCACCGAAGTCAGAAGTGCATAGGTAGTACCGATGGTCAGCGAACGGCCAAGGCCATGCACAACGCTGGCATACAAATCAATGCCTGCTCCGTCCGTACCAAACCAATGCTTAGCATTAGGGGCTTGGTTAATGGCAGTAAAGTCCGGATCAACGTAGTTGTACGGAGTCAGATACTTACCAAAAAGAGCAATAAGAATCAAAACAAGCAAGATTCCCCAAGCCTATCATGGCAGAGCGCTGACGCAGAAACGTCTGCCGATAAAGGCCGAAAGTAGCTAATACGCTTAACCTCTCCGGAACCAAGAGAATCAGCCTGGAGCTCAAGCTCGGCGTTGTCATCTGTCCTTTATTTGCAGTAAGAGAAGCAGCGGAATCTTCCACTTTTTCAGTAACTTTTTCTTTATCGTTAGCCATTGCTGCCTCCTTAGCTCATCTTAATTCGTGGATCAAGGGCAGCTGCAAAGAGATCGGCGAGAAGTGCGCCCACAAGCGTACATGCAGCAGAGATGCAGCGACTACAACGGCACCATGAATGTTGTTGTTATTGATACAGTTGATAAAGTACTCACCAAGACCGTGGATAGCAAAGATCTTCTCGGTCATAACGGCGCCCGTAAAGATGCCTGCGATAGAAAGGCAACGTTTACTGCCGTTGGAATGAGCGAGGCACGCAGGGCATGTCTGCGAATGGCCTGCTTGCGCGTTAATCCCTTTGCGTGCGGTGCGTACGTAGTCACATGCATCTCATCAGAAGGTAGGTACGCTGCGTCAGGTGATAGCCAACAGAGCTGACAATGGTCAGAACAAGCGTTGGTAAGAAGATGTGCTGCAAGAAGTCAAGGAGCCACTCAAAAAACGTTGGGAAATTCCCGCTGGAAAGACCCGTAACGTAGAAAATCCTGCTGCCGGTAAGGCGTTAATCTCAATTGCAGCAAAGACAATCAAAATGGCGAGAACAACGGTTGGAATGACCATAAAGAGCGAGGCCACGCCGCTAAAGAAACGATCTTGCCACTGGTATTGTCGCTGTGCGGTATATACGCCAAACCCGACACCTATAAAGATGGACAAAATGGTTGCCAAGGTCAGAAGCTGAACGGAAGCCAAGAACTTTGAGCTCATCTGCGTATTGATGGAGCTGCCATCCGGAGCCATGCCCCAGTCAAAATGAGTAACGACACCAACAAGCCACTTTTGGTATCTCAATAACGAGTCTTATCGTTCAGATTAGCTTTGTAGAGCGACTGCTCGATAGAATCCTAGAGGTGGACGAGGTGCGCTGCTCATAGTTAGGCGAGACTCATAAATGCAGATGCAAGGAAAAACGTAAGCGACGTTGCGACAAAAATCATCACAATGCAGCTCAGTATCCTCTTGGTCAAATGCCAGACAAACCGTGCCATTTACTCTCCTTACCGCCATGCGTCTGTACGAATACAGACGAGGAATTTTCAAAATGGCAATCGAGACATTTCAACGAATACTACCTCTTATGCATGAAAATCCCATGGAACCCACATACACTAAAGCAGCAATTTTATCACGAGTAGCGCGCAATCAGCCAAATTACTCCAAGAAAAATGTAAAACCGAGCAATTACCCACCGTGTTGAGCAGCCAAAAAGAGCACATTCGCAACAAAATCATGTCTTATGATGACAGTGTTTTTGGGCAGTATATCGAGAAATACCCATTGTTTACCTTTGTGAAATGTAGGCTGCCAGATTTTTTGTGCTCCTCGCCTCTCGAAATATGAATCTCAGGCGATAAAGTCAGACAATAAAAGCCGTCATTTCAAAATAAGAGTCCATAAACATAAATATGGCGAGAGACCAATCTTCTCGCCATACAACAGTGTTTACAGCTTCTCAAAAACCTTCAACAAGACGCATATGGTGCATCCGCGGAGGTTTTTATCCAACGTTCATAGAACCCAAAGGAAACGTAAGCGACATGATGACAATGCAGAGGATAAAGACGGTTGTAGTGATGATGGTCAGACGATCAAGATTCTTCTCAAGAATACCGGTGCCTGCGTTGGAATTGTACATGGATGCAGCGATCATATCCGAAATGCCCGTTCCCTTACCAGGAATGTGCCAGCACCAAAAAGAGATGGTTAAGATACCAGAGATACAAAGCAGTACCAGCAAAATAGTATTTAGTGCACCCACAAAAAGCTCCTTTAGGTTACGCAGTTTTACTGCATGTGTTAGCGTGTTAGAAACAAACTTTCCAACAGACAAAACTAGCGTAATAGAATAACACGCCACATCTTTTTGAGAATGCAGCGTGTGTATTTCGCAAACACGTGATACCGCGTCAGGACGGCTTGCGCGTGGCGTTTGCACTATAGAGCACCGCCGTGCCTCAAAAGCCTCTCTTGAGTTCATCGCGCTCTTTACCACTAGCGGCAAAAGGAGTCAGCCGGTGACGCCGCCTGCAAAAGCACCGTCCACGTCCTCTTTCTCGAGAAGCCGTTGATGTTTTCGGGCTTTGCCGAGCCGCCATACAAAACGCGCAGATGCCAGCAGCAATCTCGGGGACCAAAAATCTCCAGCCAACGTCTTACGGATTGCGCCACACCTCTTGCGCGTCATCAGCCGTCACGAGTCTTTCCGGTACCGATAGCCCTAAATGAGGCTCATAAGCCACTACGTATGAGAGGATCTGTAATCCTCAAGACCGGCCGTATCGGCTTTAATCTGCTCGACGACAAACTCAACATGCTTTCCGGCCCGCGAATCTCGAAAGACTCGCCGCAGCAAGAAATTCGGGATGATACCGTGAGCCATCAATGCCTTTGCCTTGCGGTTAATGTCCTCGTCAGTTTCGCCAAAATATCCGCGCCGCTCCGAGTGACCAATAATGCAATAGGTGGCACCTACGGACTCCAGCATGGAAGGTGCGGTTTCTCGGTATGCCGGACTCCTCCCAATATACATTCTGTGCGGAAAGAGCAACGGAAGAGTTTGCCTGAGTAAGAACCTCAGAGACGCCTTTGAGGTCAGCGGCGGGAGGAGCAGCCACCGACATCAACGTCTCCTGTGCCTGCTGAGGCTCATCAACGATTCCACGGGCAAGTACGGTTGCCTCAGAACGTCTTATTCATCTTCCAGTTACCGGCAATCATACGCTTACGCATCGAAGCGCCTCCACTCCGGGAAGAGCCTTACGCTTCAGCGAGCTCCATGGATGCTCCACCGCCTGTAAAATCAGCTCATCTTATCAGCAGATCGAACTTATTGATAGCGGCAACGGAATCGCCGCCGCCGATAATGGACGTACAATCGGAATCTGCAGCTGGCGCGAGCAACGCCTCAGTACCCTGCACGACTGGTCAAACTCAAAAAGACACCCGTCGGTCCGTTCGAGAAAACGGTCTTTGCGCCCTTGATGAGCATCGGTATGAGAGCTGAACCGTCTTGGGGCCAATATCCATGCCCATGCGATCATCAGGAATGTTGTCGGAATTGACAGCCTCCCTTTTTGCATCCTCGCCAAAGTGATCGTCACAACGTTGTCAACAGGAAGCAAAAGTCTTGCAGCCCCGCCAGCCTCGGCACCTCAAGCATCTTCTTTGCAGGCTCAGACAATCAGGCTCCTGAGTGAGTACCTACGGTATAGCCCTCTGCAGGAAGACGTATAGGCCATACCACCGCCGATAATAAGGGTATCGGCAGAATCAATAAGGTGATCGAGGACGCCAATCTTGGAAGAAACCTTCGATCCACCGACAATGGCAACAAACGGACGCTCGGATCGGCGGGAAAGATTGAGGTCAGCGTATCAACCTCTTTCTCAAGCAGGAAGCCGGCATAGGCAGGGCAGATGGGCAGCCGGTCCAACAACAGAACCCTGTGCGCGGTGAGCGGTACCAAAAGCATCAAGTACAAGATGTCACCATACGGAAAGCAAGGATCTTTGCAATTTCCGGATCGTTTTTCTTCTCGCGCTTATCAAGCGGACGTTCTCAGGACAAGAGACAGCCACTCTCAAGGAGTCAGCGGCTGCCCTAGCCTTCTCGCCGTGTCCTCTACGAGACATACGGTTTACCCAAAAAGCTCAGAGAGCTTCTCGGCAGCGGGACGCAGTGAAAGCTCAGGCTGGAAGCCCGTGCCATCGGGGCGACCAAGGTGGCTCATCAAGATGACCTTGGCGTTGTGGTTAAGCAAATACTGAATGGTAGGCAGAGCTGCACGGACACGGTATCGTCGGTTACAACGCCATCGCTTTTAGAGGCACGTTAAAATCAACGCGCATGAACGCGCTTACCATCGACATCGGCGTCACGGGCGGTCTTCGTGTGAAAAGCCATGTCATTCCTCTTTCTCTTCACGTTTCTTTGAATGCTGATTCTTCTCACCTACGCAAGAAGAAATGCAAGCCAAATACAGACGTACAGGCTAAATACTTCTCATAAAAAGGCGCAGCCGCGGCAGATGCTGCGACCGCGCCGAAGCGTCACATATGTGAGCGAACTTACGCAACGAACTTCTCGAAGTACTTGATGGTGCGGACCATCTGAGAAGTATAGGAGTTCTCGTTGTCGTACCAGAGGTAACCCGTGAACGAGTGTCTGGCCGTTGCCAGATCGTTGCACATGGTCTGTGTAGCGTCAAAAATGGAACCATGGGTCTCGCCAACGATATCGCGAGAAACAATCTGTCCTCGTTGTATCCGAAGGTCTCAGGAATGGTCTCCGCACTATGCCTTCATGGCGGCGTTGAGCCTCGTCAGCAGTTACCTTCTTATCAACGACGGCATAAAGATTGGTGATGGAGCCGGTTGGCGTAGGAACGCGCTGAGCAGCACCGATGAGGCTTGCCGTTGAGCTCAGGAAGGACAAAGGCCGATTGCCTTGGCAGCACCAGTTGAGTTAGGAACGATGTTCTCGGCACCGGCGCGGGAACGGCGGAAGTTACCCCTGCGCTGAGGGCCGTCCAAAATCATCTGATCGCCGGTATATGCGTGAATGGTGGTCATAATGCCGGAACAATGTGCGCTAGTCATTGAGGGCCCTTTGCCATAGAGAGCAAAGGCAGTTGGTGGTGCAGGAAGCAGCAGAGATGATGTTGTCATCTGCGGTAAGAGTCTCATGGTTAACGTTGTGAGACGATGGTTGGAGATCGTTTCCTGCAGGAGCAGAGATAACGACCTTCTTGGCGCCAGCGTTAATGTGAGCCTGTGCCTTCTCGCTTTGAGGTGTGAAACCCGGTGCACTCAAGCACGACGTCAACATTAAGGTCTCCCCAGGAAGGTTGTTTGCGTCTGCCTCTTTGTGAATGATAATCTCATGACCATCAACAATAATGGGTGGTCGGTGGACTCAACCTTGTGATCACGAGCATAGTTGCCATGGGTAAGTCATACTTCAAAAAGGTAAGCAAAGCATCTCTGGGGGACGTAAGATCGTTGATGGCAACAATCTCCGGAACCCTCGTGGCCAAACATCTGCCTGAAGGCAAGACGACCAATGCGGCCAAAAGCCGTTAATAGCAACTTTTACTGCCATACGTAATGCTCCTTTCGATGACGTCAGGGCTTCTCCCCAACGGCCATAAAACATATAAACCGTACACCGTTTGTATTACCGCACTCACCGAAAAAGTTAAACGGGTTATTGAAACTTTTCTGCTTTCTGTACTATTTCCTCAAGCCGGAGAAGCCGATGATACATTGCCGATTTCGACACGGACGGCACAAGAGATTCTCCCAGCGCCGCAAGTGATACCTCGGGATTTTCTCGCCTGGCCCGACAAAACTCTTGCACCGCGGGCGGCGGTTGCTGATCCTATAAGTTGGTCGGCACGATCAATCAAACTGAGTTGTGATGCCGCCGCATTGGAAGAGCGCCTCTGATTGGCAACCTCCGCATTCACTCCCCGATTGACATTGTTGCGAACATGCTTCATCTGGCGAGCCACCAAGACAACCTTTGCCATATTCTGAGCTCCAATAAAACGCAAAATGCAATGATATCGTCTGAGCTCTTGAGATACACCGCATACAGCTCACGCGTTCGTTCTGCCTGAGACGTATGCTTATTTCCGATGATTCAAGCGGCCGGTAACTCCCGCCGTGGCGAGAAGAACCACAAGATCCTGGGCAAAACGCTCTCCCGTTACGGCAATCTCCAAATGAAAGTCCTTACGAGGGTCAGCAACAAAACCACCGGCCATAAAAGCACCACGGAGAAACGCCGCACGCGCTTGTTTTGTTTGCAGAAGTGTTCGTGGTATTCCTGGTTGATGCCAAAAATCAGACGTCAGGATACCCTAACTTGGCAGGGCATCGCCAGTGCTTCTTGATCGGAAATTTCAAGTAAGTAGTTGCGTTTTTTATGCATAATGGAGCGTCGGTATTCGATTGACGTGCCTAAACCAAAAAGCTGGCGGGACAGAGCCACAACAGTACGTGCTACGGTGCCCGTCTCAGTCACAATGCGCACGCTATACGAGCGAGGTCCCGTGAAACGACAGCGTACCCGTCACGCGTATCAATGCGGAGAGCTGCGCTAAATCGGCCTCTTTTGACGCGGACGACGCGCGAAAGTTCATTTTTACCTCGGCGGTAAATGACGCAGACCCTCTCTGTGCCCTTTGTCTGCGTGTTTGCAGCGCAAGATCACGGTGTGAAAGTGTAGCACGATAGCCCGCCTGCAGAAGGTGCTCGCTCGTTGCCTTTGCAATGGCCACGCTTCTATGCTGCCCTCCCGTACAGCCGACCGCAATGGAGAGTGCGACTTTCCCTCTGCCACATAGCCGGGCATAATGACGTCCAGCAGCTCAAACCATGACTTTTCAGGAATTTCTTGGTTGTGGGGTTATCGAGCACGTATGCGGCAACGCGCTCATCAAGCCCGTCATGGTGCGCATTTCAGGGTCATAAAACAGTTGGGTAAGAACCGCACGTCAATCATAAGATCCGACTCAACAGGGCATGCCCGTAGCTAAAGCCAAACGAGAAAGACATTTACTTCGAAGCTGCTGGTCAGAGCTCCGAGAAGATGCGGCGCAAGCGATTGCCAGCGTTGTCGATGCGCATGGTTGACGTATCGATGACGACATCTGCCGCCTTGCGCACCACCGCAAGCTGCCGCCGTTCGCGCTTGACGGCCTTCTCAAGAGATTCACCCTGTTGTGCCACCGGATGCCGACGGCGATTCTCGTCATAGCGGCGCATGATGACCTCATCGACGAGTCGAGAAAAAACCATGCTGTGGGTCAGCTCATGGTCGGCAAGTGAATGCGAGACCTCAAGCATGTCGTCAAAAAGTCCCTGCAGGCGCAAATCACGTGACGGCCAGATGACGGCCTATGCCGAATTGATTCCACCACGTTTGCAAGCTGCAAGATAAGCGTCGGCGGCGGGTTATCAATGCGGTAATATCCCATATCTTCAAGACGATGCAGCGCCTGCGTGCGCCAGAACCCGACATACCGGTAATAATCTACAATGTCAGGCACGGATGCTTTTGCCTTTGAATAGGATTATCTTGACCCATAAGCCCTCTTCCTTTTGCAAAAGCCGGCGGCGAAGTACTTCTCGCTCTGTCTATGATTCAATCGCTGCTTTGAACCATGACGTAATTGAAGTCGGATGCGTGATGCCCCGTGCCGGAGACAACCGCCCAAGCGCCCGGCATCAATAGCAGCCTTGGCATCTGCAGGCGTGTGCACGTGTCCCTCGCAGATGATGGCAATACCGGGAAACTCGGTGGTCGCCTGACGGGCAGCAGCAGATCAGGACCGTCGTCAAGGTGGTATCGATTGCCGCCTTGATCTGCTACAAGCGTCGTTGAAACCAAATCGCAGCCGCACGCCACGGCGACGTATGTCATCCATGGTCATGCAATCGGCCGCGAGCAAGCGCGTCGGTACGCTCACGCAAAAGAGCGGACCGTTTCCGCAAACGTCCTTCCGTCGGGACGGGCGCGATCGGTTGCATCAAGCGCCACCATCTGCGCCTGCATTGACGACCGCAAGAGCGTGGCGCAGGTTGGCGTAATGTGACGCCCTCGTGCCCTCTTTCCAAAGACCGATAACGAGGGATTTCCACCCGTCGTTTGATGGCGGCAATACGGAGTCCCGGCACCTAATGGCGACAGCGCCTCCCAGCTCGCAGGCGCGCGCCATCTGTGCCATGGTTTCGGGAGTGTGAAAGCGGCTCTCCGGGATACGCTTGCACGCTTACGATAAGTCCACCTTTGAGAGACTGTACCAGCGGATTTAATGACATGTGTTCCTCGTCTCCAAATATGCAGGGATCAAAAGATTTTCAACGGCGCCAATAAGCGGTGCCTGGCCACCAAACACACTCCTTTATGATGGGTGTCGATTTGACAGGCGGCATTGCCTGACTCTCAAAGGCAGCATGCAGGGCGTTGTGTAATACGGACCACACTCTGCCACGGAACCCGAAAAGGATGATGGCGGCGGGGTCAAGCATATTGCACATGCTGCCCAGCACTTCAAGTGCCCGGCCGGAAAGTTCTTCGGCGGCTTGCGCACGTCTCCGTTATTTGCACGAAAAATCAATTTCGGCACCGTCACGGGAGAGCCGTCGTCGCAGCTGTCAATGCCTCAAGCCGCAGATATTCGCCGGATGATACCGGGGCCTGCGGCAACGGGTTCAAGGTGTCCCGTGGCTCCACAGGAACAAGCCACCCCTGCGGCCGCCAAAGCGGCCCGTGTCTATGGCCCGCCTCGTCATGAGCTCCAAGCATGATGATGCCATGGTTTACAAATGCACCACCGATACCCGTTCCCACGGCAACCACCAATACCGAAGAGAGCTCTTTGCCTCCGCCGTGGCGTGCTTCACCAAGTGCGTGAGCGTGTACGTCGTTCAAAAACCGCACAGGGAAGACCGCATGATTCGGTTACGGCAGTGCCAAGAGGAGTGCCTCCCCACCCGGGCATGAGATCGTTGGCAAAGGTAATGTTTCCGCTACGCGGATCTACGACACCCGCAGAAGAAATGCCGACTCCCACGGGCTTCTCGCCACGCTCTTCCCGCGCGAGCAAAGAGGCGTCTTTAATTGATTGGATAACCAGTTCAAGCACATGAGCGCCACCCAAATCCGCTTCCGTAGGGATTTTTTTGACATCATGTACCTGCGGCATCTTCTCCGCATCCAGATCAACAAGGCCGCATGCAATTTTTGTACCGCCAATATCAGCGGCAACGGCAGTTTTGCGCGTATCATTCGTAGGACACAATCATCCCTCCTCAAAAGGTTACGTATCAGAGCAGGTTATTCTCAACAAGAACGGTGCGGATTGCCTCGGTATTTTCAGCGGAAAGAGGTCTTACGGGACGAGGCATCTGCGGCGTGTCAAAAGACTCCCATAAGGTGAAGGGCACATTTGAGCACCGACACCGGCTCCGTATCCCTGTACGCCCTGGTAACGTCAAAAATGTGAGATATTTCATTGAGGCGGTCTTGCTCGCGCTTGACTGAAAGCCCAATCTCCCTCTTGCGCAGCCTTCCACATGCGAACGTACCCTTCAGGCTCAACGTTTGCAAGACCCGGAACGGATCCATCCGCCCCGGCGAAGTGCCCCGTCAACCACGATCTCATGGCCGGTCAAAAGCGCCATGGGGTGACCGTTTTCTCGTTTTTCTTGTACGAGATATCGGAAAGACATCATCTCCCGATGAATCCTTCACACCCGCAAGAACTCCCTCTGCGCCAAGACGTGCAAAAGTTTCCACGGAAGCTTGGTATGCACACATACCGGAATGTCATAGGCAAAAGGGGCGCGTCAAGCTCAGCATGAAGGATGCGAAATGTCTTCTATCTCAGCGATGCCACCAAGAGCGTAAAACGGTGCCGTTGCCACGAGCGCATCGGCTCCCGCCTCAGCGCACGGTGTCCATGCTCAAGCACGCGCTCGGTCTGCGTGTCAATAATGCCCACCAACACGGGGACGACCCGCAACGATACGGACTGCCTCTCGGACAATCTGATCACGTCTCTCATCGGTGGCAAAGACAACTTCCCCTGATGAGCCGAGGAAAAAGAGACCGTCAACGCCGGCATCAATCATGCGATTGACGGAGCGCTCAAGGAAACCACATCAAGCTGATGGTCTTTGGTATCAGGGGTAACGACAGGAGGAATAACCCTCTGAATGCAAAGATTTGTAGACATGTACCGAATCCTTTTCCGGTTGAATATCATTCAACGTAGTCATTAAAGTCTACCGCCTGAATACGTCAACAAAAAGTTAATTTGCAAGTTTTTCAAAATCGTTGATGCGCTCATGTGCGTGTCTGGGATAGACCGCCATCCGCTTTTGTTCCGCAGGAATACGGTTATATGCCGCAAACGTTCCTTCCGGGAAGAGACGACCGGTCCTCAGCAGGCAGCGCCATCAGCGTTGGGACAGGGTGATGCGCTCAGCAAAGCTACGGTATCGAGAAGACCCATGGCATCTGCAATCCGTACGTTTTTCGGTGTTTTCCGCTTTTCAAAAATCCACCCGGCACACACTCCGGAGTCGGCAAAGAAGGGGTTTTGTGCCATGACGCCTGCGCATTGGGGAGCCGAGCAATGCCGCCGTATCAAAAGCCAGTGTCCCGCCAGTCCTTCTCCCAGGTCATCAGACGACCCTTGTCAACAAAGGGAAGCAGATCGTATGGCATGAGCCGCTGCATACGCATCGGATATCAGCTGAAGAGGAGCTCTGCATGCACGCACTCAACGGCGGAATCTTCCGCTCGTATCGAGTGCGTTTGCATTGAAATAGTACGCCGTCAGATTACCGGCGCTGACCTCGCCTTTCCATGCTTTCTCAAACGATGTCCGTACTGCCTGAGGAAGACTGCAGATTTCAGGAGCCACCACGGCAAAAGCCAAGCGACGCAAAGCGCGCAGATGCAGCCAACCCGCACTTCTCGACCACAATCGGTATACAGTATGACGGTTGGCAAAGGGCCACTCCCAGGGCGCAGTATATGAGCTTTGAGAGAGACACCGTCAGAGGCAAGGTACGTAAACTCCTCGCAGGTAAGACGTGAGCAGTTTACGGAAGCCTTCCGCACTTCCCTTGCTTCAGGTTTATTTTTCCGCGCAAACGTCTGCCCAAAAACTCGTCAAAAACGTCCGGACAAAGCGTGCGTCCATGATAGGTTTTAAGAAAAATCCCGATATGACGAGACGTCTCTCATGAGACACCTTTCCCGCAAGCCAAGCACGCGCATCATTTGCGTCAAAAAAGTCAATGATCGTATCGTCAAACGCCTGAATCTCCTCATGCGAAGCCTTCAAACAAAAGGTGTCGTTTTGGACACGTCAGTGCGTTATACACGGCAAATTGTGTGGGAACAGGACACACCTCATCGGCAAGGCCGGATCCAAAAAGTACCGGGCAGCGCACAAAGCGAGCAAAGTTGACGCTGTCGACATCGCAAGCTGCCAAAAATTTCATCTACGCGCTCCCCGCGCGGATCAAAACCAATGCATGTAGTAGCGAATCCCCTCATACGCTTGGGTATCAGCACCCAGCTCCCAAACGGCTTTGAAAGTCTGAAAGAAACGGAAAGAGAATGGCCGCGCGGTTAATGAGATCTTGATTAAGAGCGCAGCAGGCAATACCATACCGCCTATGCCGACTGCCCGTTTACAAAGATACGGTTCGCGTCGATACCCTCAAGTTGGCTCACAATACGGCAAAAATTCGAACATTTTTGATAGAGGCGTACGTAATAGAGATCTTTTACAGGGTCCGTCAAGTCCGCGACAAGATGTCCCGCCACCGTTGTTCCTACGTAAGCGTTTGCGTCCTGACTTCGCCCACCCTGACCGGGATTGTCAAGTGCAAGGATTGCACGGCCCATACCTACAAAAGACGCCTGCTCAAACCAAGATCGAGAAGCACCTGGATACCCGTGGAATTGCAGTACCAAGGGCGTTCTTCTCGCCTCTTGGAAAAAGAAACGTAGCATACAGCTTTGAGCCTCCCATGCCCTCAAACCAAAGATCATAAAAACCGCAGCTTTGAGCTTGGGCGCTTTCATCGGAAGGCACAAGTTGCCACCTCAGCGTCACCGCGTCGGCCTCAACCATACGAGCCTCCAGAACCTCTCAAAGTCAGCGGGCATCGATGTGCGTGGGCGCGTTTTACAGAGTTCACTATGGTCAAGCTTTGAAAGGACATCCTTAATCCTTCGTGCGTTTCATACGATACGCTAAGGGCGCACCGTTTGGATACGCCCTACTGCCTGATTGTTGCCAAGCTTTGGGTGAAAGCAATGAAGGCGCAGCTCAAGCAATGTTTTGGTATATGCATCCTGCGGATGCTCAAATACCTGCTGTGCCGGACCGTCTTCCATAATCTGTCCGTGATTCATGACGATAATACGGTCGGATACATACCGTACGGTTTGAATGTCATGCGATGAAGATCATCGAAAGACCCAGTTCGCTCTTAAGATCGGTAAGCGGATTCAGGATTTGAGCCCTTACCGAAACATCAAGCGCCGAGGTTGGCTCGTCGGCAATGATGGCAGAGGGGTTCAGCGACATGGCACGAGCAATTGCCACACGCTGGCGCTGACCGCCGGAAAGCTGACCCGGGAGAGCGCGGAGTGCAGAATGAGGAAGCCCTACCAAGCCAACAAGTTCATCGATGCGCTTCTCGCGCTCCTCCGGCGTTCCCACCTTGTGTACCAAAAGCGGATCTAAGAGCTGGTCGTGCACAATCATACAGGGGGTTGAGTGCCGTTGCGGGATCTTGGAAGACCACCGAGACACACGACCTATCTGTTTACGCAGATCGGGGTACGTTTGGTCACATCTTGACCTTTGAAAAACACGCGACCGACGTAGGGTGATTGAAGACCGCACATAACGTTTGCAGTCGTTGACTTACCGCATCCCGACTCGCCTACAATACCAATGGTCTCGCCGGGCATGAGTTTAAGCGTAACGTTTTGTACTGCGTGCACCTTATTGGGGATGAAATATTGATCCCGTACGCGTTTTGAACGTAACGGAAATATCATCCAAAAAAATGATGGGTTGCTGCTCGGTCATTTGGTCCACCTCCTTGGTATTCATGCGTTCAAGATATGGCGTAAGTCCGTGTTCTCTCAGGTACTCGTCAGGGAGTTCCGAAAAACTATGATGGCGACCGGGAATCTCTTTAAGAACCGGATGCACCTCAAGGCCAAGCTCAGGATGGCTTGAGCGCGGTGCAAAGCGGTCACCCGCAGGAAAGTCTTCGGGAGAAGGCACCGATCGGTACCTGGTGAAGCCTTGTTCCGTCCTTTGCGCCCTCTTCGATCAAGTACCGATCCAGAAGACCGCGCGTATACTCATGTACCGGATTTGTTAAGAGCTCCGTCGTGGGCGCCTGCTCAATTCCTGCCCGGCATACATAACGGTAATCTCGGAAGCCACTTCCGCCACAAGGGCAAGGTCGTGGCTCACAAAGATCATGGCAAAACCCAAGCGATCCTGCAGGTCGTTCAAGAGCTTGATAACCTGCTTCTGAACGGTAACGTCGACTGCCGTCGTAGGTTCGTCGCAGATAACAAGTGACGGATCACGCGTAAGCGCCATGGCGATAAGCACGCGCTGCCGCTGTCCGCCGGAAAGCTCACGAGGATAGGATTCCAACGTAGCGCTTGGGGTCAAGGCCCACGAGCTCAAAAGCTCCTCAGCCGAGCGAGTACCGCCACAGCTCGTAAGTTGTTTCATCTGAGACGAAATGAGCATTGAAGGGTTCAGCGATGACAAGGCATCTTGGTACACCATAGCAGCTCATGCCCCAAAAAGACGACGATGATCGTCTTTGGAAATCTTGAAAGGTCTTGTCCCTATAGAGCACCGTTCCGGTAATAGACTCTTTGGGATCAGTAGGACCCATGATGACCTTGGTGGTAATTGACTTACCGCAACCGGACTCACCCACGAGTGCCATGCACTGACCGGGAGCGGACCTCAAAACTCACGCCATCAACGACCTTGACGGCACCGTGAGATTCAAAAACTGATGGAAAGATCTTTGACCTTAAGTATTGGATCAACGGAAAAGTTGGGTTTATGCCTGTCCGTTCTTTGCAAGCTCAATCGCTTTCAGATCACCCAAACGGCGATTGAGAGACTGCCTGCTCAGCGTAGGCGCGCACGGGGTCTGAAGCGAGAATATCGTCCGCTCGACGAGACTCGGAGAGTCAACGTCAACAGGTGCACCCGGAGCCGCAGCCATGGCATCGGTCAGGCCTTCGGAAAGAATGTTGAGTGCAAGGCAGGGTGAACATGATGGCAAGACCCGGGAAGAACGCCTGCCACCAACGTCCGGCCAAAAACGCCACCACGGGCATCGGCTAAGATGTTTCCCCATGTCGGTGTGGGTTCTTGAATACCGGCACCGATGAAGGTCAGCGAGGCCTCAAAGATGATGGCATCCGCCACAAGCGTAACGGTAAAGACCATGATGGGGAGCAATGCGGTTGCGAAGTGCATGTTTCCACTAAAGATCCACGGAGCGCGGGCGCCGGAAACAATCGTGGCGCGCACGTAATCCTCGCCATACTCGCTTACGATATTGGCTCGTACGATGCGTGCAATTTGCGGCGTATACATAAAGCCGATAGCAAAAATAATGGACGGAATGCTGTTTCCAAGAATGGAAACAAAGACCGCTGCAAGCGCAATGCCCGGGAAAGACATGATGATGTCCAGAAGGCGCATGATAACCTCGGACACCGCTTTTTCTTGATACTGCCGCAATGGCACCACAATGGATCCAAGCACCAAAGCCATACCCGTAGCGCCAAAGCCAATGACGAGTGAATAGCGCCCACCGTAGAGCATGCGAGACAAAATGTCACGGCCCTTATCGTCTGCGCCAAAAAGAAAACCGTTTCCGGGAGCCTGGCGGGCGGTAAAAGTCTCAAGTGGATCATGGGGAGCAGAAGGGGTGCCAAGACTGAGGCGAGCACCACAAGCACAAGGATAGCTAAAGAGCGATTTTTGAAGTGGTCTTCATATTCTTGAAGCCGCCGAACTTAAGTCCTTTTGCCGCAGCCTCCTCGAGTTTCTCGGTTTGTTTTTTCCGTATCTCAATCATGGCTACACCGTCCTGATTCGCGGATTGATAAGGATATAGAGCATGTCGACCACGATATTGATAATGATGAAGGACAGTGCCACAACAATAACAACCCTTGCACGAGCATAGTCTCGTTGCCCTGAATACCCTCAAGAATTGCCATGCCCATGCCCGGTGGGTTAAAAATAACCTCGATGACCACGGCGCCGCCCATGAGATAGCCGATCTTGAGTCCCAGCGTCGTAACCGGGTGATGAGGCATTGCGCAAGACGTTACGTGCGATGACGATGGGCTCTGGAATGCCTGCACCACGCGCGGTACGGACGTAATCGCGATCAAGCTCTTCAACCATTGCCGTACGAACAATACGCGTCATCTGACCCGTAGAGGGAACGGCCAGTCAACAACCGGCATGATAATTCGAGCTATATACCCGGAAAAGTTTTTGGCCGGATCGGGCAGCATACCTGATGCCGGAAGTGCTTTGAGGTAACCGCAAAAAGCAGAATCAAAAGAACCGCAAGCCAAAAATGAGGGTGTTGCAAGTCCTGCGATGGAGAACACGCGAATAATCTGATCGAGCCATCTGTCTCTGATACAGTGCGGCAATGACGCTTAACAAAAAAATGAAACAACGGCTCAATGATGAGTCAATAAAGGTAAGCTGCATGGTCACCGGTAAAAGCCTTTTGAAATGCGCTCCGCTACCGAGTAGTTTGCCGTGCCGTACGTGCCCAAATCACCATGATAAATCTCCCATATACCGCACATAGCGAACGGGCCATGGGTCATCAAGACCGTGCTCGGCATGATACTCTGCAATCGCTTCCGGCGTTGCGCTCTCACCCAATGCATTGTACGCAGGATCAACATGCGAAAACGACATCAGGAAGAATACAAAAACGTAACCCAACGCCACGATTGGCAGCGCGATCAAACGGCGTCCAATAAGACAAGTAGATTATTCACTCTCCCCTCTAGAAACATCGAAGAAAAAGGCTCGAGCGACATTGACCCGCCCGAGCCCTATAACTACATACAATCCGGCAGGTTCAGTTACTTCTGGGTAACCGTATTAACATCAACGAAGGACATGCCGGTGGTGCCAATACCCTTGAAGCCCTGAAGCGCTACGCCATTGCCGTTGGGCTTCTCGCTCCAAGCGGTTGAGGTCTTTGCAAAGAGTACCGGATACAGAGGCACGTTCTCAGCGAGAAGATCGAAGCACTCGTTCCATGTGGACTGCTGATCAGCACCGGACTGGGTCAGTGCCTTGTCCATAAGCTCATGTAGCTTCTTCCATTCGTCCGTTTCTTTCCATGGGCAGCGCGTCTTCATCCAAATGTTGTCACCGTACCACCAGTTCAGAAGCAAGTCGGTATCGCCACCGAAGCAGGAAGGATCTCCGGTGCCAGAGCATATCCCACGATCCGTCAGCGGCGTCGATTGCGGAATAGGTGGCAGGTGAAGTATCGGTCTGGATGGAAACCGTGAAGCCAAGAACATCAAGATTTTTGCTTGACCTCCATGTAGCCATATTCTTAACCTGCTCGTTATCGGTTGTGCGCAGGACAACCTCACGCGAGTAATGCCTGAATCCTCGATAAAGGCTCTTTGCCTTCTCCTCGTCATGGGTATAGACCGTAGCAGCCTTGTGATAATTGGAGAAGGAAGACGGCAGATGGCAGGTAGCGGCTTCAGCCTGACCGGCCAGTGCATTGGCGATCATCTTGTCGGTATCCAGCGCATACATCACTGCCTGGCGAACCTAACGTTATCCCATGGAGCCTTGGAGGTTATACATCAGAAAGCGAACACCAAAACCCTGAACGGTATCAACGGTGCAGCCGGCATTCTTCAGCTGGTCAATGGCATCAGCGGGTACCATTTCCATGGCAAGCGTCGTGCCATCGGTCTGCGCGAGTCAGACGAGCGGTAGGATCTTTGAGGATATCGCGGTGAAGTGCCTTATCCTTAGCAGGAGTTACTCCGTTATAGTTTGGATTTGGCTCAAAGATCAAGAGAGTTGTCGCTGATGGTCTTATACATCCAGGGCCGGATCCAACGGGCATCTTTTTCATGTCGTCTTGAGCTGACTTTGCCGGAACGACGCGGACAATGGAGAGACGCTCCTTCAAAAGCGAGAGTTTGGCACATTCGTTTTTGATGGTAACGGTAGCGTCATCTTTCTTTTCAACGGATGCGATGGGGAGCAAGCATTGAAACATAAATGTTGCCCTCGGCAGTTGCGCGCTTGAATGACTCGACCACGTCGTCAGCGCTTACCGCCGTTCCGTCAGAAAAGCTTTGCGTCTTTTCTGATGCTTACCTCAAGGTTGTGTCATCGACCTTCTGAGGATCGGCCGTTGCAAGCTCATTAAAGACATGATAGTCATGGTAATTCACTGCCATACAGACCCTCGAAACCTGCCAGTTAACACCAAGTGCAAGAGCAGATGACGTGGACGAAGGATCATAGTTTTGTGTTGAATATGCAGCACCGGCAGTAATGGTACCGCCCCCTGCTTCACCCTTAACATCGCTCGTATTTGAAGCGTTGTTGTTATTGTTGTTGCCGCACGCCGTAAGGCCCATTCCCGCAGCAGCAACAGCTCCGCCCAGGAAGGTGCGACGTGATGTTGACGACCAAAAAGCTTGCCCATTTCTGCCTCTTTCTGAGTATCTCAGGCCACAGACGTGGCTCCTGCCACTGAACGTGGCTTTTCTCCTCATCATATTGGATATACCTCTCAGAAAGGAATGACGATTCGGGTAAACGGAGTTTTTAAGGTGCACGAGAGACTCGCAGGTAAAAAGAATAAATACTTACGGTATACTTATAGGATTCGCATTTTAGATAGATGAAGTATAAAGCGCTGTACAGCAACTTTATTGGTTTTCCTCTAAGAGATATATCAAAATTACCGCTAAACCATTGACGGAAAAAATTAATACCACATCTACCGTTTTACCGGCAAAAATCATACCGTTTACCCCTATTTTACCTAGAAACTGGTCTCTTATTTAATACCACATAGGCCTAAACCAACATACCAGTGTGAACGTCAGGATTCACACCGTATGAGAATCACCATGTTTTCAGGATCGCCATGCTTTCAGTTCATCAAAGATTGTCTGAGCAAGTGCCAAAGAAATTCCTTTAACGTCTGCAATATCGTCTGCAGACGCTGCGTTCAGCTTCTTAAATGAACCAAAAGTGACGCATAAGGTCTTTTTGCGTTTAGGGACCCACGCCTGGGATTTCATCAAGAATCGACACCGTCATGGCCTTGTCGCGAAGTTCACGATGAAACGTAATGGCAAAGCGGTGAGATTCATCTCGTACCTGTTTGATAAGGTATAGTGACGCGAGAGCCCGACGGAAGAACAATAGGAGTGTCGTCCCACGGTACAAACACCTCTTCATCAGACTTAGCTAGGGCCACATACCGGAATATCAAGCCCAGATTCAGCAAGCTGTTGAATGGCTGCCGTTAGCTGAGGGTTTGCCACCATCAACTACCAGCAAATCAGGACGTGAACCAAAGCGTTTGTCAGCCATACGCTCAGGGACTATACCGCCGGCAAGCACTTCTGACATAGACACAAAGTCATTTGCTTCATCAAGCTCGGCGTGAATCTTAAAGCGGCGATACTGTGATTTATCGGGTTTTCCATTGGTAAATACCACCATGGATGCAACCGTGAAACTACCGTGCAACGTAGAAATATCAAAAGCATTCTATACGCAAAGGGAGGGCTTCAGAGCAAGTGCTGACTCAAGCTGTGAAAGACGCGGTTACTGCGATCATCAGAATAACCCGTGCGAATCATGTGGCGCATAAGAGCGTGGCGTGCATTTTTGGAAGCCATCTCAAGCGAGACGGAACTTCTCGCCACGCTGTGGAAGATGAAGACCACATCTGTGTCCACGCTTATCTGAAAGCCACTCTGAGATAACCTCCGCATCAGAGAGCTCAAGAGGTACATCCACCTCTGCAGGGAACGATCCGCAGTTTCGTCATAGTAGCGCTTCACAAAGCCGGAAACCAACTCGTCTTCCGAAACGTCAAGACCCTTATCCAAAAATAAACTCAACGGAGCGAACGGTACGGCCCTCCCGGACAACAAAGACACATGCGGCAGAGATGGTTTCCTCGCGATAAAATCCAATGAGATCCAGGGTTAACCGAGGGTGGGAAAATGTTACCTGTTGCCTATCGTCAAGAGCACTCAGCGCATCAAGACGTCCTTTCAGGCGCCGCCCGCTCAAAGTCAAAGATTCGCTGCGGCTTCTTGCATCTGTTCTTGAACTTCATGACAATCTCAGATCGAGTTTGCCCTCGCAGAAGTTTTCCACCTGCCGCACATGCTTGCCGTACTCAGCCGTTGAAATGGCACCCACACACCAGGTCCGCGCCCTTACGTGATAGTCAAAGCATGGTCTTCCTTCTCGGCAAAAGATCATGTTGGCCACGGCCGCTTCATTGGGATGCTTTTTCCAGCTCACGCCGACACCACTTCCATTCCGTACAACTTGCCGTACAGATGGGCTACCACTTTTTCGCAGTGTATCGATAGTCTGACGAGCCGCATACGAGGTCCGTATACGGGCCAAAGTAGCGCGTTCCTTTTTATGCTTTTCGCGCGTGTATTTGATGGCGGGAAATACGTCAGACTCCGTGATGGCGATGAAGGGATAGCTCTTATCGTCCTAAAATCAACGTTGAAATATGGCCCGATACTGCGCAATGAGGTTTGCGCTCAATACCAGCGCTTCATGCTCATTTTCCACTACGATGTAATCAAAGCTCCGCACCACCTGCATCATCAAAGGGAATCTTGGCGCGATCGTCTTGCAGCGTCACATACTGTCGCATGCGACTGCGCAGGTTTTGCCTTGCCCATGCAGATAACTTTGCCCGAACCGTCCTTCCACAAATAGCAGCCGGGACTTGCGGAACCTGATCAACCTGCTCTCGTATGGAAACCAAATCGTCAAAATCTTTTGTGACTTGGAAGTTCTGCACCGCGAGAAGAGCGCTGCCATGTTAGCGCCTCAGACGACCAAGCAGAGACGAATAGCCGCCGCTTCGGGAACTTGCATATAACAGCCAGACCATACGTTACCAAGACAGCCGGAATGCCTGCAGCAAAGCAGTTTATGATGCCGCGCAAAGAGATCGATGACCGGACCAATGAATGCTTCAAGGACACGCATGATCAAAACGGCCACGGCCGACCCGAGAAGGCCAAGACCAGTGAACGAACAAAAGGCAGATGCCATAGATACCAGTCCGATATGTCCCAAGCGCCTACGGAGCGCAAGAACATAACGATGTCAATGATCACGTTAAATATCGCTGAGGTTGCGGCTACAAACCCTGAGGCCAAAAGTATGGTGTGCCAAGATGAGCAACGCTACCTGAACCCCGGAGCCAAGCGTTGCCGCAACGACATATAAAGTCATCCGTCTCATGGCGGAACAGACTTTTTGCAGATACATACCTACGCCGTACAGCGGTAACGCCAGAAAGTCCGCTTAAAAACTCAGCGGTCAACAAGATATCCTCTGCCTCAAATTGTCGCGACGAAATAATGGAGATCAGAGGCACCGAAAAATACAATTAAGTACAGCATAAAGGCACGGTAAAAAGCAGGATCTGACAGACGCCCTGCGTGAGATCTCGCTGAATGCCGCAATGTTCTTTTTCGCCCAGTTATCGGAAAAGCTCCGTAAAGAGTGCCGTGGTAAGAGGCACCGTGAGAATGGCATATGGCAGCGTATACCAAAGACGGGCATAGTTTGAAATAGCACCACCTGCTGCGCTGACTGAAAGCTGGGGAGGTTTTTGGACCGACACGGTAATGAAAATTAGCAATGACAACGATAAGTGCCGGGCTCAATTTTAAGCGTATCTCTCAGTGCGGGATCATGGAAATTAATGCGCAGTCTGAGCCTGATACCATTCTTTTTCAAGGGATGGGATTTGTACCAAAACCTGAACCAATCACAACGGATTACCGAACGCCAAAATCAGAAGGCCCAAAGAGGGGTTTACCGGAGCTAAAGCGCGTATGCAATAAAGGAAGCCGTAGTTATGAAGTTATTAAAAATAGGTGCCGCCATCGGTAAAAATAACTACGCTCCGCGTTGAGCACTCCGGAAAAATAGTCGAGAAGCTGTACAGGACTATCTCAATGGCAAAAACCGGAAGAAATAGATGGCAAGCTCAGAGTCAAATTCAACATTAGCCGAGAAGGACTGTGTATAGATGACTTGTCACTGCAAAAAGCAATGCCTAAAATGGAAGTGAGCAAGGTGGCTACTAACTTCAATCGAAAGCAAGTTTGACGTGATGCATTTGCCCCTTCTTTACCAATCTTCTTCTTGATGGACATATAAACCGCAAAAACGCCGTGGTCAGCATACCCGCCCCAACAAGCTCGCCCATAGCTGATCGGGCAGCGTATTGGCAATCGCATAGCAGCTGGCCAAAAACCGTAGTGCCAACGGCAATCGATTGGAGCCATGTGCGGGCAAAGCCGGTGAGGCGACTGATAATAACCAGCACGCTCATCATGGAAGCAGAACGGCTCACTTCTTTCTGACGGTCTTCAGCGAGAAGTCGGGTTCTTCTTCAAGCGTCTTTTTGGGATGCCGTGGCAAGCGCATCATCATGCAAGAGAAATTCATTTTGCTTTTGCGTAGACGTCACGCATATGTTTTTGGTTGATAGCTCACAACCGTGCCTCTCGAACGATATCGGCAAATACCGCATGTATACATGATGCTACCGCAATCGGTGAAACGGTGATCCCAAGACCTTTACGACCTCCTGAAAGGTTAATCTCATCAAAACAGCTGTGCGGTTTCATCAATAATTGTGGGGAACTGTTTTTCATCCCTATCGGCGTACAACCACCTCGAACATAGCCCGTAGTCGCTTCAAGGTTTTTAACGGGCAACATCGAGAGAGTGCTTCTCGCCTCCACTGCCGCGGCCTTTTTCAGATCAAGCTCTTGTGCGACCGGAACGCAACACACCACATAGCTGCCTCGGCACCCTCACACCAACGTCTTAAACGATGCATCCACATCTTCGCCCAATGACTCTGCAATGCGCACACAGCTCACCTGAGGAATACTGTCGTCCACATCGATTGATGTACCTCAAAACGAAATGCCGGCGGCTTCAAGTTCACGCATAGCGTTTGTCTTTTGAACCCTCTGTGGCTTTTCTCGCTTTGTCATATTACGCCTGCTCCCGAGCCAAACGTTTGCGGTCCTCGCTCAAGAATGGGGCGAGAAACTCTCCAGTATACGAGCCCTTTACCTTAGTCACCTGCTCAGGAGTGCCATAGGCAACCACGGTTCCGCCACCGTCTCCGCCCTCAGGGCCCATATCAATAATGCGGTCGGCCATCTTGATAACGTCAAGGTTATGCTCAATGACCAGCACCGTATTGCCTGCGTCCACAAGACGCTCCAGCACGTCCACCAACTGACGGACGTCCTCAAAATGAAGACCCGTGGTAGGTTCATCCAAAATGTGAGGGTCTTGCCCGTCTGCGTCCGGTGAAGCTCTTTGCCAATTTCACGCTGAGCCTCACCGCCGGAAAGCGTGGTGGCCGGCTGACCCAAAATGAATGTAGCCAAGACCAACGTCATGCAGGTTTGAAGCTTGTTCTTAATCCGCGGAATGTTGGCAAAAAGGCAAGCGCCTCATGAACCGTCATATCGAGCACGTCGGAAACGGATTTGCCGTGATAGAAATCTCCAAAGTCTCGCGATTATAGCGCTTACCATGGCAAACCTCACAAGGAACGTAAATATCGCAGGGAAGTTCATCTCGATTTTAATCTGCCCGTCACCCTTCACAGGCTTCGCAGCGGCCTCGGTACGTTGAACGAGAAAGCGTCCTGACCGAGTATCCTCGGGCTCGAGACTCAGGAACGGACGCATACAGCGCGCGGAGATCATCCCAAAAGTCCGATATAAGTTGCCGGATTGGACCGTGGCGTCCGGCCAATGGGGCTCTGATCAATATCGATGACCTTGTCGATAAGATCAATGCCCGAGGTTTCTTATACTCCCCGACGGCTCGCTTGGAATGTTGAACCACATTGGTGAGTGCGGGTGCAAGAGTATCCGTTACCAGAGGGAAGACTTTGCCCGAACCGGAAACGCCCTGTTACCAAAGGTAAGCGTGCCCAGCTCTATTTTTGACGGTTACGCCCTTGAGGTTGTTGCCGATGCACCGGTAATTTTAATCGCACCTCGGCCGGGCTTACGACGCTTTTCCGGAAGCCTGATTTGACGTTTGCCCGTAAGGTGAGCGCCGGTGATGGAATCGGATTTTCTATAATCTCTTCGGTGTACCAGCAGCAACCACTTTGCCTCCCAGCTCACCGGCACCGGACCCATATCTACCACGTAGTCCGCCGCACGGATGGTGTCTTCGTCGTGCTCTACCACAAGTACCGTATTGCCGCGGTCACGAAGTTGTTTCAGGGGTTTCTATCAGGCGGTTATTGTCGCGCTGATGAAGTCCGATGGAAGGCTCGTCCAAGATGTACAGCACGCCCATGAGGCCCGCACCAATCTGGGTTGCCAGAGCGAATACGTTGAGCTTCACCGCCGGAAAGCGTGGCTGCCGCACGTGAAAGCGTCAGATAATCAAGGCCAACGTTTACAAGAAATTGCAGCGCGCTACAATCTCCTTCACAATAGGGACCTGCAATGAAATGCTGGCGCTCCGTCAGCCTCAGAGCTTTGAAAGAACTGCAGGCTTTCCCGACAGGACATCTCCGTAACTTCCAGATGTTCTTCTCACCAACCGTGACCGCTAAAATCTCGAGGCTGAGCGCGCTCCATGGCACGCAGAGCAGCATCTCGCGGATATAGTGCTCAAGATGGGTTTTCATCGTCTCTGAAGTAGTTTCTTGATACTTGTCAAAGAATCTTGCGCACGCCTGCAAACGTGGTGAAACCAGTGAGTATTGCGGCCATCACGCGTTACATAATCAACGCGGATCTTGGTTGCTCCCAGACCGCCGAGCAGCGCATCTTGAACTTTCTTCGGCAGCTTTTCCCACGGCGTTGTATCAGAGACTCCCAGGTGAGCACAGACGGCGGAAAGAATCTGCGGATAGTAGTTGGAATGACCAAAAATACTGCCAAAAAAACGCCCTCGAAACGGAGAGTTTAGGATCGGTGATGAGTGCCGCAGCATCAATGATTTTGCGGACACCAAGGCCATCGCGGTCAGGACACGCGCCAGCAGGAGCGTTAAACGAGAAATCGCGCGGCTGCAGATCGTCCATGGAATGGCCGTGGATGGGACAGGCGAGCGCCAGAAGTACTGCAAACAGCTCGTCGGGCATATGCTCAGGATCACTGCGATCCGCAAGAAGAAATACACCACCTTACCTGGGCGAGCTTGGTGGCTTGTTCAACCGCTTCAACGACGCGGCCGAGAGAATCCTGCCTGATCACAATACGGTCCACCACGACTTCAATGGGTGTGTTTGAGGTCTTGCCCAGCTAATCTCTTCCCATCGAGCTCGCGCACTTCTCCGTCTACACGAACGCGAGAAAAGCCTACTCTCCTGAGATCTTCAAAGACAGCGGTATACTCGCCCTTGCGACCCAAAAACAATAGAGCAAGCACGAGAGCACGGCGTCCCTGTCCGGCCTCGAGGATCTTGTCGGCAACGGTCGGTGGTCGACGCTCAATCACGACCGCACTCGGGACAATGCGGAATGCCGATACGGGCATACAAAAGACGCAGGTAATCATCGATTTCCGTAACGGTTCCAACGGTAGAACAGGGATTTCTACTGGTGGTCTTCTGATCGATAGAAACCGCCGGCGAAAAGGCCGTCAATGGAATCAAGGTCGGGCTTATCCATCTGACCCAGAAACTGGCGCGCATAGCGAGTGACTCAGCGTGGCGACGCTGACCTTCGGCATAGATGGTATCAAACGCAAAGGCTTGACTTTCCTGATCCTGAAAGACCGGTGATAACTACTAATTTGTCGCGCGGTATATCATGTCCACATCCGCCAGATTATGTTCACGCGCACCGCGGATTTGAATTTTGCTTGATGCCATACTTCCTCACTGGTATATCAATACTGATGAGGCCAAACCCTACCGGACGACTTTCTAATCTTCTAGTTTACCCAAGCCGACATCCTTCAATGAGTACTATCTTGAATTTTTGAACGGAGAACCACAAAGAGCGCAACGCATGGGGCCTCTTTGTCATCACAATCTCGCCATTCCTGATGTATTGTGAAGTTTCAAAAAAGCTTGGGTAGAATAAAGCTGCCATCGCAATTAATGAGCAATTCCGGTCGTTTTATAAGGAGGAAATGTCCGACGTTACCATTGATAAAAGAGGCCTTGAGACGCGAGGGTTGATGAAGCCCTTCACGGCCGAAGAAAAGAACCCGTTGCGCCTTCCGGCTTTGAGCTGAATGCAGACTCACGAGTAAAAACACGTCATCGGCGTGGTTTCGAGGCAAGGTGGTGTCGGCAAATCTTTGGTAGCCGGCATCTTGGCAACCAATCTTATGCGTGCGGGAAAACGCGTGGAATCCTTGACGGAGATATCACCGGCCCCTCAATCCCCAAGATGTTCGGACTCTCGGGCGTTCATGCACACGGTGAAAACGATCAGCTCGTCCCCGTTACCGAGCACGTGGCATCAAGATTATGAGCGCCAATTTGGTGCTCCAAAATGAAACCGACCCGGTGCTTTGGCGAGACCCTATGGTTGCCGGTGCAATCCAGCAGTTCTACGGACAGTGCAACTGGGGAGAACTCGATTATCTCCTTATCGACATACCTCCGGGGAACAGGAGACGTTGCGCTCACGAGTTTCAATCACTGCCCGTTGAAGGCATTGTCGTGTCTTCTCCCAAGATTTGGTGCAGATGGTGGTAGAGCAAAGCCGTTAAGATGAGCCAACGATGATGGGCATCCGCGTGCTGGGTCTTGTGGAAAAATATGGGATACGTACAGTGCCCGCATTGTCAAACAGAAAATTGAGCCGTTTGTCCCCAGCCTTGCAGGGATACCGCAACAAGTTTTGGCATTTCCGCTCTTGGACAGCTACCCATTGATCCTGTTTTTCTCAAACTTTCCGATGAGGGAACGTTTAGTAGCAACCTTCCCCGACCTTATCCCCATGCCACCGAGTGCGTGCTGACTTGGACAGGTAATGGCAGCTCAGCGTAAAAACATCTTTCGCGTACCGAGAAGAACAATGCGCTTCTCGCACAGGCTGCCATCTAGGTGCCTTCCGTTGCCGACGTTGTTGCTGGTGGGCGGAGGCGCTTCCGGCCTCACGGCTGCCATCAGCGCGGCGGAGGCACTGCAAGATGCGGGACATCCCGGCAGCGTCGTTGTTTTTGAACGAGCACTGGAATGTGGACGAACCATCCTTGCGACCGGTGGCGGACGCTGCAACTTTTGCCAATGAGGACAGGCGTCCTGAAAACTATCGGCATCGGCATTTGTACGCTCCGTTGTGGGCGGCAAATAGCTAAAAGAAGTACTGTCGTTTTTCGCACGTGCGGACTTGCGTGGATTACCGAAGACGAAGGGGCGCATGTACCCCGTTACGCGCGAGCATCTTCGGTGCGGGGACGTTCTTCTCGCCCGCGCCAGAAAGCCGGCGTAATTCTCGCGTGCGCACGAGAGATCGTTGACATTCAAACAACGTCTCAAGGCTTTGAGGTGGCTGGAAGGAAACGTTTGAAGAAGAGGAACGCCATACTCTGACGGCACGCACCGTTATCCTTGCCGGAGGGGCTATCTACTCGCCGTTACTCATCACCTTGGTCTTGCCATGGTTTCGGGCAACTCGGGACTTTGCGCGCTTGCTTGTCGCCCAGAAAATTCCTGCGCAACTGGACGGCAAGCGTGCTCACGCTCCGCGCGCACTTGATACGCGACGAAACTCTCAGCCACGGGTGCGGAGAGTCTTTTCCGTAGCTTTGGCATCTCGGGCATCATGGTGTTTAATCTGTCTCGCATGGCTCATAGCGGCGATACTAATCAACCTTGATTTGCTTTACGAAGTTGACCGTGATGCCCTGCAGGCCGCCATTGAAGCACAGACCACTGACGGTATCCTCGATTCCGCACTTGCCGAGTTGTGGCTCCCAGCACATCCATTCCGCAAAATCAGCGCAGCGCAACATCTTATCCTCACCGTTACCGGTGTCGCACAGCGATGCCTCCGCAAATCACCATCGGTGGACTTGCGATAGAGAAATTTTGACCAGAATCTTGAAGCCAGTATGTCCGGACTTTTTGCCTGCGGAGAAGCGCTGACATCGATGCTCCTACGGCGGATTTAACCTGCTCGGGCATGGAGGTCCGGCATGGTTGCCGGTATATATCTGCCGCACGACATTTGGTATAGCACATCCTAAAGAAGGTCTTGCTGGCTTGAAATATCAAACATTAAACTTCTGTTCGTCTCTTCATGGCACGACAAAAGCAGAAGCACCGGCCGGACGCATGCCCTATATCAAACGCTGCATCTGAAGCCTGAAGACATATCTTCTATGGAACTACATCGGCGCTCCATCGACGCACGAAAAGCGCAATAACATCATATTGGTACTCACGTATCGCCTTACTCGCGGCGGATTGGCTGCCGAAGGAACCTGTTACACAAGCTTTCGCGCAAACCGATAGCCAAGCATATCAAACGCATTGAGCCCGAAGAATTTGCACTTCCAACAATGCTCCTCAGCCTCCCCGCCAGCGTCCTGTGGTGGTAGGCGCGGGCAATGCAGGACTCTTTTTGCGCCCTCGTCCTGGCGCGTGCAGGCCTTGCTCCCCTGCTTATTGAGCGCGGCGACGATGTGCAACGCCGCACCGAAGCCGTAGCTCATTTCAATCAAACCGGCGAACTCGATCTTGAAAGCAACATCAGTTTGGCCTCGGCTGGCGCGGCACCTTCTCCGATGGCAAGCTCATAGCGGAACTAGAGTTCTTCTCACCGCTTCATCGCTTGAGGCATTCGTTGAAGCCGGTGCCTCACGAAGTATCTTTATGGGACGACAGCCACGTCGGAAGTGATGTGCGCACAGCATTGTAACCAATCTCGTACGTATGATTAAAGACCGCCGGAGGAGACGTAGCGTTTCGCACGCGTCTTGTTGACTTTACGCTCAAAAGACCAGCAAATACAGTCCGTCACTGTTGAGCACCGAAGCTCACGATAACATCAAAACTGAAACCATCCCGCGACACAGGTTATTCTCGCCACCGGGCACTCGCGCACGAGACGTCTTTGAACTCCTTAACCACCATGGCGTCCGTATGGAGCGTAAAACGTTTGCCATGGGTGTACGCATCGAGCATTTGCAAGCCGATATTGATCGCGCCCTTTATGGACCTGAGGCCGGAAACCCGTGCTCGGCGCTGCGGCACCACAAGCTCGGTTCATCTTCCCAGCGGCCGCTCTGCCTTTTCCTTCTGCATGTGCCCCGGCAGCTCTGTGGTAGCCAGCTCGGCGGAAAGAACGGCGTGATTACCAACGGTATGAGCCTCTCCAAACGCAACGCGTCACAAACGCCAACTCAGGACTTCTCGCCAACGTGTTTCTGATGATCTTCTGGGAGACAACGTCGCTTGAAGGCATTGCTTTACAACGCGCCTGTGAAGAGCCGCATTTGAGCAGGGGCGGCGCCTGTAGCGCCGGTACAACTGGTGGGTGATTTTTGTGCGAAGCCAGAAATCCAGCGGTGTGCAAAAAGTGCAACCAACTACCCGCGCGGCGTTTCATGGGGGTCTCTTGAAGGCTGTCTTCCAGACTACATTACAGAATACGCTCGCGAGCTCTTCCTCACTTTGATCATAAGCTGCACGGCTTTGCTGCAGATGACGCCGTACTTACCGGCGTGGAAACACGCTCCAGCTCTCCGGTACGTATCACGAGAGCGATTCAGGGACAAAGCGTAAATGTCGAGGACTCTGGCCCGCTGGAGAAGGCGCAGGATATGCCGGCGGCATCATGAGCGCCGCTGCCGACGGCATCCGTATAGCCGAGCTGGTTGCCCAGCGCTATGAGCGCATATGGCTGCCGTCTAATTGCAAACCGTTTTTCTATCTCGCTTTTAAGCGTGCGACCATACTCTGCCGGATCCGCGCTCATTTTTGTACAGTGACCGTATCCATCCCAGACTTTGAGTCTTGCATAGGGATACTTTTTAGGAAGAACTTTTGCAGAGCGTAAATCAAACTCTTTCGAGCCATATAAAACAGGCACGCCTCTGTTCTTCTTTGGATACTTCCGGAGGATTGACGAAAAAGCACGTCGTGAAAAGATATTCTTGAGCTTTTTGCTCGTCAATCCGTATGAAGCGCTCTGCTATAGGAACGCTTTCTCCCCATAGAGACCTGTTACTTTCTTTATCGCCAGTTCTCTATTGCGAATGGCTTTCGGTGTTATGGGAGACATCTTGTCGCAATAAAAATTAAGAGCTTTTTGACGTGCTCCATAAGCTGCAGCCCTCATACACTGCACCACTTTGATATCTTTATAGACAAGCAACTGCAAGAGCACCACACTGCCCAAAGAGGCACGTATGCGAGGCTCGTTCTTGTATATGGTGGTTGACCAAATACTCATGTATTCTTTCGCTTTCCTTTTGTACGGACTCGTATACTTCGTTTGATAATTCGTGCGCACAAATCCGGAAGAATATGGAAACTCTTCTCCCATATGGTCAGCTATGATAAGTTTCATTCCGTGCAGCAGATGACAGCA
>BNJU01004774.1_pt1 | contig 102082 bp, 122 predicted proteins | sample 8539281 | NCBI WGS metagenome assembly BNJU01 (sample SAMD00202456, study PRJDB9452) | human saliva metagenome | isolation source: human saliva | place: Japan | reverse complement strand
TGAAATCACGACCTTTTTTTCATAAAAAACCTCCTCATCTCTATCCTAGTATATCAAAAATGGTCATTTTTTCCAGCTCTTTTCAAGATTTTTACACAAGCATTTTCCCCTCTCCCTCTATGTTTCTATCCTGTTTTCTGCTATACTTAAGGAAGAACACCAATCAAAAGGAGAAAATTATGGAATTAAAAAAACGTTCTGAATTTCCTGAGAACGAACTCTGGGACCTCACAGCCCTCTACCAAGACCAGGAAGACTTCTTGCGCGCCATTGAAAAAACACGTGAAGAAATCAATGAATTTGTCCGTAACTACAAGGGCAACCTCCACACCTTTGAAGACTTTGAAGCTGCCTTTGCGGTCTTTGAACAAATTCAGATCCAACTCAGCCACATTGGCAACTACAGCTTTATGCCCCAAACCACTGACTTTGGTGATGAAGCTTTCGCAGAGATTGCCCAAGCAGGGATGGATTTCGAAACTTGGGCAAGCGTCGAACTTTCCTTCTTTGATGATGCTTTGGTAGAAGCGGATGAAGAAGTCCTCGAACGCCTGGGGCAACTCCCTCACCTCACTTTTGCCATTCGTCAGGCTAAAATTAAAAAAGCTCACTACTTGGGAGCTGATGTGGAAAAGACCTTGACCAACCTGGGTGAAGTCTTCTACGGACCACAAGACATCTATACCAAGATGCGGGCAGGTGACTTTGAAATGGCTGATTTTGAAGTGGATGGAAAAGTCTACAAGAATAGCTTTGTTACCTATGAAAACTTCTACCAAAACCATGAGAATGCGGAAGTTCGTGAAAAAGCCTTTCGTTCCTTCTCAGAAGGTCTCCGCAAGCACCAAAACACGGCTGCTGCTACCTATCTAGCTCAAGTCAAGTCTGAAAAACTGATTGCAGATATGAGAGGCTACGATTCTGTCTTTGACTATCTCCTAGCTGAGCAGGAAGTAGATCGTGCCATGTTTGATCGTCAGATTGACCTGATCATGAAGGACTTTGCTCCGGTCGCTCAAAAATTCCTCAAACACGTGGCCAAGGTCAACGGCCTTGAAAAATGACCTTTGCTGATTGGAAGCTGGACTTGGACAGTGCACTCAACCCTGACGTTACCATTGATGACGCTTATGACTTGGTCATGAAATCTGTAGCACCTCTTGGAGAAGAATACTCACGCGAAATCGCCCGCTACCAAACTGAACGCTGGGTTGACTTTGCGGCCAATGAAGGCAAGGATTCTGGTGGTTATGCGGCCGATCCATACCGCGTCCATCCTTATGTCCTCATGAGCTGGACAGGACGGATGAGCGATGTCTACACTCTGATCCACGAGATCGGACACTCTGGTCAATTCATCTTCTCAGACAACAACCAAAGCTACTTCAACGCCCACATGTCGACCTACTATGTGGAAGCTCCTTCTACCTTTAACGAGCTCCTCCTCAGCGACTATTTGGAGCACCAGTTTGACGACCCTCGTCAAACGCTTTGCCTTGGCTCACCGTTTGACAGATACCTACTTCCATAACTTCATCACCCACTTGTTGGAGGCAGCTTTCCAACGCAAGGTCTACACCTTGATCGAAGAAGGTGGTACCTTCGGTGCTAGCAAGCTCAACAGCATCATGAAGGAAGTCCTGACAGAATTCTGGGGCGACGCCGTTGAGATCGATGATGACGCTGCTTTGACCTGGATGCGCCAAAGCCATTACTATATGGGGCTTTACAGCTACACTTACTCAGCTGGCTTGGTTATCTCAACAGCGGGTTACCTGCATTTGAAGAACTCCGAAAACGGAGCTAAAGATTGGCTAAACCTCCTTAAATCAGGTGGCAGCAAGACCCCACTTGAGTCAGCCATGATCATCGGAGCAGATATCTCAACTGACAAACCACTCCGCGATACCATCCAATTCCTTTCAGACACTGTGGATCAAATTATTGCCTATAGTGCAGAATTGGGAGAATAAGAACAATTTTCAGACTTAGTTTATTCTAAGTCTGATTTTTTATTTAAATATCACCAGTTAGTGATTGAAAGCGCTCTTATGTTGTGGTATGATGTTCTTGGATAAATATCCGAAGGGAGTAACATTATGAAAAAACGATTGATTTTAACAATTTTAACTGCGTTATTATTTGGAGCTTGTTCAAATCAAAATGAAGTTTCTCAGAACGAAACTGAAAAACCGGTAGGGTTCGTTCAAAAAGAAGAAAAAGCTAAAAAAGAACGCGATGAACAAGAGAAAGTAGAAAAAGAGAAAAAGGCAAAGGAAGAACAAGAACGAAAAGAAAAAGAAGAGCGTGAAAAGAAAGAGGCTGAAGCAAAACAACTTGCGGATCAAGCAGAAGCTGCTGTACAAGCATTAGAAAAATAATCAAGTAACAGAAAACATTGCTCCAGCTCAAGCTGCTATCGCAAATGTAGCGGATCAAGGAACAAAAGACCGCTTAACTCATTGTGTTGGATTAGTACAAAATGCCATTACTGTCAGGGAACAACAAGCTGCTGAAGCCGAACGAGCTCGACAAGCCGCAGCCGCTGAGCAGGCAAGACAAGCTACAGCTGCCCAACAAGCGCAGCAACAACAAGCATTTGTCACACAACCTCAACAAGGGAGCTATCGAAATTGTAGTGAAGCACGCGCTGCAGGTGCTGCACCACTTTACAGAGGACAACCTGGTTATAGCGCTCGCTTAGATAGAGATGGAGATGGAATCGCCTGTGAATAAGAAAACTACGATTCTTATTTTTTCTATTTGTATAATCTCCCTTCTTGCTATCTTATACATGAATTTCAAAAAGGGAGAAATTATTACCCCAGATTCTTACAAAGAAGCAATGACTTACGTCAAAAAGATTCGTCTATCTGAGGTAAAAGACAAAATCAACAACAAAGAAAATTTTATCCTTTACATCGGACGTGAATCATGTCCATACTGCCAAAAATTCGCTCCCAAGTTAGCGGTTGCTATTCAAAAAACGAATCAGACTGTTTACTACCTTGATAACGATTCAAAAGAGCGAAAAGATATCACATCCTTTGCACATGATATGAATATCAAGACGGTACCAAATTTGTCATCTTTTAAAAAAGGTAGTAAAGAAAACTATCTAAAAAAAGGTAGCAAATCAAGTATCGAAGAGATTATGGAGCTCTTGACTCAATGAGCCAATTTTAAAACTTCAATACAAAAAGAGTAAGATACAACGATTCGCTTCCCATCTTACTCTTTTTGTATTAACTCAACTCCGCCACAATGGCCTTAATTTGTGCTGCGGTATGCACTCCTGCTACTTGTTTAACAACCTGCCCATCTTTTTTAAAGAGCAAGGTTGGGATGGACATAATGCCGAAAGCACGCGCTGTTTCTGGATTTTCATCCACATCCATTTTCAAGATTTTTAACTCATCTTCCGAAAGTTCTTCCGATAATTTTTCTAAAATAGGAGCTTGCATGCGACATGGACCACACCAGGTTGCCCAAAAGTCTACCAAGACCAAGCCTTCTTTTGTTTCTGCTTCAAATGTTGCGTCTGTAATTGCTTTTGCCATTTTCTATCTCCTTTAGTTTTGGTACTGCGTCAAATCTTGCTTCATCAAATAGAAGAAGACATCCCCGTAAGTCCCTTGGTAATCCAACTCATGACCATTATAGGCCAGTTTCACAACAGGATAAAAATCTGCTACCCCAATCAAGCAGGCTTGTTGGGAGCGTTCAAACTCTTCGTAGGAATCAAAATGCATGACTCTTTCTTGTTTTGCACTGTCTAGATATGTAATATCAATCATAGCGATAACCTCTATTTCTTATGATGCATCAATTGTAACTCTATGCATTACATCTGTCAAACAAAACGACTTCTCAGAATGATGGATCTTGTTCGATAAGGAAAAGACAACAAAACAGCCCTCTGAATTCAGAGGGCTCCATTCTTGCTGTATAAAACGTTTCTAGACAAGGCGACGAACCGAAGATTGTACTATAATTCTAGTGAAAAAGAAAAGTCACCCTATATTAGAGTAACTTTTTTTGTATTCAATTGAACACGGCCTAAGCACTTGGCAAAAAAGATAAAATCTCCTAGAAGCTGAAGCTTCTTCGTCAATTTTCCTATTTTTGCTTTGTACTTTTGACGGCCTTTGTATCTTGAATTAACGACGAAGTCCAAGAGAGTTGATCAACTCACGGTAACGGTTAACGTCGTTTGTACGAAGGTAAGCCAACAAGTTACGACGGCGACCGATTTTCTTCATCAAACCACGGTAAGTAGCGTGGTCTTTTTTGTGTTGTTTGATGTGTTCGTTCAAGTGGTTGATTTCCCAAGTAAGGACAGCAACTTGTACTTCTACTGAACCAGTGTCACCTTCGTGACGTGCGTATTGTGCAATGATTTCATTTTTTTTCTCTTTTGAGATTGCCATGATAAGCTCCTTTTCTTTATGCTCTATCCGAGTGGCAGGTTTGGCATATCCTGCTACCAAGAAAGAGTTAGTTGTCTATTCGACCTTCTTATTCTACCAAGATTTCATCTTTCTGTCAAACACTTATGTTTCCTTTGAGGGGAGCTTTTCTCATTTCTAAAAAGAACCTTGGGAATTTGGACAGTTTGATGGATCATTCTTCAAGCAACTTATTCAAAAGAGAGTGGGACAGAAATCGGTAATTCGTTAGAATTTGATTTCGTCGTCCCACCTCCGCACAGTTGAGTAGGGCTGTAAAAGCTGATGAAATCAGCGTAGTAGAGCCCACTCAACCACTGCGTCTTGCTCGACAATCCAAAAATAATTGAGAGGCTAGGACTTTTGTCCCAGCCTCTTTATCGGTATGAAGCTTATTTCTCTTTCCGTTTACCACGCAAGAGCAAAGCCAAAGCAAAAACTGCTAAGAGGGCACCGAGTATGGTCAACCCGTAAGCAATAACTTCACCAGTTGATGGAAGAATTTTTTTCTTTCCTTCTCTTGGTGTAGTTGGAGTTTCTGGTTTCTCCGGTGTGCTTGGCGGGGTGGTTGGTGGTGTCGTCGATGGCGGTGTAGGAGGGGTTGTAGGTGGTGTCGTCGGCGGAGTGCTTGGTGGTGGTGTCGGTGGTGTCGTCGGTGGGATATGACGATTCGTTACCGTGAAACCATCAATCTTGCTTGTATAACCAGCTACTGGATCCTCTGTAATGGTGTAGACAATCTTCTTGCCGTCCTTGTATACAGGTAGATCCGTAAAGCTTGCCTGCCAATTATCAGTCGCTGTGATTTCTTTCACAGCCACTTCTTGACCATCTGCAAGAAGGCGGACAGTGATTTTTTACTGGACGAAGACCGTCTTTATTTTCCTTATCATCCCAGACTTTCTTAACCACTACTTCTGTCATGTCTGGTATACGATTGTTAGTAATATTCGTTCCCTCAACAGTTGTTTCGTACCCTGCAACAGGTTCTTCTGAAACGGTGTAGGCAATGACATTTCCAGCATCATCGACCACATCGAGATTATCAAAATGATAGGTCCAATTCCCTGTTGCATCTGGTTTCACTTCTTTAGAAGCGACTTTGACACCATTTGCTAGGAGATTAACTGTGATTTTTGATGGACGCTTGCCATCTTGGTTGTCATTGTCATTCCATGTTTTTTGACCAGAGATGCTGGTCTTTTCTTTTTGGTTCACAACATCACGAGAAATTGCGAGGTCATTTCCAAAATCGTCCTTGCTGATCTTGATTGGCTCTTCTAAGAGATTATAGCCTGTTGGAGCTTGAATCTCTTGAACCGTATAAGCTTGCTTGATCAAGCCAGTAATGGTTCCAACACCATCCTCATCTGTTGTGATGATCCCAACTTGCTCACCTGTATCATCTGCTGTCACAGCAAAGGTAGCACCTGCAAGAGCCTGACCATTTTCTCCTTTTTTATGGATAGTGAATGAATATTTTTCACCATTAAAGTTTCCTTCAAGGAATTGGTACAGGATGACTGCGTCTTTAGTTTGCTCCTCGACCTCCGTAGCTGTCATAGTTGCATGATTTTTGTAAGCTGTATTGATCACCGGTACCTTGTCCAAATAGACATCATAACGAATGGTCATTCCTTGCTCGGGAGCTAGATCCCCAATGTGAACCGTTAGAGATTGACCATCAGCACTGACAACCGGAGAATAGTCCTTGGTGACGTTCGTGGTGTCTCTTAAATGATATGCCCCATCTTCGTCACTGATCCTCCAAGTTCCTGTATGGATATTAACAGAATCTGCTTTGATCTTTCCATCTGTAAAAGCCAATTGATCTTTAATATCAATATTATGGAGGGCGGTATGCCCTTGATTGATGTTCAAGGTATAGGTCAATTTTAATTTATCATCTGAGTTGGTCCATCCCCATTTGCTAAAGACTTCTGGAGTAGGAGGATTTTCACCCGGATTGACCCCTTTGTACTCAATTTTCCCAAACGGTTTGGACACACCATTAATGGAAAGACTAAAATCAAGCGTTTTCTGATCTTTGACAACTTGGTGATCCACACGCACAAAGAAACGCAATGAACCTGTCACATGAGCCATTTTTTCAGGATAGTCTGTATAGGTCACTGTAATCTTTTTTCTTTGATTGTCTACCGTCGCCGTCGCAACTTTTTGACCGCTAGGATCCAGTAGGTCAACTGTGTCCATTTCCAAGACTTTAAAATCATTTCCAAGTTCAATTTCTGTCTTGTCTCCCGACTTTACTTGTCCATCGGGTAACTCAAACTTCGCTTTTACTTGAAAACTTTCCCAGACACCAATCGGATCTGTTAGAGATCCCCCAGAGGACTTCGAAAACTCCACGGATGTAATGATACTATTGATCGTATCCGCATGTACCTTTGGTAATCCCTATCCGTTTTGGCAAATCCTAAAGCCGCTAGTAAAAAAATAGGGCAACTGTTGTCACAACAGAATAGAGCCACTTTTTTTCATAAACGATTTTTTTCTCCTTTTTTTCTACGTTTACTAGATATGGTATGTTAGTAAAAAAATTATCACTACATATTGTGAATTTACGCACAACCTATCTTTTTTCATTATAATCAATTTATTTTGATAGCACAAGCGAATTGTTTCATTTTTGCCTATTCAGTTCATTTTATTGATACAAATAAAAAATAGCAGTCCGTTAAAGTCAGACTGCTTGTTTTTTCGCTTATAAGGGAACTCCGAACACCTCTAAAGAGGCCAGTTCTGAAGGCTGAAGTCTTCGCCATTCTCCCAATTTTAGACTTGGATCTAGCGTTAGAGGACCCATAGAGATCCTCTCTAAATCCGCCACTTCCTTGCCACAGGCAGCGACCATACGCTTAACCTGATGGAATTTTCCTTCTGCGATTTCGATTTCGACGTAGGAGCTGGCATTTGCCTCATTCACCTCTAAGATCTGCAATCTCGCAGGTAAGGTGGTGAAGTCTTTGAGGGCAATGCCTGCTTCAAAACGGGCTACATCTGCCTCATCCATGATCCCAGCTACTTGGGCACGGTAGACCTTCGACACATGCTTTTTCGGCGAAAGCATGGCATGAGCGAGCTTGCCATTATTGGTCAAAAGGAGCAAGCCATGGGTATCGATATCCAGACGTCCGACAGGAAAGACTTCCTTATGACGGGCTGTCTCATCTAATAGATCCAGCACAGTTTGGTGGTGATCATCTTCAGTCGCTGAGATAACCCCAGCTGGTTTATTGAGCAGATAATACACGAAGGTTTCATGGACCAAGTCTTCCCCCATAAAGGTCACCCGATCCTTGCCTGGGTCAATCTGTAGCTTTCCTGCTGTCTCTTTTTTTCCATTCACTGCAATTTTCTTTTGCTTGAGGAGTTGCTTGACCTCAGTCCTGCTCCCCACGCCGCAATCCACTAAAAAAATTTATCTAGCCGCATAATTACTTCCTGCTCTTTCGCACAATCCAAAGGCCAAAAAAATGAAACCAGGATCATGAGGATACCAGAAAAATCCAAAAAAATAAAGACTGGAGCAGATGAGATCGTCCCTAATAGACTAAGGACAAAGGTCGTTGCGATCGAACCTGTACTGCATCCCAAAACTGCAATGGATGTTGCCTGGCTCAAGACCCCTGCTGGCATCTTATCAGATAAGACATTGTAAACTGTTGTAAGAGCTACACTGTAGGCGAAGCCAGAAGCAATGGTTACAAGGGCAAGAATCAAGAGATTTGGAGAGACACCGATCAATAGTTGGGTCACACCAAAAGCTACTCCCGAAACCAATAATAAACGATCGCGGAATAGATGCGTTAAAGGCGAGAAGGCCAAACCTGCCAAAATTCCGACAAATTGCATGGCTGCTAAAATAATCCCAGCAGTTTGGGCAGTTCCATGTCCCACTTGCTCTACCACACTTGGAATCCGAACGGTGATCATGACATTAGACAAGACGATAGCTGCCGCAACGACCGCTAAGCCGAGTGCTGTCTGCCATTGCCCCCCTGTCATCTTGACATCCCGGTGTTTTTCCTCCACTGCTTCCGTCGTAGATCCATATGGCACAAATAAGAGATACAAAAGTAAGATAGGAATACTGATACCGTAGACGAGAAAGGCAGCCTGCCAGCCAAAGCGAATCAAGAGGCTGACTCCAAAGGTTAAAACGGCCGTCCCAACAACCTCTGCAGAACCACGAATGCCAAGGGTTTGGACGCGTTCTTTTCCTTTATAGCGCTCACTGATAATGGCAATGGCAGAAACATTGAGCAAACCAACTGCCATCCCGAAAATAATCCGAGACAAAAAGACAACCGGATAGGCTGGACTGATTAAGGGAATAAAGCCACATAGAGCGTAAGCAACTAAGCCCGTCACAATCATCTGACGCTCTGAAAATAGGCGTCCAATCCATTTATTGAAGATGAGTGAAACCATGATCCCGGCAGAAGGAAGCGAGACCAAGAGCTCAATCATGCTGTGAGGAATTCCCTTGTAATAGGCAAACATGGCCGACTGCGCACTCGAAATCGAAAACGAGGTCGTCAAAATAAATGAAAGCGCGAGAATACTCACTTTCTCCATGATTTTTTTCATTATTCTATCCTTTAAACTAATCTTTTTTTCACACTCCTCCTATAATAACACGAGCTAGTGACAGGACGCAATAGATTGAATTAAAAAAACGAAATGATTTCTCCATCATTTCGTTCGTGCTAGCAATTGTGAGGCGAAGACTCCTGTTCCAACCATCAAAGCGCCAATCCAGACAAAGAGCAGGTGATTAGAGGGAGCTAGTGGCGTCACTAACTGGATGAAGAAAGAAGAGAGGGCTGATCCGAGATTGCAGCCGATCAAGACCAACGAGGTCGCAAGGTTCAGGAGATTGGTCGGGATTTTTTTCAGATAGGTGATAGAAGATACTGGTGACTCCCGTACTGTAAGTAAATCCGGCTAAGAGGGTTCCTAGAACCAGGCTCCACAACTGTCCGGACAGGCCAATCAAGGCCAGAGCTAGATCCGAAACCAAAGCACATGATCATGAGCAAGTTCTTTTTGAAAACATGTGTCAAACTGGCAAAGCCTACCCCTGCTACAATCCCTGTTAATTGCATCAGACTCAAGACGGTTCCAGCTGTTGTCGCTGTTCCCATACGAGCGTCAACAATGATATCCGGCACGCGCAGGCTAATAATAGAATTGAAAGCAAATGATGATACCAGCAATCACAGCTAGCATCAGACTAAAAACGCCATTGAGGGGAGCGAAGGCGTGACGGATCCTGACTTTTTCACCTTCAAGTTAGCCTGTTTTTTTCTCCTTAGGATAAGGGACAAAAAGGAGATAGAGGAGTAAAATCAAGTAACCACCACCATATACGGCAAAGATCGCTGGCCAGCCTAGGGGTAAGAGTTGTCCCACAATAAAGGTCAAGATGGCAGAACCCACTACTTCAGCAGACCCCCGATAACCCAGCATCCGGGTCTTATCATTGCCTGAGTAGCGCTCACTGATAATTGAAATAGCCTTGGCATTGATCATTCCTGTCCCCAAGCCAAAGAGCAAACGACTTAGAAAGATGAGAGGATAGTCCTGCACGACCAAAGGCAAGAGCCCACTAGTTGAAAAGAGCAAGAGCCCTGCGACAATCATCTGGCGCTCACTCATCCACCGCTCGATCACGCTATTTAAAAAGAGCATGGCCACGACCGCAAAGGCTGGCAGGGAAACCAAGAGTTCTACCTGACTTGCTGAATATCCGAAGTGGCTAAAAATAAGCCTTTCATAGCTGGCAAACCGGCTGTAATTGAAAAAGGATGAGATCAGCATGAGCGACAAGCTCAAGAGACTGATTCTTTCCATTGTTTTTTTCATTTTTTTATTTCCTACACTTTACTGGTAACATTTTTGATTTTACTAGTTTTTTCAGAAAAGATTTAAACTAGTATTTTCAATAGAATCCTAGTATAATCAATTTAGAAATAGAAAAACAGGACATTTGTCCTATTTTAGGAGATTGAGATGAAAAAAATTTCCCCATCTACAAGACTCAAGGATATCATCACAGACTACCAATTGGACCAGATCTTTCCAGGCGACTGTCTTAGCCAGCTGGACCTCGTTCTCTATCAGGCTGGAGATTATATCTGCCGCCAAGGCTCTGAGCAAGATGTCATTCCTTATTTTCTCAAAGGCCGGTTCAAGATTATCCACAGTCTTGAAAATGGTAGCGACACCATCCTTGAAATCCAAGAAAAACCTGGACTGTTAGGAGAGATTGAGCTCCTGCTCGATCGGGTCTGTATCACATCGGTCATTGCAGACCAAGACTCGCTAGTCGTCCAGCTCCCAGCCCAGCACTTTAAGAAGCGCCTCCTGCTTGATCCAACCTTCTTGCGCTCCACGGCCAAGACCTTGGCTGAGAAATTGCACCAGATCAACTATTTGGCTCCTGCCAACTTTCATTATTCGGTCAAGGAACGCCTCGCTACGCATTTTCTGGAGCATTGCGATGAAAATGGGACCCTCAAGCCCAAGATGAATCAGCTGGCCCTGCGTTTTGGGATCAGCTACCGCCACCTTAGCCGCGTCATCAAGCAGATGATCGAAGAGGGCTTAGTCCAAAGAGAAGGGCGAGTCTATACGATTTTAGATGCAAAAAGGATGAATGATTTGTCCATCAAACATGCGGAAACCATCGACAGATAACTTTAATTTTAGGCTCTTTTGTGTTATCATGGAGGGTAGAAAGAAAGTGAGAGTAAAACGATGAAAGCAATTGAAAAAGTTACAAGAGCGTCCCATTTGATTGATATGGATGACATTATCCGCGAAGGAAATCCAACACTTCGAGCTGTTGCAGAAGACGTGACCTTCCCTTTGTCTGATCAGGAAATTATCCTGGGTGAAAAAAATGATGCAATTCTTGCACCATTCTCAAGACCCTGTTATGGCTGAAAAAAACTTGGCCTCCGTGGAGGAGTGGGACTCGCAGCCCCTCAGCTAGATATCTCTAAAACGAATCATCGCTGTTTTGGTTCCCAATCCAGAAGATGCCGATGGCAACCCACCAAAAGAAGCCTATAGCCTTCAAGAAGTCATGTACAATCCAAAGGTTGTCGCCCATTCTGTTCAAGATGCAGCGCTTGGCGACGGGGAAGGCTGTCTCTCTGTAGACCGCAACGTCCCAGGCTATGTGGTTCGCCACGCCCGCGTGACCGTTGAGTATTTCACAAAAGATGGGGAAAAGAAACGCATCAAACTTAAAGGCTACAACTCCATCGTCGTTCAACATGAAATCGACCACACCAACGGCATCATGTTCTATGACCGCATCAATCCAAACAACCCATTTGAAATCAAAGAAGGACTTTTGATATTAGAATAGCGTAACTGACAAAAAAGTAAGGTAGTAGTGAATCATCACTACTACCTTACTTTTTTTACGAGACTGCGTCTACCGATTTCTGTCTCTCAACGCAGTGGTTGATTGGAACTACTCCTACCTGCGGTACTCGTACTCCTAATCAACTGTGCGAGTCAGGACTACGAAATCAAACCTTCGAGTTACTGATTTCGTCTCGGCACAGTGGTTGATTGACGGCACTCGAACCTTTCGGTCCTTCGTCCAGTCTAATCAACTGTGTGGGGGCAGGACTACGAAATCGAGACTGCGTATACCGATTTCTGTCCTGCTCCCTATATTGCCCAATCTCCGTTGCGGAAGACTGGGACGCGGGTGCCGTCTTCTCGGATGCCGTCGATATCCATTTGGCTTGAGCCGATCATGAAGTCGACGTGGACGTCTGAGCGGTTGAGGCCGGCTGCTTCGAGTTCTTCTTCTGTGAACTCTGCGCCACCTTCTACACTGGTTGCATAGGCTGCTCCGATGGCCAAGTGGTTAGAGGCATTTTCATCAAAGAGTGTATTAAAGAAGGTAATGCCTGATTGGGAAATTGGGCTTGGGTCTGGTACGAGGGCACATTCACCCAAAGCACGCGCTCCCTTGTTTTTGAAGACCAGATCTTTCATGACTTGATCGCCTTTTTCAGCTGTGATATCCACAATTTCTCCATTTTCAAAGGTCACTTTGATGCCTTCGATGATGTTTCCGTTGTAGCTAAGCGGTTTTGTAGAGGTGACATAGCCTTCTGCACGACGGAAGTCAGGAGCTGTGAAGACCTCTTCTGTCGGCATGTTTGGCAAGAAACTTTCTCCTTGGGCATTGATGGCTCCGGCAGATTCCCAGACGTGGTTTTTCGGCAAGCCAAGAGTCAAATCGGTCCCTGGGGCTGTGTAATGAAGGGCTGAGAATTGTTCCTTATTTAGTGTATCTGCCTTGCTCTTGAGAATAGCAGCATGCTCTTCCCAAGCCTTGACTGGATCTTCTTCGTAAACCCGGCAAGTCTTGAAGATTTGATCCCACAGGAGATCCACTGCTTCTTCATCGCTCGCCGCATTTGGGAAGACCTTTTTCGCCCATTCTAAACCTGCTGCTGCAGCAACCGTCCAGCTGACCTTGTTGGATTGAGTGGCGATGCGCATTGGTTTCATGGCCATGCCCAAAGCCTTAGCAGAGGCAGAAAGCTTCTCTGCATCAACACCATTTAAGGCACCTGGATCAGACGAGCGCACACCCAAGCGACTAGCCTTGTGGTCTAAGAGGTAGTTCATCTCTGCAATCTTGTAGTCTGGCACGTTGTCCAAACGATCCATCGGTGCATGGAGGAATTTTTCCCGGGTAGTGAAGTCATCTGCCCATTGGACAATCACTTCGTGTGCCCCTAAGGCATAGGCTTCCTTCACAATCAAGTGGGCCAATTCTCTTTGTTCCACATCGATGTTCAAGACCAAGGTATGGCCAGGTTGCACGTTGATGCCGTTCGCAACCAACAATTTAGCGTATTTTTCGAGGTTTTCTTTAAAATTTGGTAAAACCATTGTTTTCTCCTTCATAAGTGAATGATCTCCTCCTAGTATACCATAAGTCCATGCAAAAAGAGAGTGGGACAGAAATCGGTAATTCGTTAGAATTCGATTTCGTCGTCCCACCTCCGCAAAGTTGAGTAGGGCTAGGGCTGTAAAAGCTGATGAAATCAGCGTAGTAGAGCCCACTCAACCACTGCGTCTTGCTCGACAATCCAAAAATAATTGAGAGGCTAGGACTTTTGTCCCAGCCTCCTTTTTCTTGTCCCTTCTAGCTTAAGGAAGAACATAGCCTTGATCATCCACGGTATGGGGTTGTTCAGAACTGCTATTCTCTCTCAAAGCTTCCAAATCTTGATCCAAAATGGAATTGTAGTCTGTACTACCTTCACGGGTTACCCGAGTTGATACTTGGCGCAAGAGTTTTTCATTGAGATTGCGAACCCAGCGACCATTACTATGGTCATTGGCACGCATATAATTTCCTTTCACAATCTCTCCATAAAGGGCTTCATTGACCTGGTAACCTTGCTTACGCAATCCTAACAGACCGATCTCCACGATCTCATCTGGGCTGTAGTCTTCAAAATCAAATGTAGTCGGGATCCGGCTTTGCAGACCTGAATTGACCTGCAAGAAGTCGTGCATCTCTTTTGTGTAACCAGCAAAGATAATAACGATATCGCGGCGGTGGTCCTCCATAAATTTGAGGACTTCGTCCAAGGCTTCTTTCCCAAAATCGTCATTTAAACCGGTATAGAGCGTATAGGCCTCATCGATAAAGAGGACTCCCCCCAGTGCACTTTCTAGGACTTCGCGCGTCTTCAAAGGCTGTTTGACCTTGGTAGCCTCCAACCAGATTGCTCCGCGAAACTTCGATGAATTTCTTCTGCTTTGATAACCCCTTTTTGGAAGAGGATATTGCCCAAAATGCGGGCCACGGTAGTCTTCCCTGTACCAGGATTTCCAAGAAAGAGAGAGTGCAAGGTCGTGTCTTCGACGATGCCACCTTGTTCAGCCCGTTTTTGGTTGAACTCAGCCATGGCTACGAATTGTTCGACTTGCTCTTTCACCTTGGCAATTCCAACCAAACGGTTGAGGGCGGCCATCCCATCTTCTTCCTTGTCGGCTCCTGCTTGATACTTGCCTTGGTTAAGGACAGCATCGATATCGCTATTGAGGATGGTCTCAATATCGTCAGAACCTTGGGCCACCACCCGATCCGCCATGGTCTTGGTCAATTGCTCATCCAGATTACGGATCCAGCGTCCATTGCTCTTATCTAGCGAGCCATCATAAGCCCGCTTAACATGCCGCGCATAGTAATCCCGGTCTTCGAGTTTGTAGTCCCCTTTGCTTAGGATCATTTCACCCTAGTTGGACAATCTCATCTCCTGTGAAATCTTCAAAGATGAAATTATTTGGTACCCTGAGAACGAAGGCCTGGATTGGTCTTTTAAGAACTCCTCCATTTCCTTAGTATAGCCGGCAAAGATAATCATGATGTCGTCACGATTGTCCTCCATAAATTTGAGGATGGTATTGATCGCCTCGATCCCAAAGTCCGCACCGCTGTCCTTTTTTTATCCAAGCTATAGGCTTCATCAATAAAGAGGATGCCTCCTCGCGCTTTTTTTCAAGCAGGGCTTGGGTCTGTTCAGCAGTTCCTCCAATATTTGAAGAGATCAGATCGGACTCCGTTGCTTCCACGAAACGGAATTCTTCCCCTGAGAGGACACCTGCATCAAAGAGCACTTGTCCCAACAGACGGGCCACAGTGGTTTTCCCTGTACCAGGATTTCCCATAAAGGCAGCATGCAAGGTTTGCTTTTCAGGTGCCTTGCCACTAGCGATTCGTTTCTTGTTAAATTCCACCATGTTGATCATTTTCTTGATCTCATGTTTGACTTTTTCAAGGCCAATCAGGCTATTGAGTTCTTGAAGAGCATCTTGTTTCTTCTCTGGTCCAGAGTCTCTTGCAGTGGTTGGAGCCACCGTTGCATCCGTCGCCTGTCCCGTAGGAACGACTTGCGCATTGCCCTTCGCCACTTCTCTGCCAACAAGATAGTCACAGTCATCCTCGATTTCCTTGGTCAGATCACGCGCATCGCCCTGCCTATAGGTCACGGTGCCCACCTTCGCAAAAGCTCCACCTTGAAGCCGTATATTAGGATCCGCAATCTTATGACAAATCACATGCTCAGCCATCAGCACACCATCATCAAAAACTCCAAACGAAATGGTTTGGGCATTCTCATTCAAGAAGGTCGTTTCCCCAGTCAGGGAAGCAAAGGATTCTTCATAGACGCATAAAAATTCTGAAAATGTAGCCTGGTGAGCTCGGATCATACTATTGAATGAATTGATGGAGGTGATACGATCGGAATCCGAATTGAATTGAACATTATTGTCAAGACAGACCCCAGTTCCTGTAGGCAGCTCAATTTTACAGTTTTCAGACTCCCAAATGACATTCCTCAACCAAACTGGTGGAAAATCCTTTTCCAGATCTCCGCCTGTAATCGTTGAATTTTTTGCGATCACTTCTGAGTCCTTGGCATGGATCGTATTATTCCCAAATTTTTTTCAATATGGACATTTCTCTAAGGTCAACTTGGAGCCTTCTGACAGATCTATCTTAGAAAAGATCGTTGAATTTTGAATGGACAATTCTGATGCTGACATTCCGATGACACTTTGGTGTTTTTCCGGAACCTTCATCCCAACTCCATCCAATGTCATTTTCGAATGCGTATCCATATAGATAAAAAATTCACTATTTGTCGGAGTGGTGATTTCAAAATAGACCTGTTTACAGGTGATAGCCGACTCATTCCATAAGGTCAAGGCAGTATAGTTCCCACCAACTTTAAAACCACAGATCTTCAAATGTCACCTGAGCTCCCTCTACAAATCGGAAAGAAGCCTCCATCGTGTTGTTAAACATGCGCCCATTACCATTTGGATTTGGAACTACATGCCCCACAAAATGAAGGCTCTTGTTGATCACAATTACCTCATCTGTCGGCCATTGAAACACATACCCATTTTCAAACTCGATGGTATCTCCATCCTGCGCTTTTTCAAGCGCATCCATAAAGTTCCAACTATTGTTGTAAGGCCCTACTAAATATCTTGCCACGCGCTTCTCCTTTGTTTCATCTTTTCTGTTTCCTTGTTATAAACACTTGTTACTAAAAAAATTGTAACACAATCCAGTACCAAAGAAAACACTTATCAGATCTGAAAGGACTGAAAAACCTCTATTTTAAAAAGGAAAATAGAGGCTGTCAGTTAATCTTTCAAGGCTGAAAACAAGCTGGCTAGAGCAATCGCTCCTGAGAGCATGGCAGTGGAAAGGAGTAGCACATTGTCTGCCACTTCTAGCTTGTACTCAAAGACTTTTTCAGCTGGTTTGTCTTCTGCAAAAATTTCTAACTTCATGTTTCATTCCTTTCTTAGTTATCCTCCTCACCCAGATAGAGGCGTCGCGCCTCTGGGCTGTTGGTAAGAATATTGAGATAGTTTTCATACTCATCGGGCAGGGGCTTTCCTAATGAGATATCTAGCTCTGGATTCACATTTTTCCCAAAAAGAAAGCAGAGATAGAGACGTTCATTGAGCGTTGGAAAAACTTCGAGAGACATGAGCTCAGCCTGCCCTACTCGCTCCCAATCCTGTTCTTGTATATCTGGTAGGATATAGGCTTGGAAGAGTCCCATCAGAGGATTATCCACTGGTTGACCACTTTCCTTGTCCGCCTGAACCAAGGAAAGCCGTTGGCCAAAACCAGCTAATTGGCGCTCCCGTCCCTTCACCGAGACCGTAATCGGGTGCCCACCCATATGGCTATAAATCCATTCTTTGGGTAATCGATAATCTAACAGGGGCTCAAGGTCTTTGACAATCGTTACAGGACTAGAGCGTAGAAACTGACGAGTGACTGCTTTACAAAAGAGAATATTCTCCTCTTTCAAGGTCACTCCCTTCCAGCTATTTTCCTGCTTGAAATGGTTAAAAAACACTAGATAGGGCTCTCGCACCATTTGTGCTAAGACATAAACGCCGTTTCGTAGGCGAATGGAAATGACTTTCCCTGACTTCCAGGGTATTGCTCTTTTTTTCTTTTCTATCATTAGCCAACCTCAAACCGATCGAGGATCGTTGAATCCATCAGAACAAATCACTGTGACTTCCTGTCCTCAGCAAAGTTTAAAAATCAATTCATCCTGATCTACTTTGTAAAACCAAAAAGCCAATCCGGCTGGATATGACACTCCCGAACACCTTGGAAATGCTTGGAATTGGTCAATTGATGGTCACGATATCTGACAGGAAGTTCTTTTTCTTGAACCAGAAAAATTCAAAGACTTCTTCTAACAAGTTCTGCCTTCAAACCTCGCTTCATTGCTAACTTAAAAATCTTTTTTTAAACTGTTTATGATAACGAATCTTAAGCACGCAAGTCCTCCATCAAGTCTGAGACCGATTCAAAGGGCTGACTCATATTCCGATTTTGCTCTACATCCGTTACTACTTGGAGCAACTTACCACGATCGTCTAATCGAACATCAAAAGGTAAGCCCTGATATTGAATAGCCTGACGAAGGAAAATGTTGATAGCCGTGGTCATATCCATCCCTAAATGATTAAATACCAGTTGGGCTTGCTCCTTAACCTCACTATCCAAACGGATACTCATGCTCGTCTTTGACATATTCTCACCTTCTTTCTATCTTTTATTGTATCAAAAAAGAAGGCTATTGTAAATCCATAGGATATACAATGGATAGCTGTAAACTAAAATATAGTAAAGAAATAAAATTAGTATCCCAAATATGGGAGATCTCAGCCTGAGTTTTAGTTTTAGAATATAATGTTGCTATCATATATTAAGAGGTGAAAAAAATATGAAGCAGATTACGAAACAATATAAATTACTATATTTCTTGCTTATTTTATTAAGTCTGACAAGTGCTCTTTTAATGACATTCTTCTCTCTCCAATTAGGAAGAATACTTGATAGTATATCTAATTCAAATAGTGGATTACTCTTTCATATCACTATTTGTGTAAGTTCGATTTTACTGTGGTTCTTGATTTCTTGTTCCTATTCCTATCTTAAAAAAACCAATATGTAAAAAGTTATTTTAGATCTAAAAAGGCGTCTCTTATTACATTATTTATCGCGTGAATTTAACCAAATTGACAACCGTAACTATTCAGATTTCTTAAATAATATCACCAAAAAAACAGTGACCTTATTCAAGAAAATTTATTAATCCCTAAAAATCTCTCTAATTGCAAATTTAGGGAGCCTTATCATGAGTGTGGTTGCTATTATTTATATAGAATGGCGATTAGCATTAGTCTTTCTTTTTATTGTCGAGTATAACGATTTTTTTCTATCACAAATTCCTGGAAAGTTAATGACTAAATCAACAAATAATTATTCTCTACAAAATAATCACTATTTGTCAAAAATGACAAACTTTATTAATGGTTTTGAACAAATTAAGTTATTAAATATTCAAAGCTGGACCCAAGAAAAAAATTCAGGAAATCAGTTTAGAATTTGAAGAGTCCAGAAAAACATATCAATTCTTAAAAGACTTAGCTTCAACTACTGGAATTTTACTAAGTTTTGGCTCTCAACTATCCTGTATGGTTGCTGGTATCTTTTTGTAAGAAATAACTTACTGACTATTGGATTACTAGTAGCAAGTATTCAATTATTAAACGGTGTTTTTTTGCTCCATTACAATCTATTCTTTACAATAAAAAAATTTAATCAGCAGTAGCAAGTCCATTATTGATAATATCCAAGAAAAATTTATATGAGACAAATCATGAACTTTTCCATAAAAACAAGGACAATTGATTGTGATAACATTTTCGACCATTTCTATTAGCCAATTACATTATGAAATTGAAAAATAAAAATATTATTTGATCATTTTTTTCCTATGAATTTAAAAAAAGGCAAACGCTATGCGATTATAGGTGCTTCAGGAGCTGGGAAAACAACTTTAGTAAAATTAATACTAAACTATTATTCCAAAAAAATCTTTATGATGGGGAAATAAAAAAATCAACGGAAAACAGAATATTGATATTCCCTCAGAGGAGTTATATAAAGATATTGCATTTGTGCAAAAAAATGATTTTTCTGATTGAAGGAAATATCCTAGAGAATATCAAACTGTCCAGAAACCTTTATTTAACTGAAAAAAATTAAGAAAAGCCTTAGGATTTAGTGAAGACTTCCTTAATAAGAGTCTATCTCAATCAAATCAAACCATTTCAGAAGGAGAAAAAGCAACGAATTGATTTAGCTAGGTTTTTAGCCAAACCATATTCTGTATATATTTTTTGACGAACCTACAAGCAACCTTGATCCAATAAAAAGCCAAAAGCAATGATGGACTACATTCTATCCATTAAAGATGCAATTGTTATTGTCATTACTCATGATCAAAAATCCAGAAATATTGGAAGAGTTTGATCACGTTATTACCCTATAGATAAATGGCCTAGTCTACTAAAATGAATGATGTGTTTCTCAAAGTATTCTTTGTAATTTTTTTGTAGATTGTTTTATTGAAGAGTTCGAAAATTTTTTTAAAAGCTTCTTCGATTTTTTTAAAAAGTGATTTTTGATTATGATAGAATTTTCAGTTCCAAATATCCATCTAAATACAGCAAAAATAGTTTGTTCAAAAAAATCTGTGGAATCCGCTAATATATTCTTCGTAGCCTGTTTTTAAAAAAATAAAGATTCCTCATATAAGTCGTTCTCAATCATTATAATCAAAGAATTGAGAAGTAGTTGAATGAGAGATTGTCTATTTTTTTAGGTATAGAGCTATACAACTTCCCTTTTTTGAGCGCCTCTTTGGCATATCTAAATAATAAATCTGGAGATAGAACACGACAGCAATTTCCAAGGATGAGCGTTTCGTAATAACCCCAGTTTTCAACAGAAAATAAATAGTTTGTAAGATAAGAGGCGTCTTGACGACTCAATTGATGATTCTTATCCATTCCCGAAACAATACTTTCAATGAAAAATAGCATTTAATTTATGGTAATGAGAATTTGTCCTATGAAAAAGTTCTATTTCTTTCTCTACCATATCTAGTAATGCTTGAGAATCTTCATTATATGCGGCCTGTTTAACAGAAGCTATTAAGGTATTAAAATCCGAAGGTTGATAATGATTACAGATAAGCAGAAATTCCTCTAGTGTTACTCCTATTCTTTCAAGAAGATACAATAACTTAAAGACAGAAATCTCTGTTTCTCCTAATTCAAATCTAGATATTTGAGATTTTTGAAATTTCAGCACCTGCTAATGAAGAAATAGAAATTCCCTTTTTCTTCTCTTATTTTCCTATAAGTTTCACCTAAAATCATACTTATCTCCATTCCATATCGAAAAGTTATTAAGGTATAGCAAACACTACTTCCGTTAAGCCTACTCTTGTTTGAGAGTATCATTATTAATAATTTATAGCGATCATTTTTTTGATAATTTCAATATATAACTTCCTAAAGTTTTAGTCTCTGGATAAAAAAACTTATTTATATTCTATCATATCTAAAAACCAGCAGAAATGAAAAATCATAAAAAAATCATCTCTACTGGTTTTACTGTTAAGTCTTAATTAGATGAAACTGGATCAACTTTTTGTGAATGGATTCCCTCCATCAGAACAAATCATCAAAGAGGCTCAACTGGTTATCCTCTGGCATATTGCCAAGAATGCCCATCTCATCCATCTTTTCAACCAGGGTAGACGAAACACCGCCACGCTTCCGGAGCTCGGTCTTAGAGAGGAATTCTCCTTCTTCACGCGCTCGCACGATTTGCTTGGCAACGTTCTCTCCCAGACCATCCATAGCGACAAATGGTGGAATCAGGGTATCCCCATCGATCAAGAATTCTGTCGCCTGACTGCGATAGAGGTCTAGCTTACCAAACTTGAAGCCCCGCTCCCACATCTCATTGACAATCTCAAGGGTGGTGTAGAGGTCAATCTCTACATTGGAAGCTTCGTTGTTCTTGCGTTTCTCAGAGATTTCTTTCATCCGCGCTTTCACGGCCTCAAGGCCTGCACCCATGGTCTTGATGTCAAAGGCCTTGGCCCGAATCGAGAAGTAAGCACAGTAGTAATAAAGTGGATGATGCACTTTAAAGTAGGCCACACGAAGGGCCATCATAACATAGGCCGCCGCATGGGCTTTAGGGAACATGTACTTGATCTTCCCACAGGACTCGATGTACCATTCAGGGACATTGTTTTCCTTCATGGCTTGGATGTAACCGTTGCGCTCTTCTTCTGAGATCTTGAGCCACATCCCTTTCCGCACGCGCTCCATGATGGTAAAGGCCATCTTAGGCTTGAGACCCGCGTGCATGAGGTAAACCATGATGTCGTCCCGACACCCGATAACGGTCGATAGATCGGCAATGCCTGCCTTAATCAAGTCTTGGGCATTTCCCAACCACACGTCGGTACCGTGAGACAGACCAGAGAGCTGAAGTAACTCTGCGAAGGTCGTCGGATGGGTCTCTTCGACCATGCCCCGAACAAAGTTGGTCCCAAACTCTGGAATCCCCAACATCCCTGTCGGCGTTCCGATCTGCTCGGCTGTCACCCCTAGCACTTCCGTCCCAGAAAAGAGGGCCATGACCCCTGGATCATCCATTGGGATATCGTTCGGATCAATACCTGACAAGTCTTGAAGCTTGCGAATCATGGTCGGATCATCATGTCCCAGGACATCGAGCTTGAGGACGTTCTCATCGATATCGTGGAAGTTAAAGTGAGTGGTCTGCCATTCAGCTGTCACATCATCTGCCGGATACTGGACCGGAGTAAAGTCATAGACATCCATATAGTTTGGAATAACAACGATTCCCCCTGGGTGCTGACCAGTTGTCCGTTTGACCCCAGCTGCACCAAGAGCCAAGCGCTCGACCTCGGCATCGCGGTAGTACTTGCCAAAATCACGCTCATAGCCCTTCACAAAACCGTAAGCAGTCTTAGCTGCGACCGTACCTACCGTTCCTGCCCGAAAGGCATATTCTTCCCCAAAGATATCGCGGACATCCAAGTGGGCGCTTGGCTGATCTTCTCCAGAGAAGTTCAAATCGATATCGGGTACCTTATCCCCATCGAAACCAAGGAAGGTTTCGAAAGGAATATCCTGCCCGTTTTTGCTGAGCTTGTGGCCACAGTTTGGACAATCCTTGTCTGGCATATCAAAACCAGATCCATAAGAACCATCGGTGATGAACTCGCTGTACTGGCACTGGCTGCAGACATAGTGAGGCGAGAGCGGATTGACCTCGGTGATCCCAATCATGGTCGCCACAAAGCTGGATCCAACGGATCCACGCGATCCAACCAGGTAGCCCCGCTCATTGGAACGGTGCACCAGCATTTGCGATGCCAGATAAATCACTGCAAAGCCATTCCCCAAGATAGAGGTCAATTCTTTTTCAATTCGCAGATCGACAATATCAGGGAGCGGATTACCATAGATCTCAAAGGCTCGCTTATAGGTCAATTCCGCAACTGTTTCTTCGGCCTTGTCGATAAATGGCGTATAGAGGTCCCCCTTAACCACTTCGACCGGCTCAAAGGTCCCTGCGAGTGCATTAGTGTTTTCAATAACAATCTTGCGCGCCAAGTCTTCTCCCAAAAAGGCAAATTCATCCAGCATTTCATTGGTGGTTCTAAAATGCGCTTTTGGAAGTGGCGCTGGCTGGGCATCTTCTCCGTGCCCAATGGTCCGGTTGATCATAGCCCCTTGACCGAGACTACGGACAATGATCTCCCGATAGATCTCATCTTCCGGTTCCAGATAGTGGACATTTCCTGTCGCAAGAACAGGCTTGCCGAGGCGATCTCCCACTTCGATCAAGCTCTTGATAATGGTCTGGAGCTCGTCCATGTCCTTGACCTGCTCCTTGGCAATGAGGGGCGCATAGATAGCCGGCGGCATGACCTCGATAAAGTCGTAGTACTTGGCCACTTCGACTGCCGCATCTACACCTTGCGACATGACCGCATCAAAAACTTCCCCTTCTGAGCAGGCCGATCCAAGGATCAAGCCCTCGCGGTGGGCATCCAGCACGGTCTTTGGAATCCGTGGGACTCCTTCGAAATACTTGGTCCCAGAAAGTGAGACCAGTTTAAACATATTCTTAAGGCCGGTCTGATTCTTGACATAGAGGGTGGCATGCTTGACCCGCGCTTTCTTATAAGAATTCTCATCGATCAAATCGATATTCAAGTCCTTGAGATTGGTCACCCCATGCTTTTCAGCGACATCTTTGATGAAGATAAAGAGCAGGCGCCCCGTTGCTTCCGCATCGTAGTTGGCCATGTGGTGGTGCTCCAAGCCTACTCCAAAGCGCTTGGTCAATGGCCCTAATCCATGCCGTTTAAAATCTGGATAGAGGTTACGGGCAAATTCCAGGGTATCGATGACCGGCTGGGTGATCTTGGGAAGGCCATGACGCTCATAGTTGGCATTCATGAAGCCTACGTCAAAGGTAGCATTGTGGGCAACGAGAACCGTTCCCTCACAGAAGGCCTGAAATTCCTTTAAGACCTGCACCAAGGGCTTGGCACCCCGAACATGCTCATTGGTGATCCCTGTCAATTGGGTCGTAAAGGCGGACAGAGGATGGCCCGGATCGATAAACTCATCAAACTCCTCAATGACATTGCCCTTGTACATCTTAGAAGCAGCGACCTGGATCAAGTCATTGTAGATGGCTGAAAGTCCCGTCGTTTCCACGTCAAAGACCACATAAGTCACTTCATTAAGGTCCAGGTCCACCTCATTATAGGTGATGGGCACCTTGTCCTCTACGATATTGGCTTCCATCCCATAGATCAGCTGGATCCCAGCTTTCTTGGCTGCTTTAAAGCCATGTGGGAAGCTCTGCACATTGCCATGGTCAGTGATAGCCACCGCCTTGTGGCCCCACTCAGCTGCCTTGGCGATCAGCTCTTCGACTTCCGGCAGGGCATCCATCGTCGACATATTGGTATGCGCGTGGAATTCCACCCGGCGCTCGCCTTCTGGCATCAGGTCCTTGCGGGCGTAGTGCACGACTTCCTGTATATCTTGGACATTCATGGTCAAGTCGCGCGTGAAATTGTTCATTTCGATATTTCCCCGCACCCGGAGCCAGCTGTTCTTCTTGATCATGTCAAACTTCTGGGCTTCTTCCTCATTTTTGACCCATTTCTGAAGGGAAAAACTCGAGGTATAGTCGGTCATCTTAAAGCTGATCAAGACCCGACCGGTCCGTGTCACCTTGTGCTCCACGTCAAAGACTACACCCTCAAAGACAATCCGGTTCTCTTCTGTCGTGATCTCGATCATCGGAGTGATCTCGGCCTTGTCTAGCTTAGGTTTAGCTGCCACCTTCTTAGCCTTGAAGTCAAAAACTGGCTTTTCTTCAACCGCTGGTGGCGGAGCCATCTGGGCCAAGGATTCCATAGCCCGCAAGGTCTCTTCATTGGCTGCTTGGAAGATCTTTCATTTTCCTGCTCAAATTGCGCCACTTCTTGCTCTGTCAACTCCTCATCAGACTCCACTCGACAGGTGAAATGCGGAAAACCAAAGGCTTCCAACTGCTTAGCAAGATTGGGCAAATGGTTCTTACGAAAATGCTCCGTATCAACCGAAGAAGGCCCTGAGATGATCAATTCCTGCCCTTCTGCGCGCACCTGCAAGTCTTGGTAGAGTCCCTTAAAGCCTTGACTAGCACAAGGTCCTTCCTCAAAGACCTCACGGTAGTAGGCCTGCAATAAATCCGTAGAAAAATTCTGATTGGCCACTTGGATGGTAAAGGTCGCCTGGTTTCCCGTCTTTGAAAATTCGTCCTTCAAGCGCTGGCGCAATTCCTTAAACAAAGCAATGGGCAAGACTTCCGCAAAAGCAAAGCGGAACTCCCAGACCCGACTGACCTTGTGCACCACGACTTCTTGAATCTCCGCATGCAAAAAGGCACTGGAAGATCGCATCTCCAGCGGCATATCCAGCTGATCCATTAAAATTTCAAAGGTGTTGGACATTGTTTCTCCCTTGATCTTGATTCTTTTGCTCGCTTTTGAGTGGCCTGACTCTAAGAAAAAACAGACCATTCAAAAACATTCGTAACCCTTATTCTATCACAATTTAAGGATTAATTCGAGGGAGAAGTGAAGACGAAAAAATCACCTATAGGACGGTGATTTCTCTTCATCTTTTATTCAGTTAGAGCTGATCCATCATTTATACTTCATCCCCATGACAATGGCCACAACTGCCAAAATAGGAAATAAAATTAACATCCAGATTCCAATCCACATCTGCCGTTTAAAAAGCCCGTCTAATCCACCATAGCGTTCAACGTATGATTCTTTTAGACAGGCTGGATTATACCAGACCGTCATGCTCGATCCCAGTGGAAAAGCATCTTGAAAAAGATTGCCCTTTGAGACTGTAGAATTGGTGTAAATGGTTATCCTTTGCGCCATCAAATCGATGTCGCTAGCCGCTTGATTCGTTTTCCAAGGAAGGGTCACTCGCACCACCCGATAATATTTCAGGCTATTTCGATAGGTCTGACCATCCACTCTATATTCTACAATTGAAGCCGCTACAATTTGTGCCCGCTTATAGCCAACTACCACTCCCTCAACGCTCTTTGACGAGAGGGTTTTAATCCTAACTTCTCTTCTATAGAAATGTCCAAAAAAGAGTACGACAAACAAAGGAAATCCAATAACAGCCACAGCAATGACTAGAAGTATTCTGATATCAGGCATCCCCATCACCTACTTCATCAAAATGTCTGTGATACTCAGACTCATCTTCGTTTCATCTGATATCTTCCTCTACGATCGAGCTTTGTTCGCTCGTCAAAGGAAGCAACAAGAGGGTCGCTGATTGCGTTGGTAACTTAGGGTTGTTCGATAGACTATACTGGACTACTTGATCTTGGTAAACAGATTGCCCATCATAACTCCAGCTAATTTTAAAAGTTGCATCACGATCAATATTCGTTGTCGTTTTATTGACCAACATAAATACTGCATATTCTTGTTGCTCTACAGTATAAGTGTTCCCTGTATAATATACAGTGACATCCTCTTGATCGCCAACTTCCGGATGCTCCTTAACTAACTTCTTCCCCAGTTCCATCAAATCCGATGTTTTTCCTTTCAGTAGTGGTTAAAAGTACTGTAAGAATTAAAGGCCTCTTGTTTTCTATGTTCAAGGTTCTGAACTTTTTTCTCAATATCAATGTCATAATAAAAACACCTCAAAAGTTAGATTTTTCTGTCTAACTTTTGAGGTACAGTTCAAAGGGGCTCTCTCTAAAAAATATTAATCATTATCAATTTCCAAAACAATCATCAATAACATGAGATACATTCCCCATCAGATTCGTCATATCTCCAAGTTTGTATCCTAGCGCATCTGATGCGGCACCTGAAGATAAACTTTCCAAATCTCCTTTCAAGTTAACAAATCGAATTTGTAACGATTTAATAACCGTCGCAACTGCTTTTTGAGCACGAACAATACCTTGCAAATGAGCAGCTCCATAAAAAGCATCCTCCATCCCATTTCTAAATACCTTTTAAAACCTCCTAACATAGTTAATACCGTATTAATTGTTGTCGATGCTGTGGTCAAATCTAAATCTACAGAATCAATATCTGAAATAGCAGTTCGAATTACACCTGATACCGAAATAAGTGGCTCTACAGTACTATAAAGTTTTTTCTTATTTTTATCATCAGATTTTAACTTGTAGTATATTTTAGTTGGAAATTCATTAACAATTGTTTGGAGATCATATTTAGCAGTGGTCATCACCTTGTTTGTATGTTCAACAGCAGCTTTTACACTATCAAGATAATCACTAAATGCTGGAGACATTTGATTGGCTAAAGCCTCAGATTTAACATCTATTTGATTCTCAAAAGCACTAATTACATCACGATCATCGAATATACCACTCTCCTCTAAGTAAGCATTATAATCCTGTGAAACACTAATATTTACATCTGGAATCGAACTGAAATTTAAAGTGTCAATATTTCTGGCCAATCCTCTATCAGTTTCTTCTAAAGCTGATTTAATAAGCTCAGCTACTGAAATAGTATATGAAATGCAAGAGATAATTGTTTGAATATTTTGTGCTAACACTTTTAAAATTTCATCAACAGCTTGTGGAATTCCATCACCAAAATGAGAGCGATTTGCCAATCCATTTGTACTTTTTTCAATCATATCCTCAAATGAATTCACAAGTTCTGCACCTTTGGTTCCAAATTTCGTATACATGTTTGCTTGAGGCCATATATTCCCGTATTTCCCTTCAGAAGCTATTTTATGCATATTGATATCTGCCTCTATATTTAAAGCATTTGAGTTCATGCCATTCAGCTTAGAAGTAATTGCTCCATGATTAAATACATTTCCAGCACTATCTAAATAATCATAAAATATACTGGAACCTCTCCAATCAAATTTTCTTGAAAACTCGTATGAATCATAGTTACTAAGTGTATCAAAAGTTCCTGTAATACTATTATAGTGACTATAAGCCTTGTCTATCTTTTGGATAGCTTCAATTAAACTTATCGATTGTAAATGTTGGAAGACCACCTCCTTAAGATTATTTGTGCGACTCGACAAATTATTCAGAACATTTTCATTTGCTTGAAGAGTTTGTTGAGTAACTGATGCTAAATTTTGTGCCTGTTTTAAACATACTTTTAAATTAGTAATCAAAATTGTCATAGATGTAGTATCTATTTTAACTTGTAGTGAATCTCCACTTTTTGGTAATAAATCTCTGGTAGTTGTATTTTCAGGAGTGACCGCAAAATCAAGAATACCATCTCCTTCTATATCAACAGTAAATAATTGTTCTAGAACTATTTGCTTTGTATATTGCATAGCTTCTTCATTTTTTCTATATGCTGTCATATTATGATAAATTGGTAAATCAATTGCAACAACTCTCCCTGGATATTTTGTTTCCATGCTTATTCCAGCAAAATCTAGTATTCCTGGAGTATTAGCATCTAACAACCATTGCAAAAATGCTCCATCTAGTGCCTGTCCTTCAAATTGAATTTCTAATTTATTTTGATTCCATACTAAATTAGTCAATACATCACGAGTTGAGGAAAAAGTAATTGATTGTCCCTTGTAATTTTTCCTTAATTCTTCTATCCGCTTAGCTTCTTTTTCCGAGGATTTTAACATTTCAGGAGAAATATTCTTTAAAGATGAAAAGTAGGTCCAGTATTGCTTAAGCACTTTATCACTTGGCATACTCAGCCCTGTTTGATTAGTTTTCACTTCAACCATGGTTTTGAAATGATCAAAATCTTTATTTACTAGAATTTCATTAAATAATTTAGAATCTCCGTCCTTAATCATCTGCTGAGCTGTTTTCCCATTTACTGACTGAGGAGCCCCCTGATACCCGAAATTATAGGGTACTTGTCTCTCCAATGCTACTCGTCCGCTATGAAATTCTCCATAGGAATGTCCCGTTGTTGTTGTGATATAGTTTCCTTTTGCTTCTACTCTATCATAAAAATCAAGTGCAGGTTTGTTCTTTTTTTTAAGATATAACGAATCATTGATACCAATTGCAGCATCTACAATAATATCTTTATGACCGTCAGCTTTATAGTTAGTTCCTGCGTAAGAGATATAGGTTTCTTCTGTAAACTTATCATATACAGCAATTGCGGCAACTCCCGAATCTTTATCGTACATGCAGTCTACGATTTCATAACTACTACTATCCACGCCAGCATCATCCAAAACCCCTACAGCCATCTCTGTTGGATTTTTACGACCAGCAGTATAGGCTATCTCGTATTTATATACAGCATCAGATAAGACGGCTGACATTTCAACTCGACGATTACTTTTTTCAATTTCATTCATTGATTATCCTCCCGTTGTTTAAATATAGTTAAATCTATTTGAACAGCCTCATCCTTAGATTCCATTAGTATTGAAATTCCATAGATTGTTCCACTAGAGTAATCTAATATTATTCGACAGGTCGTATCTTCTGGCATATCGTACTTATTTTTAAGATATTTATAGAGGTCAGAATGATTTTCAGGCTGGTAGATAATATCGCTCAATTCAGTTTCAGCACTCTTAAAGGTTTCTTTTATATTCAAGGAAGCGAAATAATCTCTTTGTACTACCAAATTAAGAATTTCTTCGTCAAACAAAGGTTCTAACTTCGATTCGTACTGTAATCTCCCATTAGAGTAAGTAACAGGAACTGTTTCTTCATTATCCCCAATTTTTATTGTATACTCACCCTTAATGTCAGATTGGCTAGTATCTAAGAATACTTTATAATCCTTTACTACGTTTCCACTCTCTATATAAATACTATTTTTGTAAAGCTTTAACCCATTAAACTCTTTCTTGTCTTTTTCCAAAAATTCAAACATAGGTTCAAACGTTTTTTCAAATTCGTACTGTTCCTTTGTTCTGTTTTTGGGAATAGTTTCACCACCCAAACTACATCCATTTAATAACGATGCTGTCATAAGTATAACTCCTCCTATCAGTAGCCATAAAATTATTTTTATTTTTTTCATCTTTCTTTACTCCGCGATTACAATGTTCACTATTGACTCGTGATTGCGTCTTTAATCATGCGTTTAGCGCATCAATCCCTTGATCTTAATGTATGTACTCTCACAAATAAAATAATGGACTTGTTTTTCTAATATAGACTCTCGTAGAGGTTTCTTTGCAACAGGTACAACGGTTTGATCATTGAGTCTCATGCTTACCAAGGCTTGTTTGAAACCTTTTGCTAAGCGCAACGGTGCCTCGATATTACGAGAAATACTTTGGTTCGTTATTACAATTGATGCATAGCCAACAAATAGACCTTGTTTAAAGATAAACTCTAGTCTCTTCTGTGCAATAGGTGTTAGATTTCCAATGATCTCCGTTACATTATAAAGAACAATAGTAGCTACTTGTTCCGTCAATCCTTCTTGGATACGTTTATTTATCTCATTTTCAAGTAGTTCCAACCTATTTTCTATATCTTGTATTACATTCTCACAGATAACTTTCTTATCAAATCTTTCTAAGTTTAGTTTAGAAAATTGTGGCGCCAACACAATTACCTTTGCTTGCTGCGAGCAATTTGTTTAACGAATTGTGTCATCTGCTCTTCTTTGTCTGTCAGATAGAGAAGGTTGCCTTTCTTGAGATCCCATGTCACAGGCTCAACTGTTTCCAGATCCAATCCGAGTGGCACTTTTCCTTCATCCAGCAAGGCTGCTACATCCTCACGTCCATAGAAGGTTGCTTCTGTCAACTCATCTGGCACCATTGGGATGCCTGCTGGTGTGCGGCCTGTCCACATCTCTTTAAGACTTTGGACTTGGTCTCGGAGGTTGTTGATGATTTGGATATCATTGTCCCCTGCGACTGGTAGGGCGAACTGGACGACATCGACTTCGTCACGCTTCATGAGAGCGCGTCCCTTGATGTCTTCCATAGTAGACGCCAGTGGGGTTGCTCCCACGATACCGCGGACTTCAGAGAAATCATTTTGTGGCAAGGTCAGCTGGTGCTTGAAGTTTGAATAGAGTTGAGCCCGTAGGTTGTTCTGACGGCTAGCTGTGATGATCAAGTGCACACCGATGCTGAGACCTTCACGGGAGATCCGCATGAAGAGCTTGAAGAGGTCTGTCTCATAAGGCTCGTCCTTCATAGACTCATAACTATCCATGAGGATGACCATGGTTGGCTCTTGCTTACCGGTCACTTCACGGTAGAGGGCGATGGTGCCGACACCATGCTCCGAGAGGAGCTTCTTTACGGCGATCCAACTCGCGATTGATGATTCGGATGAATTTCTGGATTTTCTCCGTCTGATCCAGCAAGAGGCTATCGGACACATGCGGCAATTGAGTCAAGGGTGCTAAACCGTTGGTCCCGAAATCCAGCAGGTACATGGTCAGGTTTTCTGGACTCTGCTTACGAGCTAGATCCATTGCGGCAGTCTGTAGGAAAGTGGTCTTTCCTGTACTTGGACTTCCGTAAAGGAGGATATTGCCATCTTTTGATAGGTCGATAGCGACAGCTTCTTGCTTTTGCGCTTGCGGGATATCGGCGACCCCGATTAGGACGCTTGGGAGCTGTCCGTTTTTGCCAAGCCTCGATCGGCACGACCTTGTCCAACTCATCCAGCGTGATCCGCTCTTTGAGCGGTGGCAACCACGGTTGGGCCACAGCTGCGATCCCTTCTTGTTGGTGCAAGTGGTTGATTTCCTGCACGATGACATCCAGCTCTGTTGGCACTTCCTTGATTTCTTCTGCCATATCCAGACCGGATAGGTCTTGGTTGAGGACTTCGTATTGGCCCAGTTCATTAATCAAATAGATGGTATGGTCTTCGATCCCTAGCTGATCTTTCTCAGGCTGATAGTCTGCTCCTGACCAAGCGGTTTGGAAGAGTTCATAGACTTCGTTATTTCCGACTTGGAGGTAGGCACGACCGGTTTGGGTGATCTCAGCCGCATCTGCCGTCCGCAGCATCTCCATAGAGTCACCACGGTCTGCCACCTTGAGGGCTAGCTTGAAGCGGGAGTTGGACCAGATCTGGTCATCCACGACCCCAGAAGGTTTTTGCGTCGCAAGGATCAAGTGTACCCCGAGGGAACGCCCGACACGCGCGATAGAGACCAATTCCTTGATGAAGTCAGGTTGGTTGACCTTGAGTTCGGCGAACTCATCACTGATTAAGAAGAGGTGAGGTAGCGGTTCTGTCGCTTCACCCAGTTTAAATTTCTTTTGATATTGGTTGATATGGTTAACCCCATATTGACCAAAGAGCCGCTCCCGACGATGGATCTCCGCATTGATAGAGGCTAGGGCCCGCATAGACTGGGCACCATCCAAGTTGGTGATGGTCCCAAGCAAGTGAGGCAGATCCTTGAAGAGGTTGGCCATTCCCCCACCCTTGTAGTCGATGAGGAGGAAAGCCACATCATGTGGATGGAAGTTGACAGCAAGGCTCAGGATATAAGACTGAATGGTTTCAGACTTACCGGAACCGGTTGTCCCTGCGATCAAGCCGTGTGGTCCATGGGCTTTTTCATGGAGATTGAGGTAGACCAAATCGTCCTTCCCGCGCAGACCGATCGGCACGGCCAAACTTTGGTAAGGGGCATGGCTCTCCCAACGACTCAAGACCTTGAGGTCATTGAAAGTTTCCCCGCTTGGTACATTTCAAGGAAGGTCACCGAGTCTGGAATCGAGCTCTTGAGCTGTTGGATATGTTTCAGTGGGGCTAGGCCGCGCGAGATGGCTTCCTTGTCATAGCCTTCAGGGAAGTGATCCAATTGAAAGTCAAGCTCCCGAAGAACCCCTTCTTGCAAGAGCAATTGCCCTTGGTTACGGTCCTTGATAGAGATAACGGTTTGGATATTTTCAGAAAGTGATGAGAGCACGTCTGCCACATAGATGATGGAGCAGCCGAGCTCTGTCGGATCCTCACGGAAGAACTCCATGATGACATGGTCCAAAATCAAAGTCTCATCGGTGATGAGGACCACATAGTGAGGATGGAAGATCTTGGTATCATTGGCTTTTTCTTCCTCTTTTTGCGTCTTGCGGAGCTTGAGGATCTGGTTGAGACTGTTCAAGACCTGATCGCGTGTCCGCTGATTGTAGACGAAGCTACGGACATTCATGTCTTGCAGAGTTGCATGAGGCAACCAGCGCATCCAATCCCAGCTTTCTTTTTCTTCTTCTGGAATGATCGGAATAATGGTCAGATCATGATAAGAGTGAAAGACAGCCAATTGGGCAACGAGGAGTTGCAACTGCTCTAACACGATAGGACGAGGACCGACATACCCTACAGGTCCCCGATTAAGGCTAGCTACAATCGGAAGATTGTCGATCTTTTGGTGAGCTTGGAAAAGAGCGTAGCCTTCTTCTTCCAAGGCATCTTTCTTCCCACTACGCTCTTCCTGACCATATTTGAGCTCATAGCTGGTTGGAACCTTGCCCAAGCCCAAGCGATAGGCCAAAAAATCAAAATGAAGGGGTGTTTTTTCGTAGATCCGCGAATCATAGCGTTTGACCATCTTTGTCAAGTCTTCAATCGCTGGGAAATGGTAAAACATGCCTTCTCGTTGTTTCCGAGATAGCTGTTCCAAGTCCTTGGCCTTATCCTTGAGATAGAGATGGTAGAGCTCCACACGCTCTTTCTTGTCTTCTTTGTATTTCTTACGATTCTTGAAGAATCCTTGAACCGAAAAGATCACACTAACCACAGACATGGATACTGTCGCGATGATATAGAGACCCCGCGGTTGGAAAATGGTGATCAAGAGAGTCACCCCAACCATGATGAGGGGTGGCATGATCAACTTCAAGAGTTCATCTGATGGCTTTTGAGGCTCCGCTCCCGGAGGATTGATCAAGATCTTGTCTTCCGAACTCCGGTAGATGATCCGCGGAGAACGGTGGTACTCTGGATAGTCCTTGTAGAAGTCATAGCGTGAATGCAAACGCGGCACTAGATAAGGACTTACTTCTACAGCCCCTTCCACGCCAAATTCTTCTGGATAGAGCTTAAAGGTCACATCTCCAATGGCCAGCTCATCCCCAAAGGCCAGTGGAAAAGTCGCTTCACTGACGAGTTTATGGTTATGGTAGAGTTTTCCAGATAAGAGCTGACAAGTCCAAGTCTGCTCTTTTTTCACAATGAGAAAGCGTACTGGATAGTGCAAGCGCACATCCGCACCCTTTTCATCTGCTACGAGGATTTCTTCCTTGTCTAGCAGTTCATAGGTATGGACTTCACCTGTCGCCAAGTAGCAGACCACATCCCCAAGGATCTTGCTATTTTCAAGCACGCCCTTGTCTTCACCATACTGGTAGGAGATTTCCCCTTGACTCCATTGGAAATGAAGGGGATTTTCTTGCGAAGCCAGGGTCAACTGAGCTGTTTCTTGATTCGATACGGTCGCTGTTTTTCCCTCTTCTAGCGCTAGCTCATAGCGAAAACCTTTTTTATAGAGTATGATACGTTTTTTCATAGACTACTCCTTATGGTCACTAGACTCAGTCGAGCTTGCAGTTGTAGAAGACAAGCTTTCTGTTGAGGAGCCTTCTGTAGACGAAGCCGTTGTTGAGCTGCTAGTGGAAACTTTGGTTTCATCTGTCTCTGCTTCCAAGAGTTTAGAGCGGGCATCCCAGTATTTCTTGTATTCGCCTTCTAACTCAGAGAGTTTCTTCTCGCGCTGTTCACCAGAGAGTTTTTCGCTATCACGTGTCGCCTTGATTTCTTTACGAAGGGCATAGATGATCAAGTCTGAATCGTCGATCCGCTTGGCTGTATCCAGCGCTTGGGTAAAGTCATGACGGCCGATATAGATCCAGTAGTGGAGATAGAGGCTATCTGACTTGAGTGTGACGTTGTTAAGGATGACCTTCTTTTGCTCCTCTGAGAAATTCAAGCCTTGTAAATAAGACGTTGCCAACTCATATTTCTGTGTCGTTGGAAGACTGCTTGGAGCCACTCCCTCCAACTCATCGATCACACCGGTGTAGTCTACCTTGAGATAGGCTGTATCCGCTTGAAGCAACTTTTCTTTAAAGGGTGCTTGGAAAAAGACCAAATAAATCAAAGGCAAGAGTAAGAGGGCCACTACAGCTGAAAGCCACACTGTTGCCAACTTAAAGATTCGGTGTTGACGGCTTGAAACCAAGGTCAAGGTCTTTTCTTCCTCTTCCTTGCGTTCTTTGTAGGCTTTCTCTAAGAGAACTTTCATCTCTTCTAAGCTCGCAGCATCACGAATTTCCACCAAGAAATCAGGTAGATCTTCTAATTCAAGTGTCCCTTGATAGAGCTCCATGAAATCCCAGTCCCCAAAAAGAGTGACCGCATAGCACTTGGCCTGACGCAAGAATTCCACTTGATCCCACCTGCGTGGCACCATCATCCCCGGAACTCCACGGTAAGCGATCTTGACTTGCGCATCCTTGGTCACAAACAAATTGATGGGATGCACCACAAAGGTCACCGGGAAGCTCCAAGGCTGGCGCCAAATCCAAGACATTGATAGCTAGACGCAGACGGTCTGAAACCGGTAATTTCTTGATTTCTTCAGCACTCAAGCCTAGCGCATCAGTCTGATAGGTCAGATGAATCTGGTCTTGATCCGCTGTCATGCTTTGCTCTAAAAACAAGGGATGATGGAGATCCAAAATCCATAAATTGCGTAAATCCTGGCTATCCACTTCTGAACGCTTGAGGTCCAGCCGCCAGCTCGTTTCTTCTTTTTCAAAACGGAAGACTTGTTCTTCCAGTGTAAATTGTTCTTCTTTCACCTTACCACTCCTCAATTTCGATCAGATCACCACTCGTGATCGGATACTCTTGTACCACCTTGCCTTCATCCAGCAAGATGCCTTTATTTACCACGCGCAACTGATACTTGCTTCTAGGCTCCATGGCAGATCCAAAGATCTGATCCAATTCCCGAATCAAGCGTCGCACCTCCATCCGCGTTGGGATTCGGAGGTCATGGCTTGCACCATTCATACGGAAGGTGACATTGATATGTTGGTCCATTTAGGCCTCTTTTCTATAGATTCGATAGGAAATATAGCCAGCAATCCCAAAGAGAAGGGCACTCCAAGCCAGCATTTGCAAGGCTGGAATAAAATCCGCCAAGCTGGCCGAATTGTCCCCCACATTGGACTCGAATTTAGATAATTTGATTTTCAGGCTGGAACAGGTCCGCTTCAGGCTCTGTTTTTTTCTTTCCCTTTATAGCAGAAAACAACTGGCCGTCTGAATCGGTCAATTGTTTCTCTTGCTTGCGTTTTTCATCTGCTAATTTTTTCTGATCCTTCTCATTGAAAAGAGACTCAGTGGCATCCAATTGGCCACCAAGTGTCTTTTCCTCTTCTGTCTCAAGACGTGAGTTGTTGACCTGCAGACGATTATCAATAAAATCATCTGCAGAAACAACAGCTACTGGCAAGAGACTAAAGACAAAGAGAAGATACATCATTTTTTTCATAAGCTTGATTCAATTTCCTTTGTTTGAGTAAACTTCTTTGGAAGGAAGATGTTGGCAACAGTCAAAAGGCCGAAGAAAACCAACAATCCAAAGAAGACGGTAAATCCAGCTGTTTGTCCATCAAAGTAACCCGCAAACTGTCCTTCTAGAATAGAGAGGAGGTTAATATTTTTCACAAATGCTGGAAGGCCCGACAAGGTCGCAGTCGTTCCGATCGCGCTTGATAGGTAGACATAGCTGATCAACATGAAGAAGGCCAGTCCCATTCCAATCACACGGAAGTGTTTCAAGAGAAGGTATTGCAGTTGTACCAATACAAACCCCGCCAATACTGCTAGTAACACCCACGAAGGAACATATTCACGACCAACAGAGAGTTGGATACTTGAAATCATTCCGATCACAAGTCCAAGGATAAGGGAAAGTCCTACAAGGACACCGACAGTTAAGAGATCCGATTCTTGCAAACGATTCAATTTGAAACGGTCTTTCACCTTGCGAATAATTGGTTGCGTCGCAAAGAGATAAGCTGTAAAGAGGCTCAAGACTTCCAACATAAAGATCCAGATAAATGGACGGTAGACATTGATGGTCGCTTTCACAGAAGAAGATTTCTCTGCAACTGGATTTGACAAGAAGTCGAGCAAGACTTCATTCGGTACTCCGTTTTCATAGGCATTGTTGAAGACTTTACGGAAGGCTTCGACGAAGTTCCCGTTTTCAGACAATTCCTTGTCGAATTCACCCATCAAACTTTCCGCATTACTAGACAATTTCTCTGTATTGCCTTGGGCTTTTTCCAATTCTTTGTTCAATTGGCTAAAGATTTCATTGGTAGAGTTAGCAGCTTCTACATTGCTACGAGACGAGCTCTTGACGCCTTCTGTCGAGCTCAATAATGACGTGTATTCAGAACCAAGAGCTGACAAATCTGCATCGGTCTTGGTTTGAGCCTGTGTCACTGTTTCTTGTGCAGCTGAGATAGCTTCTAAGCGTTTTTGAAGGTCTGCATACTGCGCCAATTGATCGTTGATATTTGGGTCAGATCTTTGTTGGTGTTTTCGATTGCTTGAAGATTGGCCTGTAATTGTGGTCCCAACTCTTGCAACTGTTGGAGTGTACCATCTAACTGGGCTTTCACACTCTTCGTTGCATCCCCAGATTCATCCGTTTCAATACTCTTACGGTAGTCCTTCATGTTACTTGAAACAGCAGCCTTCACGATGTCGACCAAAGCGTTTGTCAAATCCATATCTTCGATTGGATCATAGAGTGAATGACGAACATGGTTGTCATCTTCTGGATAGTAGGCATCGATCAATGCTCCTGCGCGTTGATAATCCAAGGCGATTTCACTAGCTTTCGATGCATAGTTAGCGACAGCTGTTTTCAAATCTTCTGCTGATACCGTCACACTGGTTGAAGAAACCCCATTGACAAGGACTTCAACATCAATCGCGCTTGGCATGGCTCCTCCATCTTCAACAAGGTGAATTTGAATTTGTTTGCCATCTTTCAGTTCGACTTCCTGATCGCCGCTACCTGCATAAGTATGTCCATCATAGGTCCAAGTATCAACCTTGACTCCTGCTGGCACTTGGATGCTAACCTTCTGTTTTCCAGATTTAGCATTAAGGACATCCGCAACTGCCGTTGATTTGGCATCCACTTCAGTAGCCAATCGTTTCAAGTCACCGGCGTTCCCTTTTGGATGCGCCTTTGTTCCAGCAAAAGCACTATCAAAATTAATCGCTGCGTTGAGATTTCCATACTTATTCAAATTCAGACTAGCAGGATCTAAAGACGGAAGTTTTTCAATTGCGTTACGAATGTCCGCATCTGCCTTATCACGTGCCTCACTTAAGGTCTTGATAGTCGTCTTTCCAAGCAAGGTACGAAGAGTGACTTTGTCTCCTTCTTTTAGACCATAGTAGTCAAGGATCTTCGCTTTTACAGAAGACTCGATGTTCTTTTCGTGATCATCTAATTTGTCGCGTTCTGCCTTGATCCCTTTTTCGAGGTCTGCCACACGATCATTCACATCCTTAGTCAAACTTGCATAAGTCTTGGTAGCTGAAGGATCTCCTTCACCCTCCGCCGGCTGACTCAATTGTTTGGTAATCGCTTCTTGATTTTGTTGCAACCTCTTGTACAAGTCCTGAGTTTTTTCACTGACAACAGACTGATTCATAGCCATCAATTGGTTCATGAATTCTTCATGGCTGATCTTATCCGCAGAACGTTGCTTAATCAACAAATCAAAATTTGACCGTACTGATCTTGAGATTGGCTCAATTGATCAAAGGCCTGTGTATAGGATTCAAGGGCTGTCTTCAGAGCATTGTTGGACTCAACGGATGAGGTAGACAAGCTATAGAGACCTGGGAAGATATTCTTGGAATCTAAAGCCGATTCCAACAAGTTACTCCGGTAAGAACCAATGTTGGTCGATTGGATTTTATTGCTTGTCTCTACGTTCTTTTGAGCTGTATAAAGATTGCTTAAAATGCTGACCATATACATATCGACCAGTTGGCTATTCAAGTCTGAAACAATATCCTTGGCAACTTTAGTTGCCTCATTTTCAACTTGAGAATTTCCAGCAGCATTGACCTTATAAGTAACGGTGGTCTTCTCTGCATTAACCGCATTCACTTCCAAGACCTTCTCTGAGAAGTCACTTGGAATGACGATCATCAACTGGTACTTGCCATCTGCAAGCCCTGACTCAGCAGCTCCACGAGGGAGTACAGACCAGTTTTGCGAATTATCCCGTTCGATATTCTTTACATAGCTAGCCCCAAGGTTATATTCTTTATCATTCAGTTTGACCGCCTTGTCTTCATTGACAACCGCAATGTTGAGCTTGGTGTTTTCTGTCGTTTGCACGGTCTTTGCTTCGTTTTGCTTTTGGTCCTTTTGAACAGTGGTATAAAGACCCACGACAGATCCCATCAAAAGGAGCACAACCGCACTCTGACCGATGTATTTTAACCATTTTTTATTTTTAACTTCCATACCTTTTTCCTTTTTTTCTAATTCATAGATACAAAAATAGGGGTTAGGAATTAAGAATCTAACCCCTATTTTCTATATATCAAAAGACAAAAGGGTGATCTACCTACAAGAAGTAAGATCACCTCCAAGACTATCTTAGTGGATTTGTGCAGCGATATCTTGGTCAGTTTGTTCAACGATATCAGCAACTTTGATCAATTGACCGTTGATATCTTCCAACAATTGAGCGAATTGTTTGATTTTTGGAGACAATTCGTTGAATTGTGCTTCAAAGCTATCAAATGCAGATCCATCCCAGTTTGCGTCGATGACTTGTTGTTCATGTGTCAAAGTGTTAAGGATTTGATCGATTTCTTGAGAACCTTGTGCATAGCGTTGTGCTGATTGACGTAGTTCTTCTGGAGTTAATTTAATTTGAGTCATATGTTTCTCCTTTTTGGGCTGATACCCTTATATTTTTCATAAACAACACATTTAGTACGAATTAGTAAAATTCCAGATAATTGTATATTTTTACCTTTTACTCCCTATTTGTATCATTTACTTAAAAAAATATCTTAATGAAATATTGCAAGAAAGTCAAGTTTAAAGGGCTAACTGATAAAAACTTTGTAACTTTGTCACAGTTTCGAAAATGTTTTGTCATGAAATTGTAATGTTTTTTTCCTAAAAACCTTTGCCCCAGTAGTCTTTACATAGTATTATTTTTCATGAACAAAATTAGACACTCCGTATCTTAACATTAACTTGACACTTTTATAAATATTGTTGATATTAAATGTCTTAAACAATAATTTACGCTATTATTGTATATTTTTTTCATATAAATGACTTTGAGGTTGGTTTATGGTATAATGAAGACTGTATAGAACTTGTTTTATGCAAGATCGAACACTACTAAAACCTACAAGGAGTTTTTATGAAAAAAATATTATTGACCTCTGTCTGCCTCCTAGCTCTCACCGCATGTAGCCAAGGCCAAGCAGAAAAAGGTAAAACTTCAACAACATCTAGCCAAAGAACTTCCCAAGTGAAAAAAGAAAAAGAAGAGAACGTTCGAACCAAAATTTTCTCCACAGAACTTAACGATCACCATCAAAACAAAATTCAAGTCGGCTACAAAAAAGAAGAAATTGTCTCTTTTACTTTTCTTAGTTTTGAACCCATTTCCTCTGATTTGCAAGACTTGGATCTTTCCGAATTAAAGGAAATCTACCAAGAAGAATTAGAACAGAGCGATATCTATAAAAGCTTAAATGGCAAGCCTGGACTTAGCTTCCGCATTCAAATTTCGAAAGATAAACAATCCTATGCTAAGGTCTTACATGCTGACTTCTCAAAAATCAAGAAAGATGAGTTTGCTTCCATCTACGGAGATCAAGGGGAGGAAGAAACAGCCGAGTTCAAGAAATATCTCAATGGTAAACCACAAGATTTCTTTACTTACATCGAAGATCAAGGACTAAAAGAAGAAAAATAAAAAAGCTTCCTGAGTATCGTCACCACAATGGTGAGATCTCAGAAAGCTTTTTCTTATTTGTTCAAGATTGAAAGGGTTTCAAGGAGATTGTCCGCATGAACTTCGATGGTATCTCCTGTCGCTTTGATTTTCACTTCAACGATGCCTTCAGCTGCTTTCTTACCAACTGTTACGCGGATTGGAAGTCCAATCAAATCACTATCGCTGAATTTGACACCAGCGCGTTCATTTCGGTCATCCACCAAGACTTCGTAGCCTTTATTCACCAAGGCTTCTTCGATCCGATCGGTCAAAGCAAGACTCGCTTCATCCTTGACATTGACTGGAATCAAATGCACATCAAATGGCGCCAATTCTTTAGGGAAGTTAATTCCCCAAGCATAACGGTATTCCCCTTTTGGAGTCTTATTGACAAAGAGGCGTGCATGTTGCTCCATAACGGCTGAAAGAAGACGACTGACACCGATCCCATAGCAGCCCATGATGATTGGAACCGCACGACCGTTTTCGTCCAAAACATCTGCTCCCATGCTAGCGGAGTAGCGTGTGCCGAGTTTGAAAATGTGACCGATTTCGATTCCACGCGCAAAGTTCAAGACTCCTTTCCCATCTGGTGAGATCTCGCCTTCACGAACTTCACGGATATCGACGTATTCTGCAGTAAAGTCACGTCCTGGGTTGACACCAGTCAAGTGGTAGCCTGTTTCATTGGCACCGACTACTGCATTACGGCTGTCTTGGACCTTGCGGTCTGCGATAATCTTAACATTTTCAGGAAGATCAACTGGACCGAGAGAGCCAAAATCAGCTCCCAATAATTCTTTTACTTCCACTTCGGTTGCAGGTTCAAAGAAGTCTGCGCCGAGGTGGTTTTTCAACTTCACTTCATTGAGCTGATCATTACCTACGAGAAGGGCAACAACAGGCTCACCATCTGCGATGTAAACCAAAGTCTTGATAGTAGCTTCTTCTGGAACATTCAAGAATGCAGCTACTTCATCAATCGATTTGACACCTGGTGTTTCCACGCGCTTCACTTCTTCTTCCGCCACAACACGGTTACTTTGCTTATATTCGTTAGTAGCCATTTCCAAGTTGGCAGCATAGGTTGATTCACTTGAATAGGCAATGGTATCTTCCCCAGAGACCATCCATTTGAGCAATTCTGCTTGATTTCTTCTTGGACTTCTGCTGGGATCTCATCAAATGATGCGACAGACTTGTCTAAAACAACCCAACGGTCCAAGTCTGTACGAGCAGGTGTAACAGCCATAAACTCTTGGCTATCTTTTCCGCCCATGGCACCACCATCACCGATGATGGCTTTGTAGTCGATGCCACTGCGTGTGAAGATCCGCTCATAAGCTGCCTTGTATTCATCATAAGTGACATCCAAGCTATCGTAGTTAGCATGGAAGCTATAGCCGTCTTTCATGATGAACTCACGGGTCCGAAGAAGACCGTTCCGTGGACGTTTTTCATCGCGGTATTTTGGTTGAATTTGGTAGAGATTCAACGGCAATTGTTTGTAAGATTTTACTGAGTCGCGCACAATAGCGGTAAAGGTTTCTTCGTGAGTTGGACCTAAGATAAAGTCAGAGCCTTCACGGTTTTTCAACTTATAAAGATCTTCCCCGTAAGTTTCGTAACGACCAGATTCACGCCAGAGATCCGCACTCAAAAGGGCTGGAGCTAGCATTTCTACTGCTCCAATTTTTTCGAATTCTTGGCGCATGATGCCTTTTGCCTTTTCAATCACGCGATTTGCTAATGGCAGATAAGAATAGACACCAGCTGAGACTTGGCGAACATAACCTGCACGCAACATCAAAGCATGGCTAATGACTTGGGCATCGCTTGGCATTTCGCGAAGCGTTGGAATCAACATTTTACTTGTTTCATGGACAATATCCTTTTCTATTTCAAAAATAATTTCATAATATCATTCCAGGTGACAGCAATCATCAAAATAACCATTACAGCTACACCTGCAAGCGTCATATAGGTTTCTACTTCTTGTTTCAATGGCTTTCTCCGGACGACCTCGATCAAATTGATCAAGATTTTCCCGCCATCCAAAGCCGGAATCGGGATTAGATTGAAGATCCCAATATTAATAGAGAGCATAGCCATAAGAGACAAGACTGCTGGAATCCCTAATTGAGCAGCTTGTGAGCTGGCATTGTAGATGGCAACCGGACCACCCAGTTTATTGAGACTAAAGTGGAAAATGATATCTTTCAAAGCTCCCAAAATTCGTGTCGCTGTATTCCAGGTATCTGTAAAACCAGACAAGAGTTTATCCACAAATCCTGTCTTAAGGCCATTTGTCACACCCAGATAGTAACGATTCCCTGACTTGGTTGGCTTCACTTTGACTTCTTTTTCTTGGCCGTCTGTTTTGACTTTCAGGGTCAATTCAGGAGCCGTCTTGCTGTCCTTGGTTGCTTTCTCGACAGCATCTGTCAGCTCATCCCAGTTGCTAACGATATCGTTGTTGACTTGAAGGATCTGAACAGTACTTTTGACACCGACCTTAGCCAGCGCCCCATCAGGTGCCACCTGAACATTGTTGCTGTAGTAGTCAATCGCACCACCGCGCATAAAGCTAGAAGTGAGTAGACGACAATACTGAGGATAAAGTTGTTCATAGGACCCGCAAAGTTGGTGATCAACCGTCCCCAAATGCTGGCATTCTGATACTGAACATCTCTTGGTGCAATCCGCACTTCCGTCCCGTCTTCCTCAACAATGGTCGCATCATGATCGACATCATAAGTCTTGGTCTCATCGAGAACCAAGCCCGTGATTTCCAGTTTGTCTTCAAAGTCAAACTGGGTCACATTCATGGGAAGGGCTGTCTGATCCAGATTCTTTCCTGAAAGATTGATCCGGACGACCTTGCCAGCCTCATTTAGCGTCAAGCTGACAGGCGTTCCGGTTTTAATCTCAGTTGTATCCTCACCCCAGCCAGCCATACGAACATAGCCACCTAAAGGTAGAATGCGAATCGTATAGGCTGTTCCATCTTGACCAATATGGGCAAAGATCTTGGGACCCATCCCGATCGAGAATTCTCGCACCAGGATGCCCGATTTTTTTGCAAAATAGAAATGACCAAACTCGTGAACGAGAACGATCACTCCAAAAATAACAATAAAGGCAATAAACTGCATCGTTCTATACGTGGTTTCCTTTCTATCTCTTCTGTCTTAGAACAAGCCCAAGAAATGCATCAAGGGAAAGACAAAAATCAAACTATCAAAGCGGTCTAGAACACCACCATGTCCTGGAATAAATTTTCCAGAATCTTTCACACCGAAGTGGCGTTTAATCGCACTCTCTACCAGATCTCCAAACTGACCTGCAATACTAAAGAGGATGGTAAAGAAGATCATAGCAAGAAAACCATGTCCACCCGCCACAGAACGATCCACGATCATATAGATCACAGTTACCGCAACTGCAGACAAGATCCCTCCAAGACTGCCTTCAATCGTTTTATTAGGAGAAACCGCAGGCATGAGCTTGCGTTTCCCAAAACGGCTTCCTACCAGATAAGCACCTGAATCAGTAGCCCAGACAATAAAGAGGGCTAACAAAACCTTATCAATACCAGCGATTCGCGCATCTACTAAGGAATGGAAACCAAGTCCAACATAAAAGCTAGAGGCAATGGGATAGACCACATCTTCATAATTGTAATTCTGAGCAAGAACAGTTGTTCCCATGAGAATCAAGACAACCAAACCATAGGCAATCATATTGCCATCTGCTGGAAGGTAAGGGAGGTAGTCCTCGATCGGCAAAGTCAGGACGAAGGCCGCTAACATGGCTAGCGCTCCTTCAAAGGTCGCTGTCTCAAGCCCCTTCATCTTGAGCAATTCATGAACCCCTAGCATGGCGATCAAGCCAATCACAATCTGGAAGAACACCCCTCCAACCATTACTGTTGGAATGAAAAAGAGCAGGGCAATTCCTCCAAAAATCACACGTTTTTGTAAATCTTTCGTCATCATCTTCTCCTAAACACCACCAAATCTCCGATGGCGATGGCTATATTCTACTATGGCACTTCTTAGTGCTTCCTCTCCAAAATCTGGCCACATCACATCTGTGAAATACAACTCACTGTAAGCAGCCTGCCAAGGAAGGAAATTACTCAAACGGATCTCTCCGCTGGTGCGAATAATCAAATCCGGGTCCCTTAGGACACGTGGCAAACTCTCAGTATAGAGAGAATCTGCGATCATCTCTTCTGTGATATCTTCTGGGCTGAACTTCGCATCCAAGACTTCTTGGGCGATCTGTTTCACGGCCTGAGTGATCTCTGCACGTCCACCATAATTGAGTGCGAAATTCAGGATCAAGCCTGTATTGAGATGGGTCATCGCTTCTGCTCTTTCCAAAGCCTCCAGCGTTTCTTTTGGTAATTTCTTGGTGTCACCAATCATTTGAATCTTGACATTGTTGCGATGCAATTCGGGGACAAAACGATCATAAAACTCAACCGGCAAGTGCATGATGAACTTGACTTCATCTTCAGGGCGTGTCCAGTTTTCCGTAGAAAAGGCATAGACAGTCAAGACCTGAACCCCCATATTTTTTGCTGCAATCGTCACTTCCTGGAGAGCTTCCATCCCTGCCTTATGACCGAAGACGCGCGGTTGCATCCGCTTTTTCGCCCAGCGACCATTGCCATCCATAATGATCCCAATGTGTTTCGGGACTTCTAAAGGTATCTCGATTTTTTCTTTTTTCTTAAAACGAAACATGTTTTTCTACCTATTTCAATATTTATCGCTTCATTATACCATAAATCCCCATAAAATAGGGACTCCGGCCTCTTTTTTAACCAGCAGGACTTTCCTTCATCATATCGTCCTATTTGCCCACCAAAAAAGAGGCCCTTGCCTCTTCTTTGATGATTATTCTTCGATGGCTGAATCGGCATCTGAGCTAGCACCTTCTGTAGCAGTGGCTGAGATTCCTTCTGATACAGGAAGAACTGTTTTGATCGCTCCCAATTCAAATGTCAGGTAGACACCATCAACATCCAAGACAACGGTCTTGCGGTCTGTGTCGACTTCATCGATGGTTCCGTACAAGCCACCAATCGTGATGACCTCATTTCCTTTTTGAAGTTTATTCAAACTTTCCATCCGTTTTTGGTACTGTTTCTTTTGGCTACGGCTCATGAAGTACATCAAACCGACCATAAGAACGAGCATAATTAGCAAACTTCCGCCTTGCATATGTTTCTCCTTTAATTTTCATATATGCTATACTATATCAAATTTCGCCCGCCTTTTCAAGTTTTCCCATCCTCTTCAAGCAAAATCAGGCTCCAGTCTCAGAGAGGAGGCAAGTTTTGATGAAAAAGAAAAAAACCACGAAAAGTGGGCTACTGACTAGTCAATCGTAATGCCATACTTTTCATGATTCTCATCATACCAATCAATCAAGGCCAAAGCCGTTTGATAGGTAATATTTTTGATTTTACTCGTTCCCTTCGTCAAAGTCGCCAAGCTCATTTTGCTGATGTTTGTTTCAGTTGCGACACGATAGCTCGTCAAGCGACCGTCAACCATCAGTTGAACAACGGCTTCCACTTTTCTGTATTCGGGAGTTGAGTAGATATCAATTGTATTGCTCATCTTACTTCCATTCCTCAAATTTTATTCCTGTATAGATTATATACTTATTTTCTTTATTTATTAATAATTTTTGCTCAAATTGGATTAATTTCACTAATTATTGATGTTTTTTTAGCCCAAATAGGGTATTTTTCGCCTCATACGGCGAATAATTTCCCCCAGGTGGGAAGAAAAAATAAAGACCGCTATATTATAGCAGTCTCTATTTTTCACAAACTAATTAGCCTTAATCTGCTTGTTTATCAGTGTTTTCTTCCTTCTTTGTGTCTTTTTCTCTAATCACAAGGACACCATCTTCCATGTCTGCTTCGAGATGTTTGGCATCCAAGTTATCCAAGTGGAAGTCTGTGACTTTGTCACGGATTTGTTGTTCGACTACCCGACGGAGTGGACGAACACCCATCACTTCATCATAACCTTCTTCAGTCATATATTCTTTAGCTGCATCGCTCACTGCCAAGTCGATTTCTTTCTTAGAAAGGGTCTTATTGACATCTACCAACATCAAATCAACAATCTTAGAAAGATCTTCCTTGCTCAAGTGTGAGAATTCAATGACAGCGTTGAAACGGTTCAAGAATTCTGGACGGAAGTAAGGTTTCAAACGATCCATGAGTTCTGGTTTATCCGCATCTTCTGTCAAGTTAGCTTCGTAACCAAATCCAGCGTTTGAAGTGGCGATAATCACAGTGTTCTTGAAGTTGACCGTGTTCCCTTGACCATCTGTCAAACGACCATCATCCAAGACTTGAAGGAGAAGGGTGATCACTTGAGGATCTGCCTTTTCAATTTCGTCAAGAAGGACGATTGAGTAAGGGTTACGGCGAACACGTTCTGTCAAGGTATTGCTGTTGTCATCGTAACCAACATAACCAGCTGTTGTACCAATCAATTTAGAAACGGCTGTGCGGTCGCTGTATTCTGACATGTCCAAACGGATGATGGCATCTTTGGTTCCGAACATATCAAGAGCCAATTGTTTAGCCAATTCAGTCTTACCGACACCAGTAGGACCCACAAAGAGGAAGCTACCGATTGGACGGTTCCCCTTCGTCAAATCCTGCACGGTTCCGACGGATAGCACGTGCCACTGCTTCAACGGCTTTATCTTGACCGATAACCTTGGTTTGCAAACGGTGACCCATATCTTTCAAACGTTCGATATCAGTTGCACCCATTTGAGAAACTGGGATACCCGTCATCCGTTCTACTGATTCAGCCACATCGTTGATTGTTGCTGTTACTTTATGGTCTTCCGTATGGTTTTCAATTTTCTTTTCAAGTTCTTCGATACGAACTTTTGCTTTCAAAGCTGCTTCGTAATCTTCTTTAGCCGCAGCTTCTTCTTGTTTGGTTTTTTCTTCTTCAATTTCATGTTCCACAGCATGGACATCTGTTACTGGATGTTGGGCTGCCAAGTGAGCAGCTGTCACATCGACCAAGTCAATAGCCTTATCAGGCAAGCTACGTTGTGGAATGTATTGGATCGAATAATCAACCGCTGCTTTCAAAACTTCATCTGGCAAGATGACATTGTGGTGTTTTTCATAAAGATCACGGATCCCTTGGAGAATCTTGAAAGTATCTTCAGCTGATGGAGCATTGACTTTCACTTCGTTGAAACGACGAGCAAGAGCTGCATTCTTCAAGATGGTGTTACGGTATTCATCTTGAGTAGTTGCCCCAATGACTGTCAATTCCCCACGTGAAAGAGCAGGTTTGATGATATCCGCAAGACCTTTAGATCCTTGACCATCACCTGTGCTACCTGCACCAAGAATTTGATGGATTTCATCAAAGAAGAGAATGACATTTCCCATAGCCTTGACTTCTTGGATCAGATTTGAATATTTTCTTCAAAGCTACCACGGTATTGCGTACCAGCTTCTAGACCAGAAATATCAATCGAGATGATTTCTTTATTCTTGATAGCAGCTGGAACATCCCCGTTCACAATAGCTTGTGCCAAACCTTCTACAACTGCTGTTTTACCAACACCGGCATCACCTACAAGGACAGGGTTGTTCTTGGTACGACGAGACAAGATTTCAGCAGTTTCTTGAATTTCTTTATTACGTCCGATGACCGGATCCAATTTTCCTTCACGAGCTTCTTCGGTCAAGTTGCGACCGAGTTTTGCAAGGATCCCATCTTGTTTCATTCCTTTACCTTGATGGTGTTGCACTTGCTCGCTTCCTTCATTTGGAAGTTGACCAGTTTGGCGGTAAATAGCGAATTCTTCAGGTGTCACTTCACGACCGTTGATCATGTAACGACGGCTTTCAGAACGAAAACCACCCATATTTCCCATTAGTTGATTGAAAAGATCATCCATATTGTTAAAGTTGTTATTCATATTGTATACCTCTAATTTACATAATTTTAATTCATTCTTGAAAATTAGCAGACCAATTGGCTGCCATTCGATTGTTTACATAATTTTAATTCATTTATTTAATAATAGCCCTACAGGCTAACAGTTCTATTTTCCTTTTATCAATTAGTTGTCTTAATTCTGGAAATAGCATATCACCATCTCCTTTCCACTATTGATCTTGTAAACCAGTAGGTTTTCCCAACCTCTTTTTGTTTACATAAATTATTATAACGCAGACTGATTTCTTTGTCAACACTTTTTTTACATAATTTTTTTAAATTTATTAAAAAAATCTGGAGTCACTCCAGATTCCATATTTAAATAGAAGTTCTTGGCTAGATAGATTTAAATTTCCCAGCTTTTTCTTGAATAGCCGTCTGTACGTTTTTAGCAAATTGACCCACCATGGACTGATCCAGTTGTTTTCCAACTACCTGGACGTCTTCTTCGGCTACTGTTGTAATCGCAGTCAAGCCATCATTGTAACGCTTCTCAACTCCTGCCTTGCAGGTCAATAAAACGGGTGCATAGACAACACGGATTAAATCTTTTTCAACTTTCTTTCGGCTTTCGATGATCCTCATCTTATCTTTCATATCTAAATCAAAGAAATCTTTGACTGGACTATCACCCATACTTCCTCCTCTTCTATACTATGAAACTTTATCTTGTGCAAACTCCTCTTCCAGTTGGCGTCTATCTTTCCGGTAGGATTGCCATAAATTCTCTTCCTCGATTTCGATCTGTTTTAAGGCTACTTGTGCAGCTTCTCTAGCTTCGAGATCATACTCTTCGATACAGCGATGGAGGGACTCCCATCCACAACTGACATCAACCTCCTGCTTTTGTAAAAAGGAAGCAGCCATCGCATACTCTTCTTCCAGCATCTGGGTGAAGAGCTGCTGTTTTCTTTCCACTAGGCAACGCTTTTCATCTAGCTCCAAGCGCGCTTTTTGAAACTCTCTTTCCAAGTGATCTAGTTTCTTTTCCTTTTTCGAAAGAGTAGATGAAATTAATAAGCTAGTTGTTCCCACTGGTTCATTTCTCCTGCTATTTCTTGATCTTTGTTTTTAAGAGTTCAATTCCTGCATTCACTTGCTCGTTTAAAGCATGGAATTCATTCGATAAGGACTGATATGCAGCCAAACGATTGTCGAACCTTTCTCTTACTTCAGTGACAACTGTTTGCCTTGTCGCACCAGCCTGTGCATAGGCCTCTTCTACTTCATCAAGGCTGAGAATGAAGCCTTTCGGAACGGTCTGTAATACTTTCTCCAAAGCTTCTAAATCTGTATCCAGTCGTGCCTTAGATTTCTGAGCTTGCTCCAGCCCTTCATCCACTACTCGAATCAGCTCATCAGAAGCCAAGCGTGCCTGCAAGGCATCGAGATAGATTTGTTCACTTGAACTCAGTCCACCACCTGTTTTTTGTAATTTATCCTTTAGGCGATAGTAAACCTTCATCCGCTCTTCAATGATTTCCTTGCGAGTGATGGCTTCCGTTCCCTTTTCAAGAACCAAATTCCCATCCTTATCATAGATATAACCATGCATCATGTGCTGCAGGCCAGTATTTATCAAATTTTTAGTTTTGAGGTGCTTGACAATCCCACTGGATTCCTTGCTTCCAGAATCCTGATAGCCCAAGCTAACCAAATCTTTATGGTCAATGTGGTTGTAAATTTTGTACTTCAGCGAATCTATACGCGCTTTTTGCTCGGGTGTTAAGATAGGATAGGCATTAGGGCCATTGTATAGATGGACAGTCCCAATATGAGAAGCTTCCTCTTCCGTCAAACAGGCAAGCGCATACTGAATATTCATAGACCCCAGAGAGTGACCGTATAGATCGATCTTGGCATTGGGGTATTTTCGGATCACCTCTTTCAAATGAGCTGCAGCATCTTTAAATTGCGGAGGCGGGAAAGTACCTCTATCTTTGTTGTACTCTTTTAAAATGGTAGCCCCAATAAATACTGGAAACTTTGCTTGACTATCAATTAGAATATCCGTTCCCATACCATATAGATTTGCTTTCGCCTCACGATAAGCATTTGTTATTGGATTACTTCTAATACTCTTGACAAAGCTTTTTACATTATTTCCAACATTTTTATCGAGTAAACTAAACGGATAACTAATAAGCTCCGAAATATTAGAATCGGCAGTTTCATCCCTTTTTTTCAAATTCTCCTTAATCTTATCTCTGGTGAATCTTTTCGCATAATCTGTCGCATAGTTCGCCGCTCCATTGGGACCAAGAATGTTAGAAGCAGCAGGCAAATCTGTCTTTACCCAATCCGTAAATGTATCATGGAGTAATTTTTGTGTACTTGTTTCAGTTTCAGATCCCTTCATCAAAACTGTCACGTCATGGATCTGGGCACGCGCATCATCTGAAGCAGTATAGGGGACTGCTTTTTGTTTTTCGCCTTGGCCATTGTTAGTAAGAACGAAGACCTGCTCCTCATTGTCATTTACATTATCATAGATGTGAGCGGTATGGCCTATATAATATTTTCCATTTTCAATAGTTTGCTTTTTTTCCCAATTTCTGATGGAATATATTCTAATAAAGCCACCTCCTTATGTAGATAATCTGAATCTATTGAATTATTGTCCATAATATTTCCCTTCTAAAAAGTTCGTCCAACTCTGTAGGTGTACTGGATGCCGCAACATGATATGATCCTGATTCTTTTTCTATTACTACCATATCAACAATCAACTTATCATCATTATTAATAACAATCTCAATATTAATCCCTTCCATTGGATTATATTTTAATTTATCTTTTAAAATCCTATAAGTCTTTATTTTTCCATTTGGAGTCAGTGCTTCCGGGTCCATGTTTTTTAGATATTCTTCAATCGCCACTTTCATCTTCTTACTCTCTGCGATTTGAATCATTTCTTGTTTTTTGGCAGATTGTCCATTAAAAAACCTACAGCCTCCTAAGCTCAGGCTAAATACTACCATTATCAACACAATAAATTTACTTTTTTTCATCTTCTTCCCATTCTTTCTTCAGGTTTCTTAGAATTTATTATACAAAAATTCTATTCATACCTAAAATGTTACTTTTGTTAAAAAAATATTGCCAAATCGTTACAAGCACTAGCTATTAATGTAACATACCAGCTTTTTTTCCAGAATTGTTTCTATTTACCTATATTAGGGTGTTTGCCTGAATGATTGCTAGTTAATAAAGCACTTAACTCCTCTGTTTCCCCAAAAATAGGTTTCTTCATATTTCTTTGTAGTAGCATCCTCTTGTATAGTTGTGCTCAAAACTAACTTTTCATCATTATTTATAACTATTTTTACTAATATCCCTCCCATAGGATTATAATCTAAATCATCTTTAGAAATTTTATATGATTTTATTTTTCCTTCTGGCGTTAGAGCTTTCGAATCTAATTTTGTTAACATGTTTTCAATTGCCACCTTCATCTTCTGACTCTCTGCGATTTGAATCATTTCTTGTTTTTCAGTGGATTGGTCTGTCATGAGACTACAGCCACCTAGAAGTAGGCTCAATAGAATCATGATCACAACCAAGCTGTATCTTTTATTCATTTTCAAGCAAGTCCTTATTTAGCATTTACTAATTTCTTGGATAATTCCCCTGAAATGACTACTCCATTCTGTTCCAGATGCCCATCAGCCTCCTGGGTTAGAGTTGTCGTAATGGTTAAATTCTTATCCTCGTTAATCACCATTTCTACCGTCAATCCTCCCATAGGGTGATATCTCAGCTGGTGGGTATTAATTTTATATGACTTCACAATTCCCTCTGCTGTCAAGGCATGGAGATCTTCTTGTCTCAATATATTTTCGAGAACTCTTTTTGATTGCCTACTCTCTGCAATCTCTAGCATTTCTCTTCGTTGCTCTGATCGTCTAGTAATAACACTACATTCTCCTAGGCACAAAGTGATTAGCAATAACCATAACGTCCATCTTATTTTAGTGTTCCTATTTTCCTTTGATGCTTCCATGAATGGCTCCACTGAATGAGTTTATTTCCCAGTCTTTTCTGCTTCACTTAACAGATCACTTAATTTTGCTGAAATACCGTAACTACCTGTTTCGAACTGTCCTGAATCTTCCATTTGAACAGTCGTATCGATCGTTAACTTTTTATCGCCATTGATAACGAGAGATACATTCATGCCTCCCATTGGGTTGTATTCCAATTTACCTTTTATCAGGGTATAGGAGTGAATGACTCCTTCTGAAGTGAAAGCTTTAGGATCGATACTGGTTAACAAGTGTTTTATCGCTCGCTCCATTTTCGTGCTTTCTGCGATCTGAATCATTTCCCTTCTCTCAGCAGCTTTATCCGAAAAAAGACTGCAACCTCCTAGAAACAAAGTTAATAAGAATAGTAGCATTAATCGTTGTTTTTTATCAGTCATATGTTCCCTCTCACTTATATTATTCGTAATGTTTTTTAAAAAATGAGCCAATTTTTAAAAATTTTTTCCAGATCCTAAAAAACACACCCTTACTGGGTGTGTCTCTTGTTAAATCATGTATTCGACGCTATAAGTGGCATCGGATAAAATCCGTGAAAGGAATTGTTTGGTTCGTTCTTCTTTTGGACTGTTGAAGAATTCATGGGGTTCGTTTTCTTCGATGATGTGTCCGCCATCCATAAAGATAACGTGGTTGGCTACATCACGCGCAAATCCCATCTCATGGGTTACGACAACCATGGTCACTCCTTCTTGAGCCAATTGCTTCATGACATCTAAGACGTCACCGACCAACTCTGGGTCTAGCGCTGAAGTCGGCTCGTCCAGCAAGATCACGTCTGGTTTCACTGCGATGGCACGCGCGATTCCGATCCGTTGCTGCTGGCCCCCTGACAATTGAGAAGGATAGTAATCCTTATAAGCAAGGAGACCAACTTTTTCAAGGGCTGATTCTGCCCGTTGGATGGCTTCTTCTTTTGGAATCTTACGGGCTACAACCAGCCCTTCTAAGATATTTTCAAGCGCTGTTTTGTTAGCGAAGAGATTGTAATGCTGGAAGACAAAGGCTGTCTTTTGGCGGATTTCTAGAATCTCTTTTTTGCTGAGTTTTGAGAGGTCGTACTCTTTCCCACCTAGGGTGAGGTGCCCTGTATCTGCCTTTTCCAAGTGATTGAGGCAGCGAAGGAAGGTTGTTTTTCCTGATCCAGATGGCCCCAAAATAACGACGACATCCCCTTGGTTGACCTTGAGATTAACATCTACCAGGACCTGGTGGTCCTTAAATTTTTTCGATACGTGTTCTACTTCTAACATCTTCTTATTTCTCCTTCTTCTATGCGAGTGTCAGGCGTTTTTCTAAGCGATTGAATCCCCACTGAATCACCCCACAAATGACAATATAAAGAATAAAAATCACTAGATAGGATTCAAAATATTGATAGCCATAAGAGGCTTCGACCTTGGCAATGGCGGTGATATCCTTGATGGTCATGACAAAGACAAGGGAGGTTCCTTTGACCAAGTTGATGACCAGGTTACACAAATTGGGAAGGGCTGAACGCAAGGCTTGTGGAAAAACAATGTGGATGTAGGCTTGGCGGTTGGTCAAACCAATGGCTTGCGCTGCTTCTAGCTGGCCCTTATCCACCGTCAGAATGGCTGACCGGAGAATTTCAGCAAGACTCCCCGTTGTCATCAAGCTAAAAATGATAAAGGCATAGTAAATAGGATTGATCTCAAAGACATTAAAGTGACTACCAATACTCTTAAAAAAGCTATTTAAGAGGCTGGGAAAGAGACTATAAAAGAAGAGAATCAAGAGAATCGGAGGCGTCGCGCGGATAAAGGCTAAGTAAATCACTGAGAAACTGCGAACACCTTGACCTTATAGATCTGACCGAGTGCCAAAAAGAGGGCTGGAAAGAAACTCAAAAGAATAGATACGACCATGATCAGAAGGGTCACTGGAACACCACCCAAGGTGGCTAGAAATGCTTTACTAATAAAATTGAAATCCATAAGCTACCTTTCTGTTACACTGAGTCGTTTCTCAAGGAGTTGAGCGGAGAAGGAGATCACAAGGGCAATTCCCCAGTAGATCACTGCTACAGCTGTATAGGTCTCGAGGGAATAATTCCCAAGATTGCGACTGATCAAGTTGTTGCCTGCTCCCATGATATCGATAAAGCCAATGGTATAAGCCAAAGCGGCATCGCGCATGAGGTTCAAGATGGCAGTCGTCATATTTGGAAGAGCCACGCGAAAGGCTTGGGGAAGGACAATCCGCCAAATGGTTTGAGCTGGCGTCAAGCCAATACTTAAGCCCGCTTCCATCTGACCTTTTGGAATGGCCAAATAGGCTGCCTTGAAGACCTCAGAGATCATAGCGGCAAAGAGAAGAAACATGGCAACAAGGACAAAGACAAACTTGGACCAGTGGTCAATGTCAATGCCCAACCACCAGTTCAAAAATTGGGGAAGTCCATAAAAGACCAAAAAGAGCAAGACAATCGGAGGAGTACAACGCAAGGTAAAGACATAACCTTTTGCCAGACCTGCTCCTACCTTATCTTCTGATACTTGTGCCCAGGTCAAAACCAAGCCAAATGCAGAACCGAGAACCGTCGTTAAAACCATCAAAGCTAGGGTCGCTGGCAGGGCTTGGACCAAGGTTGGAAGAAATGACCAGACCTTGGAAATGTCGTATGAGACCATGTTTCTTTTCCTTTCTGTATCCGTATAGAAATAAGGAAGCTGGGGCTATGCGCACCCAGTTCCATCTTATTTCTCTTTATCTACATAACTGAAGACATCTTCACCGAAATATTTTTTCGACAATTTAGCAAGTGTACCATCTTTTTCCAATTCTTTGATAGCCTTGCTGTAGGCTTCCGCAAATTTTTCGTTTTTCTTATCCTTATGGATCAATGGGTAAGTTGGAATTCCTTTGTAGGCAAACCAGCTCAGTTTGTCCGCATATTGGTGGTAAGAACCATCTTTATCTGTGACAGCTTTTTCAAAGGAAAGTTTGATGTCAAAGAAGGCATCGTAACGTCCTTCAAGAACCCAAGCATAAGCATCTGCGACTTTGAAAGATTCCGCAGCTGTTAATTCGATTTGTTGGTCTTTATGCTTTTCATTGTATTCTTTAATAACATTCCACTGCGCATTTTGTGGTGAAATTGGAACCAATTTTCCTTTTTCTTTAGCGAAGTCATCGATGTTCTTGTATTTATCCGCATCTTCTTTCCGTACGGTAAATCCGATGATACTTGCACCGATTGGTTCTTTTGGAATGATAAATTTCTTAGCACGTTCTTCGGTATACCAAGCTCCTTTGGTTCCGATATCGTATTTACCAGATTCTAGACCGATCAAAAGATCGTCATCACTTGTTCCAGTGTACTCAAACTTGTAGTCTGGTAGTTTTTCGTCAATGGCTTTGAGAACGGCTACTTCATAGCCATCTGATTCTCCTTTTTCATCAACGAAATCATACGGTACATAGTTTTGAGTGTGGGCTACTTTCAAGGTTGTTACCTTGTTCGATCCTGTTGAGCCTTTGCTGTCGTTTGTATGGTTCAAGCTCCGTCCAAGAATGGTTGCACCTGCAATGGCAAGTACTGCCACCCCACCGATAATCCATGTTTTTTTACTCATACTCTGTTCTCCCTCTTTCTATTTCCTTATTCTGTTGCAGCTTCACGAACCCATTCGATTCGTTCTTCATCAATGTCACTTGGAATGGTACAATCGGCACCGATGACCAAGCCTGTCGTTCCTGTTTCTGAGATGATGCGTTTAGTTTCTGCTTGGATCGCAGCCTTGTCTCCTGTGTAGAGAAGACCATTTTCGCCATTTTCAAAACCACCAAGAACCGTGCGTCCACCGAAGATTTCGCGTCCTTCTGCTAGGCTGATGCCTTCTGGCCCGACTGCCCAGTTAATGACTTGGGCTGGATAGTCTGTGAAGAGATGGATATCATTGCGAGCTCCTTCGTAGCCACAGATATGAAGAATATTTACGCCACCGGCTTCATTGGCTGTTTCTAAGACATGGAGTTCACTTGGTGCAATAATGTTTTTATAAACTTCTTGTGTAACCCGCGCATCTTGGATACTTTGAACACTGAGGTAGATCCCGTCTGCTCCTGCTTCTTTAATGATTCGTTGGCTCAAACTTGCAATATCTTGGCCAATTGTGTCCAATACTTTTTAAGAGTTGCTGCATCTTGATCGATAAAGTTAGCGATCAAGTCATCTCCACCTGAAACTTCTCCGACCAACCATTTGAAGTAGGTCACCGGAGCAAAGATATTGTAGATAGCCACAATGTCTTCCTCAAAACCGGCACGGATTTTTTTAACGAGCTCTACTTGCTCTGTGATCCATGGATGATCGGCTCCAAGCGGTTCAATCCCTGCTAAATCTGAGATGTTTTCAAGGCCTTTGTGAATAGCTGGATTTGGATAAGCAAAGTAACCATCGCTCATAAGTTTGACAAAGTCTGGTTTGACCTTGTGAAGAAAGTTTTTATGGCCATTGAGATTTTTTTCAATAATTTCCGGATTGGAAAATCCTTTCAACCATTCTTCTTCTGTTGTAAAATGATGCCAAAATCCAACTGGTACATGGTCAACTGCTTCTCCTTTAAAAGCTTTTAAGACTAATTCTCTTTTTGATGACATGTTCTTACCTCGTTCTAATCTTTTCTTGTTTGTTATCTTATCACTTCGATAATTGTTTGACTAATATATATTTTTTATCAAGCTCTTCATCTTTTTTTATCACTGATCTTCGAGAAGAAGAATTCCTGCTAGATCAGACGGGCGAAGGAGGGAGAGACTATGGGCTGGAATTTTCTCCAGTCTTGCCATATCTGGATCTTTTTTTGCCTTCCCTTGACTGCTTGCTAGAGCAGCTTTACTAAGCCCGAGAAGCAAAAACAAAACGGTTACCACGATACACCATACATTGATCTTTTTCATCTCCCTCTCCTTTCTTCTTACAATACAGCTGCTTGACGTACCCAATCTAAGCGATCCAATTGGAAATCATCTGGCACGGTACAGTCTGCTCCAAGGATCAAACCACGACTTCCGGCTTCAGCCACCAAGCGACGCGTTTCTTGCTCAATAGCTTCTCGTTCCCCTTGGTAGAGCAAGCCTTTCTTGCCATTGACAAAGCCACCCAAAACGGCACGATCGCCGAAAAGTTTGCGACCTGCGGCTAGGCTAAGGCCTTCATGATGGGTCGCCCAGTTAATGACTTGAGCTGGATAATCCTTGAAGATCTCCACTTCATTGCTAGCCCCTTCAAAACCACAGATATGAAGGATATTGATTCCTCCAGCTTCATTGGCCGTTTCTAGGACAGCGATATTGCTCGGTTCAATGATCTTGCGGTATTCTTCCTCTGTCACACGCTCATCTTGGATTTGCTGAGTTGAAAAGTAAATCCCTTCAATACCTGCTTCTTGGATCAAGCGGCGACTTAAAGTAGCGATGTCTCCTGCAATCACGTCAAGGACATGAGCTAAAGTTTCTGGATCTTCCTTGATAAAGTCTGCAATCACTTGGTCTCCACGGGATTGGTCCGTACGGAACCAGCGCTTCAAATAAGAAATGGGTGAGAAGATATTGTAGAAAGAAGCAATCTCTTCATGGAAATGAGAACGAATCTCCTTGACCACCTCGATTTGTTTTTCAATCCATGGATGATGCTCTCCAATCGGTTGAATATCCTTCAATTCTCGGATCGATCTGATCTCTCTCGAATAAAGGGCACTCGGATAGCGGAAGAAGCCATCGCTCATAATCTTGACAAAATCAGGTGATATTTCTTCAACATAGTGTTGGTGTCCTTTGATACTCTTTTCAAGTACGGCTGGATTGTCTAGCCCCAATTCTTTTTCTTCTTGGGTCACATAATGGAGCCAAAATCCTACAGGGATTCGCTCTACTGCTTCGCCTCGAATGGCACGAAGAACCAATTCTTTTTTACTCATACTGTACATCCTCCTCATATTTTCTCCAAAAGAAAGATTGACTGCTTCCCTTCTGGAATTTGTAACCATGATATCACCTCGAAAACTAGCTGACTAATATATTTTCCCTATCAAAGACTTAAAATTTCTTTATTGAGAAAATCATCAAAAAAACGCAAGCCCTTGAAAATAGGGACTTGCGAGTATCTTTCTCGCTTGTTTCATTTTAGAAGAAAAGGGCTGCTTTGATGATTTCTTGATCCGGTTATAGCATAAAACTATACCCCTTCTTTTAAGCTGAAAAATGGCATCTATTGAGGTGAAAAAGCCCTTCATATCAACATTTCTTTCTTCCTATTCATTTTACCATTCCCTGGATCCCCTTCTCCTCTTTCTTGTCAGGCAAGATTGAAAGGAGTATAATTTTTGTAGAATAATTTTAAGGAGTGTACGGTTTATGAAAACAACAAAAACCACCTTTACCATCGTTTCTGCTCTTGCTTCTGTCATTTTACTGACAAGTTGTGGAAGCAACACCAACAAAACGCAAGAGACAAAAGCAAGCAGCACTAAAAATCAGGTGACGATGACCTATGATCAACAGCGCTCACAAGAAAATACCATGTCTGTTCTCTGGTACCAAAAGGCAGCAGAAACCAAGGCTTTGTATTTACAAGGCTACAATGTCGCTACTGACCGTTTGAAAGAGATCCTCCAAACTCCTTCTGATAAGCCTTATTCCATCGTCTTGGATTTGGACGAAACTGTTTTAGACAACAGCCCTTACCAAGTTCAAAACGTCAAAGATGGTACGGCCTTCAATCCTAAAGATTGGGATGTTTGGGTGAAAAAAGCAGCCGCAAAAGCGGTGCCAGGTGCCAAAGATTTCCTTCAATATGCAGATCAAAACGGGGTTCAAATCTACTACATTTCTGACCGTACAACCTCTCAAGTAGATGATACCATCAAAAACCTTGAAAAAGAAGGCATTCCTGTTCAAGGACGTGACCACCTCATGTTCTTAGAAGATGGTGTCAAATCAAAAGAAGGCCGTCGCCAAGCTGTGCAAGAAAAGACCAATCTTGTCTTGCTCTTTGGGGACAACCTGGTTGACTTTGCAGACTTCTCTAAGACCTCTGAAGCTGATCGCGACAAGAAATTGGACGAATTGCAAAAAGAATTCGGTGAAAAATTCATCATCTTCCCAAATCCAATGTACGGATCATGGGAATCTGCTGTTTACCAAGGTAAAAAACTAGACGCCAAGGGACAAACAGAAGAACGCCTCAAAGCCTTGCAAGGTTTTGATAAATAAAGCAAACATCCTCGTTAGGAGAAACCTAACGAGGATATTTTTTCTATAGACAAGTTTATTCAACCGTTACAGACTTAGCAAGGTTCCGTGGTTTGTCGACATCGAGTCCACGATGAAGGGTTGCAAAGTAAGCAATCAATTGGGTTGGCACCACCATTGAGATTGGAGAGAGATAAGGGTGAACTGCCGTCAAGACTAAATCATCTGTCTCTTTAGCGACATTTTCTTCTGCAATGGTTAAGACATGAGCCCCACGTGCTGCCACTTCTTGGATATTTCCACGTGTGTGGCTAGCTAGGACTGGGTCAGACAAGAGGGCAATGACCGGTGTACCGTCTTCGATCAGAGCGATGGTACCGTGTTTCAACTCACCCGCAGCGAAGCCCTCACATTGGATGTAAGAAATTTCTTTTAGTTTCAGACTGGCTTCCATAGCAACATAGTAATCTTGGCCACGTCCAATATAGAAAGCATTGCGGGTTGTTTCCAACAAGCCACGAACTTTTTCGTCGATCACTTCTTTTTCTGAAAGGGTTGATTCGATCGATTGGGCAACGATAGACAATTCGTGCACCAAATCAAAGGCTTTGGCCTTCTCATTGCCATTGGCTTCCCCAACAGCTTTAGCCAGAAAGGCAAGGGCTGCGATTTGAGCTGTATAAGCCTTAGTAGAAGCTACCGCAATTTCAGGACCCGCATGGAGCAACATGGTCATGTTTGCTTCACGTGAAAGAGTTGATCCTGGAACATTGGTCACTGTTAAGCTTGGGATGCCCATTTCATTGGCTTTGACCAATACTTGGCGGCTATCGGCTGTTTCACCGGATTGGCTGATAAAGATGAAGAGTGGTTTCTTGCTGAGAAGTGGCATACCATAGCCCCACTCAGAGGAAATACCTAATTCTACTGGGGTATCTGTCAACTCTTCCAACATTTTTTTAGAAGCAAATCCAGCATGGTAAGAGGTACCAGCCGCAAGGATATAGATGCGGTCTGCTTCTTGAACAGCCTTGATAATAGCTGGGTCTACCACTACTTGACCAGATTCATCTGTATAGGCTTGGATCAACTTACGCATCACAGTTGGTTGCTCATCGATTTCTTTGAGCATGTAGTATGGGTAAGTCCCTTTTCCAATATCAGAAAGGTCAAGTTCAGCCGTATAGCTAGCCCGTTCTTTGACGTTTCCATCATAGTCTTGCACTTCAACGCTATCAGCCTTGACAATCACCAACTCTTGGTCATGGATTTCCATGTATTGGTTGGTTTCACGAATCATGGCCATGGCATCAGAGCAGACCATATTGTAACCATCTCCAAGACCAATCAAGAGTGGTGATTTATTTTTTGCCACATAGATGGTGCTTGGATCTTCCGCATCCATCAAAGCAAAAGCATAGGCCCCACGGATGATGTGGAGGGCTTTTTTGAAGGCTTCGAGCGTAGACAAGCCATCTTCTTCAGCAAATTTTCCGATCAAGTGGGCGGCGATTTCTGTATCTGTTTGCCCCTTGAAATGGTGACCGGCTAGGTATTCTTCCTTGATTTCAAGGTAGTTTTCAATCACCCCATTGTGGACCAAAACAAAGCGACCTGTTTCAGAGCGGTGTGGGTGGGCATTGTCCTCAGTTGGTTTTCCATGAGTGGCCCAACGGGTATGTCCAATCCCAGCTGTCCCTTCGACACCTTCCGCCTTAGACGACAATTCTGCAATACGGCCAACTGCCTTTACCAATTGGCTCTTGCCTTCACTAGCCAGAAAAACACCCGCAGAGTCATAGCCTCGGTATTCGAGTTTTTCAAGTCCTTGAATCAAAATATCAGTAGCATTTGTATTTCCTACAACACCAACGATTCCGCACATAGTCTTTACGATATAGCCTTGCTATACTTTCCCCTTTACTTAGTCAAACGACCCATGGTCGATTTCTCAGTTACTTTGAAATTGGTCTAGTCTAATTTACCAAAAAAGTAACCAGCGGAGTCAGTATACAATGCTTCTTCCAGTTTGTCAACTAGGAAATATAAGAAAATTGGTCTAGTTAAGAAAGGGTTAAGAAAAAGGCTGGGACAAAAGTCCTAGCCTCTTAATTGTTTTTGGATTGTCGAGCAAGACGCAGTGGTTGAGTAGGATCTACTACGCTGATTTCATCAGCTTTTACAGCCCTACTCAACTGTGCGGAGGTGGGACGACGAAATCGAATTCTAACGAATTACCGATTTCTGTCCCACTCTCTGTTTTTCTACTCTTCAAATCCATTTTGCTGGCTCAACTCACGGAACCAATGGCCGGATTTTTTGAGGGTGCGTTTTTGACTTTCGAGGTCCAACTCAACCAAGCCATAGCGGTTCTTGTAGCCATTGAGCCATGACCAGCAGTCAATAAAGGTCCAGATCAAATAACCTTTACAGTTGGCACCATCTTGAATAGCCCGGTGGAGCTCACGAAGATGGTCTTTGACAAAGTCAATCCGGTAGTCGTCTTGGATCACTCCATCCTTGCGGAATTTTTCCTCTCCTTCAACCCCCATCCCGTTTTCAGTCAGGATCCACTCGATATTGCCATAGTTTTCCTTGATATTTTGGGCAATGTCATACAAGCCTGCTCATAGATTTCCCAACCACGGTGGGGATTGATCTTGCGGCCTGGCATAACATAAGGTTCATAAAATTGTTCAAAGAGTAGGGGAGATGCTGGATTTGGAGCATAACGAGGAGCCGCCACACGGAGTGGTTGGTAATAGTTAACCCCTAGGTAATCCACCGTATTTTCCTCGATCAAGCGCAATTCAAAAGGATCATAATCCGGCAAGAGATCACGCTCCCGTAGGATCTCCACTAATTCTTCAGGATAATGACCAAGAACAGATGGATCTAAGAAGGATTTGGCTTGAAAGAGCTCGGCAATGCGCGCAGCCTTCACATCTTCTGGATGCTGGCTCCGAGGATAGGCCGGTGTTAGATTGAGCACAATCCCGATACGATAGTTAGGATCCACCTCGTGACAGGCCTTGACTGCTAGAGAGCTTGCCAACTGGGTGTGGTAGGCTACTTTAACTGCTGCTGCCGCGTCTACCTTATGAGGAAAATGGGCATCATAAAAATAACCAAACTCTACAGGGACAATGGGTTCATTAAAGGTAATCCACTGATCAACCAGATCCCCATAGGTCTTGAAACAAAAACGCGCATATTCCTGGTAAGCATAGGCGGTTTCTTTATTTTCCCAACCATCCCCTTGCTCTTGAAGAGCCATCGGTAAATCAAAATGATAGAGGTTGACCAAGAGGTGAATCCCTTTTTCTTTGATCTTTTCAAAGACACGGCGGTAGAAATCAACACCTGCTTGATTGATTTCCCCTCGTCCTTCTGGGAAAATACGTGACCACTGGATAGAGGTTCGAAAGGCGGTGTGCCCAGTTTCTAATAAGAGGTCCAGATCTTCTTCCCAGTGTTCATAAAAAGTCGATGTTTTCTCTGGTCCTTGCCCTTGATAAAAGCGGTTGGGCTCGATCCTATACCAGTAATCCCAGAGATTGTCTCCCTTTCCATCCTGGGCTAGACGTCCTTCTGTTTGAGGGCCCGAGGTCGAACTCCCCCATAAAAAATCCTTTGGAAATTGATACATGTCCTAATCCTCCTCATTCTACTAGCTCTATTGTAGCGCATCCTCCCCCAAAACCTAGGCACAATTTACAGTCTTTCTTACGCAGATTAAAGAAAAAGCCCCTTAGGAAAAATTCCTAAGGGAGCTGGTCCTCTTTACAATTGAGTCACGACATATTCAAAGAGCTTGCGATCTGCTGGGCTCTTGTCAAAACGCAGTTCCGGATGCCACTGAACGCCGAGGAAACGGCTCTCATCTGTGGATTGAACAGCTTCTATGATGTCATCTTTAGGATCCCGCGCGATCACTTCTAGGCCATCTGCCAAGTCTTTAATACTTTGATGATGGAAAGAATTGATGCGACTGGTCTTACCATAGATCTCTTGCAGGATCGTCTGATCCTTGGTCACCAACTCTTGGCTGGTGTACTGACCTGGATTGTCCTGCCAGTGGTGTTCAATGTCTTGATGCAGAGTTCCCCCTAAAGCGACATTATAGAGCTGGGTCCCACGACAGACTGTAAAGATAGCTTTTTTAGCCGCACGCGCTTCCTCAATCAAGGCCAACTCAAAAAGATCACGTTTTAAGAGGTAGTCATCGCTATCAATGGTGATTTCTTCTCCATAAAACTTGGGCAAGACATTTTGACCACCAGTAATGATGAGCTTATCAATCATCGACATGTAGTGTTTGGCCATGTCCGCATCTCCAATTGGCAAGATTAAGGGAATTCCTCCCGCCTCTTTGACCGCTTCGACAAAACCAGTCGCCGCATAACTCATGTTCGCGTCTGGATCATCTGGGAAGGGTCTTTCATTTCCTGTAATTCCAATCACTGGCCTTTTTTTCATACTTGTTTCCATATACTTTCATTCGTTTTCAAGGCTTATTGTAACACAATTTTAAGCTAGACTCAATGGAGAGTTTTTGAAGAGAAGGCCTCTCCCTCTATAACAAAAGCTTGCTGAAAAGGGTTAAAATTGCTTTCTATCAAAAAATCCTCAAGTGCGAAGACTTGAGAATTGTTTGTTAATTTTTAATAAACCCTTCTTTTACCAAAAAGTCACGCGCCACTTGAGCAGCAGACTTGCCTTCTACTCCGACTTGGTAGTTCATCTGGCTCATTTGCTCTGCTGTGATTTTACCAGCTAACTGATTGAGAACAGCTTCCAATTCAGGGTGTTTCTTAAGAAGAGCTTCTTTCATGAGGGGAGCCCCTTGATATGGCGGAAAGAGTTGCTTGTCATCTTCAAGGACCACCAGGTCATAGCGAGCCAGCTCGGCATCCGTTGAGTAAGCATCTGTGATCTGGATATCACCGGACTGGATCGCCTGGTAGCGAAGGGCTGGCTCCATGGTGGAGACTTGTAAATGAAGTCCGTAAACCTTCTGCAAGCCCTTGTTCCCATCCTCTCGGTCATTAAACTCCAAGGTAAATCCTGCCTTGAGTTGTCCTTCCACCTTTTTCAAATCTGAAATGGTCTTGAGGCCAAACTCTTGGGCAATTTTCTTAGGGACTGCAACAGCATAGGTATTCTGATAAGCCATGGGGTTGAGCAAGGCTAGGTTGTCTTGTTTCTTGATCCCATCTCGAGCCGCTTGATAGACTGCTTCTGGATCATGGTCGACTTGCGGCGCCGGCTTGAGGAGACTTTCGGTCACGGTCCCCGTAAACTCTGGATAGATAGCAATATCCCCTTTTTTCAGAGCTTCATAGAGGAAAGTGGTCTTGCCAAAATTCGGTTTGACGGTCACTGTCATGTCCGTGTTTTCTTCGATCAAAATCTTGTACATATTGGCTAGAATTTCCGGTTCAGGACCTAACTTCCCAGCGATGACCAGGTTTTCTTTTTTCAGTTTGGGAAGAAGATTTGGTGTATAGCTAGCTCCCAATCCCAGGATCATGACCGCAAAGGCCGCAAAGATGGTCCGCAATTTGGCCTTTTCCATCCATTTGAGAAGAAGGTTAAAGGTGATGGCTAAGAAGGCAGAAGACAGGGCACCGATCAAAATCAGACTGGCATTATTGCGGTCAATCCCTAGAAGGATAAAGGAACCCAGCCCCCCTGCTCCAATCAAGGCAGCTAGGGTAGCCGTCCCGATAATCATCACCGCTGCTGTCCGAATCCCAGACATGATGACGGGCATGGCCAAGGGGATTTCAAACTTCTTGAGTCGTTCCCACTTGGTCATTCCAAAGGCGACCCCTGCTTCTTCTAGACTTGGATCAATCCCTTGTAAACCGGTGATGGTATTTTGAAGGATGGGGAAAATGGCATAGATGACGAGAGCTGTCAAGGCCGGAAGTGTTCCAATTCCCATGATGGGAATGAAGAGCCCCAAAAGGGCCATGGAAGGAATGGTCTGGAAGATCCCAGCTACCTGTAAAACCCAGTTGCTGGCTCTCTTGCGTGTACTTAAATAAATAGCTAATGGAACAGCTAGAAAAATAGCAAGGATCAGGGTCAGTAATGACAGTTGCAAATGTTGCCCCAGTGCAGTAAGCCAGTCTCCAAAGCGTTCTTGAAAGGTTGCAACTAGTTTAGACATGGTGAGCACCTCCAAACAAATCTGCGACAAAGTCGTTGGCTGGTTGGGCTAGAATGGTCTCGGAATCCGCTACCTGCACAATCTCTCCTTCTTGTAGCACCGCAATCCGATCGCCTAATTTCAAGGCTTCATCGGTATCGTGTGTAACAAAGATAGTAGTCATGCCGAACTCCTTGTGCAAGTCTTTGGTAAGAGCCTGCAACTGTTTGCGGGAAATGGCATCCAAGGCTGAAAAGGGCTCATCCATCAATAGAATCTTTGGCTCTGCAATGATGGCCCGCACAATGCCAATCCGTTGTTGCTCCCCACCAGACAGCTCATGGGGTTTGCGATCGGCGTAATCAGAAGCTGGAAGGCCTACTTTTTCTAAAAGTTCGACTGTTTTGGAAGCCACTCGCTCCTTGCCCCAGCCCTTCATCTCAGGAATGAGAGCGATATTTTCCGCAACTGTCAAATTAGGAAAGAGAGCAATGGCTTGAAGCACATAGCCGGTAGACAGACGTAACTCTCGTTCATCATAGTCCTTGATGCGTTTCCCGTCCATATAAATATTGCCATCTGTCGGCTCCAATAGACGGTTAATCATCTTGATCATGGTGGTCTTTCCAGATCCTGAAGGACCTACTAGCACCATAAATTCTCCATTTTCAATACGGAGATTGACATCTTTAAAATGTCCTTATCCGTGTAGCGCAAGGCTACATGTTTATATTCAATCATATTCTTCCTCAATAAGTTTTCTGTCTCTAAGAGTATCCAATAGGCTACTTGCCGGATGCCCTAGGACTTTTTCGATATCTGTTGAAACCCCAGCTTGTTCCCCAGCTTTAATCGCTGTATAAGTGCTGACCCAGGCATCGTACTCCCAAGTTTGTGCTGGCCATTTTTTCCGTGACTCATAAGCTTCTTCTACTGTTTCATCCACATACGCGATGGCGTCACCGGTCTCTTTTGAGAGGAGCGCTACGATTTCTTCCATGGAAAGATCCTCTGGCCCTGTCAAATTCAAGGTTTGATTTTCCCACTCCTTAGGATTTAAAAGAATCTCTGCTGCAACCCTAGATGTGTCCTTGCGGGCAACAGCTGATACCAGGCCACTGCCAGCCGGACCACGAATTTCTCCATTTTCAAGCGCCATATCAATCAGGAAGTCCAAGTAAAAATTATCTCTCAAAAAAGTGTAGGTGAACCCTAACTCCTTGATATAGGCTTCCGTCTGGGCATGATCTCGAGACAAGGTGAAAGTTGCCTTCTCATCTGCCCCATAAAAGGAGGTATAGACGATATGCTTTACCCCTGCTAGTTTTGCAGCATCTAAAAAGTCCTTGTGCTCCTTGACACGCTCTGGATTTTCCCGAGCAGAGACCATCAACAAGATATCAATCCCCTTCAAGGCCTCAACCACCTCTGGTGTATTGGCATACACTATTTTACGGATTTCCGCAGACGCGTAGACTTTTGCACGCTCTGGACTTCGTGCTAAATGGACTGAGGCGATTCCATTCTGATCGACAAGATCAGCCACATAGGAACCTAATTTTCCTGTTACACCGGTTATTCCAATCATAACTGTTACTTCCTTTCCCTAGATGTCATTCTCTTTAGCTTTTAGATTTGAGATAATGCGCTCTTGATAGGCCTCAAATTCTCGGATTTCTTGATCCAAAAATCCTTGGTAGAAAATTTCACCCAACTCTTTACTAACGCGGTCTCCAATTTCTTTTTGTGCCCAACCAAGGTCTGTCAAAGAGATATATTTTTTCCTTTTATCCTGCGTGCAAGGTTGAATCGTGACCAGGCCTTGTTCTTCCAATTTCTTAACCATACTGGTCAATGTATTATTGGCTAGACCCGTCGCAAGAGCGATATCTGTCGCAGTAGCGCACCCCAACTCTTGCTTCCACAAAATCGTTAAAATTTTCCCTTGTTCACTTCTGTATTGAGCATCTGGTTCCTTGCTCAAGAGTTTTTGAAAAAGTCGCCCGTTCAATAAGCGTATCTGTAAAGCTTGGTAGCCCCCTTGCATCTTGTCCATTTTGTCTCCTTTTTATTTCTATATCGAAATATCAAAGTCATTGTACCACTGCTTATTACATCTGTCAACTATTTCTATATAGAAATAGTAATTTTTTGACAAGAAGCTCTTCAAAAGATTCTTGCACAGCTCCAAATGACCAGACTTTTTTACCCCTTTTACACAAACTTCTTTGGAATACGGTCAAAAATTCGCTATAATAGTAACAAATGTTAAACTCCTTTTGTAACGACACTTGGTTTTACGATGTGGTAATCTGTTAACTGTATGATAGAAAGATCGGAGTATTTGTGATGCATATCCCTGATAATTATTTGAGTCCTGCAAGTTGTGCCCTCTTAGCTGTAGCGGCTGCCCCTGCGATTGGCGTATCCATTGCCAAAGTCAAAGTTCAATTAAAGGAAAATAAAGAGTTGGCCCCTATGCTTGGCGTCGCAGCCTCTTTATCCTTCTTGTTAATGATGTTTAATGTTCCAGTTCCAGGGGGGACAACGGCACACGCTGTCGGTGGTGCTCTTCTGGCCATCCTGATTGGTCCCTATGCAGCTTCCCTTGCCTTATCTGTTGCCTTGATCCTCCAGGCCTTCTTATTTGGAGATGGAGGAATCTTAGCCCTTGGAGCCAATATCTTCAATATGGCCGTTGCCATGCCTTTTATCGGCTATGGGATTTACAGTTGGTTCCGCAAACACCATCATGAATTTCTTGGAGTGATCGTGGGGTCCTATGTCGCTATCAACGCCGCAGCTCTCTTAACAGGGATAGAACTTGGACTGCAACCTTTGATTGCATCCGAAGCTGGACAACCTCTCTACAATCCTTATGGATTAGAAGTCACGATTCCTGCCATGATGGCTGCCCATCTTGTGGTCGCTGGCTGGGTCGAAGCCTTCTTCACCTATGTGATTTACCGCTTTGTCAAACAAGTAGCCCCAGCTGAATTGTATACACCAAGTAGCAAAAATACGACTTCATTTGTCAAAAAAATCCGCTGGGTCCTCTTGGGGCTGATCGTTTTGAGCCCTCTCGGTCTCCTGGCAGATGGTACAGCTTTCTTCGGAGAATGGTCTTCTGAAGAATTAGGATCCTTGCTCAAAGGGAAAGTTCCAGCTGGTATCAAAAATGGTTTTTCTTTTGAAGCCTTGTTCAGTGATTACACCATTCCTGGAACTAAAATTGCGATTGGCTATATTCTATCAGCCATTACAGCTGTTCTCATTTTCTATATCATTAGCAAAATGATTCGATCAATAAACGGAGCAAAAACTTCTCATGCGTAAACTTCCTGACTGGCTCCTTCAAGAGCAAGCGACTCTAGAAGCTTCAAAAAGCCATCACTATTTACAAATGAACCTTCACACATTGCGCCATTTTCTTGGCAAAATGAAACAAACGACACCCGCATTCAAGGCCAAAACTTCCTCTTGGATGCGGCTTGTTTACTTTTTAACCCTAGCCATTCTTATTACAACAGCCCACCATACGATCCAGCTCTGGATCCTCGGTATACTCTTACTACTTCACATTGCCATGCTGCCGGGAGAAACCCTTCTTCACCTGTTTAAAGTCCTCGTCAAGGTCCTTCTCTTCTCTACCATTGTGATTTTGCCTAGCATCTTATTTCAAGGATTTCAAAATGGAGGGCTTTTTTTGCTACGTGCCGGGATGATTGTCCTCAATATTTCTCTCTTTTTAGCCACTACCACAAGCATCCAACTGGTTGAGGCCCTAGGCAGCTACATTTCCCCAAGACCTTTGTCCAGACCATTGATATTACGCTGAAATATAGTTATATTTTGGGAAAACACCTTCACCAACAAATTGAGTGCGTCCAACTCCGGACCGTTGGTCAAAAAGTGAGTCTCCATCTCTTTGGCTCTCTGCTGGGTCTTTTGTATCTATCAACGAAGAACCATACCAAAGAGGTCTACGATGCCATGTTGCTGAGAGGATATGGCATGGATAGGAAACAAAAAGAGCCCTTCTGTTGGAAAAAAGAAGATGGCATTTTTCTACTGGAATTAGTCTTCCTTATTGCCGTCACAACTCTACTCCGTTAGAAAGGATAGCCTATGATAACCATTCAAGATGGAAATTACCACTACACAGATGAGATTGGAATCTACGATATTCAACTACAGATCAAGCAAGGGGAAACGATCGCTTTGATGGGACCAAACGGAGCAGGAAAATCCACGCTTTTCAAAATTCTAGTTGGACTTTTACCCCTGTCTTCTGGTCAATACCACTTTAAGGATTGGACAATTGATGGTCCTTTCTTAAAAGATCCCCATCGTGCTGGCCAGCTATTTCAACAGGTCGGGCTTATTTTTCAAAATAGCGATACGCAACTATTCAACACAAGCGTCTATGATGAGCTTGCTTTTGGCCCACGTCAACTCGGCTTATCGGCAGTTGAAATCGAACAACGCGTCAAGGACACACTCGCTCTTTTAGAGATTGAGCACCTGAGAGATCGCATTCCCTACCATCTTTCCGGTGGCGAAAAGAAGCTAGTCGCCATTGCCAGTGTCCTCACCATGAATCCTAGTCTCTTGCTATTTGACGAGCCCTTTAACGGTCTCTCCCCCAAATACCAGAAGCTGATTGTCGCCTTGCTCCAAGAACTCAAAACAGCAGGAAAAACGATTGTGATTTCCTCCCACCATTTCGAGCAAATCGCTCCGATTGTGGAACGGGTTCTGCTCTTTTCTGAAGAGCACACCATTACAGGAAGCTACAATCGAGCTGATTGGGAAAATCATCCAGATATTCAACAATCGTTTTCAACATGTTAAAAAGCTTCGGTAGGGTTCTTCCTACCGAAGCTTTTTTGATGAAAGAGATAAGGGTTAATGTCCTTTATGCTTGTCTCTTCGTTTTTGCTATTTGCGTTCAAATTTCTCTTGTTCGAGCAATTGCTTTTGGACACTAGATTGATGTTTTGAAATCTTTTTCTTTTCCTCATACTGCAACTGCAATAGTTCTTTCGACTTGGAAGAAACTTTCTGATTTACTTGTTTCTTCACCATTCGCTGTAATCGTTTAGGATTCTTGATTTTTACATGTTGCTTAACTGTAGCTTCTGGACTAAAAGATAATTGAGTAAACTGAGTCTGTAAAATCTCTAGAATTTCATCATCTTTTGGCTCCTTACCAAATGTCACACGACAAACTTGATAAGTTTCTCGATACACTTGTTCGAACAAACCATGCCAAAATCCATCTTCAAAATAAACTGTCAATCCAATTGAAATTGTTTCCACGACAGCACCTCCTTAAATCTATCCCTAAGAATGGACAACCAAGGAGGAAGGTTACTGATAGGCTTGCCTACGTCTGGACTACCAACCAGAACTGTGTTTTTATCTTAGTTGGAACTATTATAGCATATAGCAATACAAAAAGTCCTCCAGAACTTAGCTCTGAAGGACTTTTAAATTTATTTCGTTACGATATTTACAAGCTTGTTCGGTACACTAATCACTTTCACGATGTCCTTGCCATCAATCTCTGCTTTGACTTTTTCATCAGCCAGAGCGATTTCTTGCAATTCTTCGCGTGAGAGGTCTTTAGCGACCATGAGTTTAGCACGGACTTTTCCTTTGATTTGAACGACGATTTCGATTTCGTCTTCAACCAATTTGCTTTCGTCCCATGTTGGCCAAGCCACGTAAGAGATAGACTCGCCCGTTGCTGCGACTGTTTGCCAGAGTTCTTCTGCCAAGTGAGGTGCAAATGGTGCAATCAATTGGATGAAACCTTTGGCGTAGTCCACATAGAGTTTATCTTCCTTATTGGCAGCATTGACAAAGACCATGAGTTGAGCAATGGCTGTGTTGAATTTCATAGACTCGACTTGCTCAGTAACAGATTTAACGGTTTCGTTATAAACCTTGTCTAGAGCGCCATTGTTTTCCGCAACGATTTCTTTACTTGTAATCAAACGGTAAACACGGTCAAGGAATTTACGGCTTCCTTCCAATCCTTCTTCAGACCAAGCGATGGAAGCATCGAGTGGTCCCATGAACATTTCATAGACACGAAGGGTATCCGCACCGTATTGTTCCACCACATCGTCTGGGTTCACCACGTTCTTGAGGGATTTAGACATCTTGGCTGGTGCTTGCTCCAACTCTTCCCCTGTTTCCACATGGAAGAAGGAACCGTCACGTTTTTCAACCTTGTCTGTTGCCACAAGAGCTCCACGGTGGTCACGGTAGCTAGTTCCCAAGATCATTCCTTGGTTAAAGAGTTTTTGGAAAGGTTCTTTGGTTGGAACAACACCGATATCATAGAGGAATTTGTGCCAGAAACGAGCGTAAAGCAAGTGAAGCACGGCGTGTTCTGCACCACCCACATAGATATCGACTGGCAACCATTGTTTGAGGAGGTCCTCATCAGCCAATTTCTCAGTGTTGTGTGGGTCGATATAGCGAAGGTAGTACCAGCTTGAACCCGCCCATTGTGGCATAGTGTTGGTTTCACGACGACCTTTCACTCCATCCTCACGAGTCACTTCAAGCCAGTCTGTCAAGTTAGCCAATGGGCTTTCACCTGTACCTGAAGGGCGGATGTCCTTGGTGACTGGCAAGACAAGTGGCAATTCACTTTCTGGAACAGCTGTTGAAGTTCCATCTTCCCAATGAATGATTGGGATTGGTTCACCCCAGTAACGTTGACGGCTAAAGAGCCAGTCGCGGAGACGGTAGGTCACCTTTTCTTGACCAAAGCCTTTTTCTTCTAGCCAAGCCACGATTTTAGCAATCGCTTCTTCTTTGTTGAGACCGTTCAAGAAGTCAGAGTTGACGTGAAGGCCATCTTCTGTGTAAGCAGCCTCTTCAACATTCCCACCTTCCAAGACTTCTACGATTGGAAGACCAAACTGTTTAGCAAATTCCCAGTCACGCTCATCGTGGGCAGGTACGGCCATAACAGCACCTGTACCGTAGCTAGCAAGAACATAGTCGGCAATCCAGATTGGAATTTCTTTACCATTGACAGGGTTGATAGCATAAGCACCAGTCCAAACCCCTGTTTTTTCCTTGGCAAGGTCTGTACGAGCCAAGTCTGATTTAAGGCTAGCTTGGTGTTTGTAGTCCGCTACAGCTTCAGCTTGTTCAGGTGTCGTGATGGCATCTACTAGTTCATGTTCAGGAGCCAAAACAGTGAAGGTCGCACCGAAAAGAGTATCTGGACGAGTCGTAAAGACGGTAAATTCCTTGTCTGTCCCTTTACTTTGAAAGTGACATTGGCACCAGTTGATTTCCCAATCCAGTTGCGTTGCATGTCCTTGATAGACTCTGGCCAATCCAACTCATCCAAATCATTGAGCAAACGTTCCGCATAGGCCGTGATTTTAAGCATCCATTGGCGCATTGGTTTGCGGACAACTGGATAGCCCCCACGCTCAGATGTTCCATCTGGAAGAACTTCTTCGTTGGCGATAGCTGTTCCTAGTTCCTCAACCCAGTTTACTGGCACTTCCGCTTCATAGGCTAAACCTTTTTCGTAAAGCTTGGTGAAGATCCATTGCGTCCACTTGTAGTAGTTCGGATCTGTCGTATTGACTTCACGGTCCCAGTCGTAAGAGAAGCCAAGCGCATTGATTTGGCGTTTGAAGTTGGCGATGTTTTCCGCTGTGAATTCCGCTGGGTCATTCCCTGTATCCATAGCGTATTGCTCTGCAGGCAAACCAAAAGCATCCCATCCCATTGGGTGAAGGACATTGTAACCTTGGGCACGTTTGAAACGGCTAAGGATATCAGTCGCTGTGTAGCCTTCTGGGTGTCCTACGTGAAGACCCGCTCCAGATGGGTAAGGGAACATGTCCAATGCATAAAACTTAGGTTTTGAAGCATCTGTTCCTGTCTTAAAGGTGTGATGGTCAGCCCAGTATTTTTGCCACTTAGGCTCGATTTCTTTATGATTGTAAAAACTCATAGCGTCTCTCCAATTTTCGTGATGCTCCTATTATACCATTTTTAGGCGATTTTTAAAGGTTCAGACAAAGAAAAAGACAGGTCCCATACGGGACCTGTCTTTCCTGTTTTCTTCAAGAAAAGTCTATTTCACATGCTTTTCAAGTTCTTCTTGCGCTTTTTTATTGGATTTTTCTTTTTCTTTCTTCCATTGATCACGCGCTTTGTCGTAGTCTTTAGCCGATACGACCTTGTCTTGAACTTCCAAATATTTATAGTTGAAGGTTTGACCCTTGTGGCCTGTCCAAGCAAAGGCTGCAGAGTATGGTACAGTCTTACGAACGACTGGAGAAGCTCCATCTGAATGGATCGGAATCAAGAGGGCACTATCGGTCAACCAAGCTTGAGCGGCAGCGTATTTTTCGTAACGCTTGTTCACATCTGTGGTTTCTTTTTGAGCATCCTCAATTAATTGATCGTATTCATCAAAACCAGCTGCTTTTGCGGCCGCATTGTTGGTACCAGCATCGAATCCAAAGTAGGCATTAGCATTTTCGCCAGATTTACCACTAGTGATATCGATGTAAGAAGATGGGTCCGTATAGTCTGGTCCCCAACCCAAGTTATTGTTCAAATCCCAGTCTTGTTGCGAAGCATTTTCAGCAAAGTAAGTCACCCGTTGCAGATCATCCTCAGAAATCATATTCAAATCGATGACAATATTTTCTGCTCCTAGTGTAGATTCAACTGACTGTTTAAAGGATTGAGCTTGTTTGATTCCTTCCGTAAAAGTCGATGAAGTTGGAAGATCCAAATGAATTGGGAATTCAACTCCTTGAGACTGCAATTCTGCCTTAGCTTTAGCAAACTCTTCTTTGGCCTTGGTTGGATTGTAAAGGGTATCTTTTCCATCTGCGACAGAAATCCCTTTCCATTCATCCCCATAAGCTTCTAGGTCTTTTTCTACTGCATCCCCAAATTGTTGGCCATTGATTTGGACAAAGTTTGGTGGCGTAAAGGTATTACGGATGACCTTATTGGCAGCAGCTTCCCCATTCGCCTGAGCTACGTATGCCTTACGGTTGAAGGCAAACATAATGGCTTGACGGAAGTCCTTATTTAAGATGGCTTTCTTAGTTGAAGTCTTTTGAGCATCAGTAGTCTTCTTTGTGATTTCATAAGCCTGACGGTCAATGTTGAAGGAAAGGTTGTAGGTAGAGGAACCTTGGTCAGTAAAGACGATATCGTCTTTGTGCTTCTTCTCTACACTCTTATAGTTAGAGCCATTTGGGAAGACACGGGCAACTGTATAGTCGCCGTTATCAAACCCACGAATCAAGGATTCTGAGTCTTGTCCATCATAATAGGTCAACTTCACTTTACTGATCTTGACATTATCCGCATCCCAGTATGTTGGGTTCTTTTCCAATGTCGCAGAAGATTTAGAAGTGATGGATTTAATCAAATAAGGACCGCAGTAGAGGATACTAGACGGAGAAGTTCCTTGGCCATAGTCATCTCCTTTAGATTTCAGGAACTCTTCGTTAACCGGCATCAAGATCCCCATCGTAGTCTTAGAATTCCAGAAACTTTCTGGTTGGCTCAAGGTATATTGAACGGTGTAATCGTCAATAGCTTTCACTCCAACAGTTGAGAAATCAGATGTCTTCCCTGAAACATAATCATCCAAGCCTTTGACAGATTTTTGGACCAAGTAAATCGCTTGTGATTTCTTGTCTGCCGCGTGTTTGAGACCTGTGACAAAGTCTTTGGCCTTGACTTCTCCATATTCTTCCCCTTCAGAAGTCATCCATTTGACCCCTTTACGGAGTTTATAAGTATAGGTCAAGCCATCCTTGGGAAACAGTCCAGTCTTTAGCAAGCGATGGGATCAAGTTCCCGTACTTGTCCACTTCCAACAAGCCATCTATCGCATTTCCTGTAAACTCGGAAGTCGATTTTTTATTAGAAATCGAGTAGTCTAAGGTATCTGGATCCTGGGTATAGACATAGCTATAGGTCTGACCACCAGAGCTACTAGATTTCCCTCCTGAGCAGGCTGCCAGTACACCAGCTGATAAAAGCAGAGCGCTGGTAGCTAAGAGTACCTTCCCTTTGTTCATATAAATCACCTCATTGTAAAAAATGTTATACTCAATTTAAATTATAGCACTTTCCAGGGAAATGTAAACGCTTTTACTGTGAAATTATTCTATTTCTTCTTTATTTTTTCAATTTCTTCTTTTTCTAGAATTTTTTCAAGTTGAATCCCTGGCCTGTATGATATAATGGAATCTATGAATTATAGGAGACATTTACACAAACGACTAAAACACAGCCTCTTGTCCCTCCTTGTAGGAGTCTTGGCATTTGGCACTATTTCCACTGCTTTTGCGGACGACATCTACCAGCAAGAAGATGTCATGAAAATCGCAGCTGATGCTGGACTGGTATTGGATGATTTACAAGCCTAAGGCTGATATCGTCATCGACGCCAATACTGGAGCCATTTTGTACGGAGACAATATCGACACGGTCCGGGACTCAGGAAGCATGGCCAAGCTCATGAGTGCCTATGTTGTCTTTCGGGCCCTCAAAGAAGGCAAGATCAAGTACGATACCGTGGTCACAGCAACAGAGGCAGACCAAGCCATCTCAGAAAACAACCTTTTAAGTAATTCACCTATTGTAGCTGGTGTAGACTACAAGGTATCGGAATTGATCAAGATGCTCTTTGTTCCATCTTCCAGTGCGGCCGTGATTATGCTCGCCAACGCCGTCACTGACAATGATCCCGATAAGTTTTTGGACTTAATGAATCAGTACGCGCAAGAAATGGGGATGAGCCATACCAAATGGCACAATCCAAATGGGGCGATGATCTCGGTCCTTCAGGGCTACTACAATCCTCAGCGCTACGATGTCAATGCGAATAACGAAATCACAGCGCGGGACATGTCTATTCTGGCTTATCACATCGTAAACGACCTGCCAGAAATGTTGGAATACACCAAGCAAGCTCACACTACGATCATGGAAGGAACCCCCTACGAGCAAAGCTACGATAACTACAATACTTCCCTCGAAGGTGGAAAATTCGCCCTTAAAGGAACAGATGGACTCAAAACTGGATCCAGCCCGACTGCTGACTACAACTACACCGCGACAACCAAGCGGGGTAAACAGCGGATTATCGAAGTCATTTTGGGGGTTGGAAACTACGATGTCGAGATCGCCGAAAGTTACCGCAATCAAATCGGGAATACCTTGGCTGAGAAAATGTTCGCAGACTACCAGTATAAAAAAATCCTTTCTGCAGGCGATCATACCATCGACGGGAAGACAATTCACTTGAAGCAAGACTTCTATGCGACTGTAAAGAAGGGGACGAAGCCAGCGCTAAAACTCGAAAATAACCGCCTAGTCGTCCAAAACGGCTTGCAACAGGTATCTCCAAGCATTAAACCGGGAGTGGCCGTAAGTGAGTCTAAAACAACGACCTCTAGCAGTAAAAGCAAGGGACTAGATGTTATGTGGCTCTTCTGCTTCCTGCCTGCCGGAATTTTATACCTGATCTTTAAACAAACCGATCCAAAAAGAAGAAAATAGAAAAAGAACTCCCATTACCATAAGGTATGGGAGTTCTTGGTTTGTCGACAAAGTCATCTTAGAAACTTTCCTTAGGTGAGTACGGACGTCAGCGAACTTCGAAGAAGTTCCATGACTTAGTTTTGGACCTAAAGTTCCAAAACTCCCGAGTGCTAGAAACAATCGTGTTTCTAGCACTTTTCTCACGGCGGAAAGTTCCTAAGCATTTTTTAATGAGCCTTAAAAAGTATCTAATTTTAATTTTTTAGGCATCCATTAGTTTGTTTGATGTAAAAAATCAGTTTGTCTACATTATCTGTGAATGACAGATATTGATTTAGTCTAAACCTTGAACGTAGGCATCTACTGCTACGATGGCTTGGGCAATATCAGAAGCCTTCACTTCAAATGGCATTTGATGGATGGTTTCTCCTTCGATGGTGGCCTGTTGGCCAACCTTGAGAAGATCTTCATAACTTGCAGTTTCAAGATGCATTTCTTTCAGAGTGGTTGGCATACCGATTTGTTGATAGAAACGAATGTATTTATTCAATTCTTCCTTAGGACGGTTTTTCCAAGAACAATTGAACCAAGGTTCCATAAGCTACTTTTTTTCACCGTGAGTCAAATGGTGGATGTCCCCAGTAAGGGCTGTAAAGCCATTATGGATGGCATGGGCAGCAGCTAATCCCCCACTTTCAAACCCAATCCCACTAAGAAGGGTATTGGCTTCAATGATGTTTTCAAGAGCAGGGGTTACGACTTTGGCTTCACAAGCAGCCATGGCTTGGAGACCATCAGCAAATAAGGTTTCTTCACAACGTTGTGCAATGGCGACACCCGCTAAGGTTTGTCGTTGACCCAACATGGTTTTTTTCCATTCGCTTGCATCACTGCACGCGCTTCTACCCAAGTTGCTAGGCCATCTGCGATACCAGAAGCGAGCAAGCGTTTTTGGTGCTTGAGAGATCACTTTGCTATCCACCAAGACCAATTCTGGGTTCTTAGAATAGAAGATATAGCGCTCAAAGGCACCCTCATCCGTATAGATAACCGACAAGGCGGAAACGGGAGCATCTGTAGAGGCGATGGTCGGAGCAATCACAACTGGTGATTTTAGAAGATCAGCAATAGCTTTTGCACTATCGATGGTTTTTTTCCTCCACCAAGTCCAATGACCAAATTACAGCCATTTTTCTTCTGCCAGACTAACCACACGATTGATTTCGTTGTCAGAAGCTTCTCCATTAAAGAAGACTGGCAAAACCGTGAGCCCATTTTTGACCAAGGTATTCTTCAAAAACGCTTCCCTACGATATCATAGACCACTGAATCACATAGCAAAAACAGGGTGATTCCTAATTCTGAAATAGATTGCGCATTTTCAAATAAGGCATTCTCACCTTGAATGTAACGTGACGGACTTGCAAAAATTTCTCATAGTCTGCTCCTTTAAAAATTTATTTAGTTCACACTCATAGTAGCATTTATTTCTATGAAATTCAAAGAATTATACAAGGCTCTAATCAATTAAATTTATCTATTCACGCAGTCATTGGAAGCGCTTCGTTTTTATTTGATGAATCTTATTATCAAAAATCCCCAAAGCTAGTTTCAGTCAGCTGAAACTTGGCTTCGGGGATTTTTAGTTTTTTTCACGAGCGATCAAGAAAATCAATCAATTGCTTAACTGAAGTCGAGACTACCAAATAATTACACGATCCTCTGGTGCGCGCCACATGCCATCTCCTTCTTTGACATCAAAGGTTTCAAAGAATTCGTCAAAGTTTGGTAATTGAACATTGGTACGGAGTTTTCCTGGTGCGTGGACATCAACACTTGCGAGGAGTTGCATGTACTCTGTCCGAGCTTTCATGCGCCAGATGCGAGCAAAGTTGGTGAAGAATTCTTCTGCTGAGAAATCTTCCTCTTTCTTAGCAGCTTCAAGGGCTGCAGCAATTCCTCCTAGATCTGCCACGTTTTCAGAAACGGTCAATTTCCCGTTGATCTTGGCACCGTAAGAATCTTGCCCTTCAAACTGATCGACGACCTTTTGCGTGCGAGCGGTAAAGGCTTCGTAATCTTCTGGCTTCCACCAGTCTTTCAAGCTACCGTGCTCGTCAAAGGAAGCGCCATTGGTGTCAAAGGCGTGGGAGATTTCATGGGCAATGACTGCACCGATTCCACCGTAGTTAGCTGATGATGATTGGTGAAGGTCATAGAAAGGTGCTTGTAAAATCGCTGCTGGAAAGACGATTTGGTTTTGTTGCGGATCATAGTAGGCATTGACCATATTAGCTGGCATGTGCCATTCGCTCCGATCGACTGGTTGGTTCCACTTGCTCCATACATGGGCAATCGAAATTTGCGCCAATTTTTGAGCATTTTCCACCAAGGTCTTGCTCTCGTCGATGATCTTCTTAGCATACGTTTCTGGTAATTTTTCAGGGTAGCCGATATGTGGTGTGATAACATTGAGTTTGACAATGGCTTTTTCTCGGGTTTCAGGAGCGAGCCAGTCTGCTTTTTCCAGACGAGCCTTGTAGACCTCAATCATAGTCGCCACTTTATGCTCCACGTCTGCTTTGGCTTCTGGTGAGAATTTTTCGCCCGCATACCAGAGTCCAAGCGCTTGGCTATAAGGCCCTTCCGCCAAGGCCAAAGCGGCTTTCTTTTGGACGAGCTTCTGGAATACCTGCAATCGTACGACCATATTCACCAGACAGGACACGGATTTCTTCGGTCAAGAAGGAAGTCCAAGAAAGAGCTGCGCCTAGTTTCAATTTAGCATGAAGGGTTTCCCAGTTGGCTGCTGAGTAGAATGTTGGTGCGAATTCCTTCCAGAAACGCTCTTCTGGCACGATGATAGTATCTGGCGTTTGTCCGATCACTTCTGTAAAGAAGGTATCGAGTGGCAATTCTGGAACCAAGGCCTTGAAATCTGCCCATTCATAAGGATGGTAGAGTTTGTTGTACTCTGATTTTTCTTCGTTTGACAAGACATATTTGGCCAATTCTGCATCAGCCGCAATGACCTTATCCAGGATATCTTTGATTTCTTCCTCTGAGAAATCGAATTTTGCCAAGAGTTTTTCAACCATTTGACGCCAAACAGCTAATAACTCTGGTCCTTTTTCATTGTCTTCTTCATAGTAGGTTGTATCAGGCAAAATCAAACCGAGTGCTTCTCCCCACAAGACATTCATTTGGGCATTCATAAAGTCTGGTGACACGCTAAATGGCAAGAGATTTGGTTTGCCAGCTAGCTCATAGGTGCCCAACTTGCTGGTATAGTCTTCAAAGGAAGATAAGGCCTTGATTTCGTTGATCAAGGGCATAGCTGGAGCCACACCAGCTGCTTCCCGTGCATCAAAATCTGCCACCATTTTGTGGTATTTGACAAAGTTTTGCAGAATGCTATCTTCAGGCAGCTCTTCTCCCCGTTGCCATTTTCCGGTAATATCCAACATCAAGTTTTCGATATCTTGGATCAAGTCCATAAAACCACCGGTTGACGGTTTGTCATCTGGAATCACAGCTGTCTCAGCCCATGCCCCATTGACGTAATCATAAAAATCATCTTGTAAACGTACCATGATCTTCTCGCTTTCATTCTTTTGTAATAACCTTATCAAAAATAGGAACTTTTTTCAATGATTTCAAGAGATTTAAGTTGAATTATTTTAAAAATTAACTTGACTTAACTTTTTATTCGTGTATAATTATTTCAAAAAAATTAACTTGACTTAATTTTTTTATTCATGTATATTAATGGTAAAGGAGCAAAATCATGATTCAATTTGAACATCTCAGTGTTGCTTACCAGCAAACACTGGCCTTGGAGGATCTTTCCCTCACCATCCAGGGTCCAACCATCCTAGGCATTCTTGGCCCCAATGGGGCTGGAAAATCAACCCTAATCAAGGCCATGCTAGGACTTCTCCCTCATGCGGGAAAGGTCCAGCTCGATCAAAAAGATCTCAGCCAAGTTCTTCAACGGGTGGCCTACGTCGAACAGAAATCCGCTATTGATTTCCACTTTCCCATCACGGTGAGAGAGTGCATCTCACTGGGTCTTTATCCCCACCTTTCTATCTTCAAGAGAAAAAGCAAAGAAGATCTCCAAAAAGTGGAAAATGCCTTGAAACTTGTCAATCTTCTTGATCTAGCGGATCGCCAGATCGGCCAGCTTTCAGGAGGGCAATTCCAACGGGTGCTGATCGCCCGCTGCTTGGTCCAAGAAGCGGATGTCATTTTTTTGGATGAGCCCTTCGCAGGGATTGACTCTGTCAGCGAAGACATCATCATGCAGACCCTCCAGACCTTGAAACAAGAAGGCAAGACCATTCTGATCGTCCATCACGACCTCAGCAAGGTCCCAGCTTATTTCGACCAGGTCCTCCTCCTTCATCGTAAACTGATTGCATTTGGGAAAACAGAGGAAACCTTTACCAAAGAAAATCTGCATGCAGCCTATGGGCATGAACTCTTTATAGGAGGTGGCGTCGGATGATTACAGAATTTATCGATGGATTACAGCAATTCCACTTCTTACAGAATGCCCTGATCACAGCCATCGCCATCGGGATTGTCGCTGGAGCCGTTGGATGCTTCATTATTTTAAGAGGCATGTCTCTCATGGGAGACGCTATCTCACACGCAGTTCTTCCTGGTGTGGCTCTCTCCTTTATCCTGGGCATCAATTTCTTTATTGGCGCTATTGTCTTTGGCCTCCTGGCGTCCGTCCTTATCACCTATATCAAGAGCAACTCCATCATCAAGAGCGACACTGCAATTGGGATTACCTTTTCTTCTTTCCTCGCCTTAGGGAGTCATCCTGATTGGAGTCGCTAAAAGTTCCACCGACCTTTTCCACATCCTCTTTGGGAATATCTTGGCCGTCCAAGACCGGGATATGTGGATAACCATCGGTGTTGGTGCTGCGGTCTTGCTGGTGATTGTCCTACTCTTTCGACCCTTACTGCTCACATCTTTTGATCCTGTTCTGGCTCAATCCATGGGCGTCCGGGTCAAGGTCTATCACTACCTCCTTATGGTGCTCTTGACCTTGGTTTCTGTCACTGCTATGCAGAGTGTCGGAACCATTCTCATCGTCGCCATGCTCATTACACCCGCTGCGACGGCCTATCTCTATACCAATAGTCTCTGGTCCATGATGCTCCTTTCATCCGGATTAGGTGCTCTTGCATCCATCCTGGGACTCTTTATTGGCTATAGCTTAAACATCGCCGTCGGGTCTTGTATTGTCCTCACTTCTGCTGTCTTCTTTCTCATCAGCTTCTTTATCGCTCCTAAGCAGAGAAAGAATAAGCACGCTCTTTCATCTCATTAAAGGAGAAACACATGAAAAAAACCGCTTCTATCCTCGCCCTCTTTGTGGCGCTCTTATTTGGTCTGTTGGCCTGTAGCAAAGGCTCTTCTTCTGGAGCTTCTGGTAAATTGAAAGTGGTCACCACCAATTCAATCCTTGCAGATATAACTAAAAATATTGCTGAGGATAAGATCGATCTGCACAGTATCGTTCCTGTCGGCAAAGATCCTCACGAGTACGAACCGCTTCCAGAAGATGTCAAAAAGACTTCGCAAGCAGACCTCATCTTCTACAACGGGATCAACCTCGAAACCGGTGGCAATGCTTGGTTTACTAAATTGGTCAAAAATGCCAATAAAGTTGAAAACAAAGACTATTTCGCAGCTAGCGACGGAGTCGACGTCATCTACTTGGAAGGCCAAAACCAAGCTGGAAAAGAAGACCCTCACGCTTGGCTCAACCTTGAAAATGGGATTATCTACGCTAAAAACATTGCCAAACAATTGATCGCCAAAGATCCGAAAAACAAGGACTTCTACGAAAAGAATCTAGCTGCTTATACTGAAAAACTCAGTAAGCTCGACCAAGAAGCCAAGCAAGCATTCAATAACATCCCGGCAGAGAAGAAGATGATCGTGACCAGCGAAGGTTGCTTCAAGTACTTCTCCAAAGCCTATGGCGTCCCATCTGCCTATATCTGGGAAATCAACACGGAAGAAGAAGGCACACCTGACCAAATCAAAACGCTGGTAGAAAAGCTCCGTCAAACCAAGGTGCCAGCCCTCTTTGTCGAATCCAGTGTCGATGAGCGTCCTATGAAAACTGTGTCTAAAGATACCGACATCCCAATCTATGCAAATCTTCACTGATTCCATTGCCAAAGAAGGAGAAAAGGGCGATAGCTACTACAGCATGATGAAATGGAACTTAGACAAGATCGCAGAAGGATTGAGTCAGTAGCCCCTTCAGATTTCTAAACAAATCAGTGGCCCCTCCTCCGGTATTGCGGTACAATAAAAACAAAAAAAAGGAGTCTTTTTATGGCAACATTTTTAGGAAACCCTGTTACCTTTACCGGATCTCAACTTCAAGTAGGGGAAATTGCCCATGATTTTTCATTGATCACTCCAGCTCTTGAGAAGAAATCTTTAGCTGATTTTGCTGGCAAGAAAAAAGTCCTCAGCATCATCCCATCCATCGACACAGGGATCTGTTCGATGCAAACACGTCACTTCAACAAGACCTTATCGGACTTGGAAGACACTGTCGTCTTGACGGTCTCTGTCGACCTTCCTTTTGCTCAAGGTAAATGGTGCGCTGCTGAAGGGCTCGACAATGCTATCATGCTCTCAGACTACTACGACCATTCCTTCGGAAAAGCTTACGGCCTCTTGATCAATGAATGGCACTTACTTGCGCGCGCTGTCTTGGTCTTAGATGCAGACAACAAGGTTACTTACGTTGAATACCTAGACAACATCAACAGCGAACCCAATTACGACGCTGCAATCGAAGCCGTCAAAGCACTTGGATAAAGTAAAAAGAGGTCTAGGACCTCTTTTTACTTTATCTACAAAATCTGTTCAGAGACTTTCCTTAGGTGAGTTTCTAAGAGGCCTTTTTCTTCAATCCGAAAGAGGACTACTATAAAATCCGATGGAGTCCATTCTGTAAGAGAATCCGCCAGCGTAAGCGTGGGATGCCTCTGAGGAAACTCCGCACACGCTTTGCTACTTGTTGCTTGTAGCTCTTGCTTCCTTGTGCAAAGGTTCCCTTCCGGCTCCAGTATCCTTCAATACTGTGATCATTCTTCGGAGCTAGATAGCGAACACCTTGGCGATAAAGGACCTGCTTGCGAAAGGCTGGGTCCCAAGCTTTGACGGGGTCAATATCTAAGTCCTTATGGGTCTGGCCCCTAGCCAACCCGTAGTTAAAACTGGCACCATTGACAATGCCATTTTCAGAAACTTCTACTGGATCGACTTCATTGAGGAAATGCCCAGTTTGATCGAGAATATACTCCGTATGAAAATTTAACAAGACCTTGAAATTGACTTGTCGGGAGGCTCCTGATGGATAATGAAGGTGACCATCTGGCCCTAGGGAGACCTTATTGTGAAGGCGAGCAGCCGCATAAGCATCCACCGTGACCGCTTTAGCCTCCTGTAGGTAAGCTTGTAAGGCCTCCTCGTCAGTCTGTCCAGATCTCGCATTATGTATCCGAATCCATTGTGCCTGGTAGGCAGAGAGCAGATAGCGGAACTGGTGAACCTGGCGTTTCAAAAGCTGATCTCCCGACTGATCTGCTAAAGGATCATTTTCAAAGGCGACCTGCACGACGCGTGAAAATGCCGTCCAAAAGTCGGATCCTGGCGGACAATCTGGAGCCATCCTACTCAGAAGAAAGGCTGTTTCTTCACAAGTTCCAGACAAGTCACTCGGCATCAGGAGAATTTTCATGACGCCCCTCAGTAAATCTTGGGCAGCAGTCTCCGTTAGATCCTTGATCTCCTGAAACCACATGTTTTGAAACAGAGGACTGGCAAAGAAAAAGACAGACTGGTATTGTTCTTGGTAGGCTTGTGGATCTTTGTATCCCTGCAAGTGCTTCTCTAGATAGGCTAAACTATTTTCTCTCCAGCCTAGTCTCGCTAATTCCCGTCTGTTCATGATGCCGTCCTTTCTATGCTACTATACTACCATCTTTTGGAGCTTGAGACAATACTCATTACTCCACTAGCGTTTTTGAGGATTTTTTTGATATACTAGAAGTGATCGAAGAAAAGAGGAAAGCATGACACCAAACAAAGAAGATTACCTCAAGTGCATTTATGAAATTGGCACAGAAGTAGAAAAAATCAGTAATAAGGAAATCGCTAGTCGCATGCAGGTCTCTCCACCCGCTGTGACCGAGATGATTAAGCGCATGATCTCTGAGGGCCTCTTGGTGAAAGATAAGACCCATGGCTATCTACTAACAGATCTGGGCTCGCAATTGGTCTCTGATCTCTACCGCAAGCACCGCTTGATTGAAGTATTTCTGCTGGAAAATCTTGGCTACACAACTGAAGAAGTCCATGAAGAGGCAGAAGTTCTCGAACATACCGTTTCTGAACATTTCATCGACCGGCTGGATCACATGCTTGGGAATCCTAAGACCTGCCCTCACGGTGGGACAATTCCAAAGAAAGGCGAAAGACTTGTCGAATCCTACCAAGACCGTCTCAGTGAAACGACTGAGCCTGGTCTGTATATTCTGCAAAGGGTCTATGACACCTATGAATTGTTAAAATTCTTAGACCAGATCCATCTCCAAATTGGTGATACCATCGCGTTTCAACGGTACGATGACTACACAGGCCTCTATCACTTCGTTATCCATGGACAAGAAATTTCTATCAACCAAGTGATCGCCCAACAACTCTATATTGAAAAACATGCAGTCTAATCCGACTGCATGTTTTCTTACTTATGGATGTTTTGTATCTAGCAAAATCGTCACTGGACCATCATTGATCAATTCAATCGCCATATCGGCTCCAAAGATCCCTCGTTTGACAGGGACTTCTTTTTCTAATTGATCATTAAAGGCATCATATAACTGACTGGCCATCTCTGGCTTGGCAGCCCCTATAAAAGCAGGACGGTTGCCTTTTTTTGTCTCCGCAAAGAGGGTAAATTGAGAGATTGACAAGATTTCTCCTTGGATATCTTTGACCGAAAGATTCATCTTATCTTCCTCATCTGAGAAAATACGCATCTGCGATACCTTGCGGACCGCATAATCTAAATCTTTCTGAGCGTCATCTGGACCGACACCTACTAGGAGCAGCAAGCCTTGCTGGATCGCATTGTAGACTTGACCATCAATGGAAACCGAGGCACTCTTGACCCGTTGAATTACTAATTTCATTTTATTATCCTATTTTATAAATCTATTGAGCATTCACTGCTACCCTTGAAAGAACGTCAACCACAGACGACGAGCTAACCAAGCAATAAAAGAGTTCTGAACATATCCTAGCTTCTTCAAAGAAAATCGACATCAAACAAGGCGGTGAGACGCAGGCATACTATCTGAAAAGTAAAGGCTGTTCAGTTGCTTTTAGTGCGAGACAGCGAGACAAAGACAGTACTGAAGTACGGCGAGGCGAGCTAACCAAGCAATAAAAGAGTTCTGAGCACATCCTAGCTTCTTCAAAGAAAATCGACATCAGACAAGGCAGTGAGACGCAGGCATAACTGTAGTTAGGCCAGTCGAAACTAACGCATTATGAAGTCGATTTTCGCAGAAGACTAGCCGTTGGTACGCTTAACAGAGTACACCTCCGGCACACTCTTAATCTTATCCACAACCGTTGTCAACATAGACAGGTTTGGAATTCCAAAGGAAATGTGGATATTGGCAAATTTCATATCTTTGGTTGGTTGGGCATTGACGGTTGAGACCATCTTAGCTGTATTGGAGAGGACTTGTAGTACATCGTTCAGAAGGCCTGCACGGTTGAGTCCGTATATATCGATGTGGGCGATGTAGTCCTTGGTCGTGTTGTTATCTTCCCATTCTACATCGATCAAGCGTTGCTCGTAGTTGTCTTGAGCTCGGAGATTCATACAGTCCTGACGGTGAATGGCAACACCGCGTCCTTTGGTGATGTAGCCGACGATTTCATCACCTGGAACTGGATTACAACACTTAGCAATCCGAATCAAGAGTCCAGAAGCACCTTGGATAACCACGCCACCTTCGTGACGGACCTTCAGGGTGTCCTTTTTATTTTCAACCTTGACCTCGCCACCTTTGACTAGCTCTTCTGCTTCTGCGCGTGCCTTAGCCCGTTCTTCTTCCCGGCGTTCATCCTCCGTCAAGCGGTTAAAGATGGTAATAGCTCCGATCTCTCCAAAACCAATCGCCGCAAACAAGGCTTCTTCTGTCTTATAACTTGATTTTTGTAGCACTTTGTCCATGTGCTTTTTGTCCATGAACTTATTGGCTACCAAGTCATGCTCATGGAATTGGGCCATCAAGAGGTCACGACCCCGGTTAATCGACAATTCCTTGTCTTGATTTTTAAAGAACTGACGAATCTTGTTGCGCGCCTTGCTGGTTTTGACAAGGGTCAGCCAGTCACGGCTCGGACCAAAGGAGTTGGCATTGGTGATAATCTCCACCTGGTCTCCCGTCCGAAGTTTGGTATTAAGTGGCACCATCCGGCCGTTGACCTTGGCACCAATCGCTTTTTCCCCAACCTTGGTGTGGATTTCATAGGCAAAATCGATCGGCCCAGAATCTTTCGGAAGCGAGCGCACGGTTCCATCTGGTGTGAAGACGTAAATCTCTTCTGCCAGGATGTCTTCTTTTACATTTTCAACAAATTCTTTGGCATCGCCTGACTGGTCTTGGAGTTCCATCATCTCCTTGATCCAGTTCATCCCAATAGCCGATTCCTTGCTGTTGACCTGACCCTTAATGCCTTTTTTATAAGCCCAGTGAGCCGCAACCCCATACTCAGCGACTTCGTGCATTTCCTTGGTTCGGATCTGAAATTCAATCGGTCCTTTAGGGCCATAGACCGTCGTATGAATGGACTGGTAGCCATTGGCCTTCCGGTTGGCAATATAGTCCTTAAAACGCCCCGGCATTGGCTTCCAAAGCTCATGGATGTAGCCCAGCATGGCATAGACATCGCTAGGGGTATCCAGGATGCAACGGATGGCAATCAAGTCATAGATTTCATCAAAGCGTTTCTTTTTATCCTGCATCTTGCGATAGATCGAGTAGATGTGCTTTGGGCGACCATAAATTTTTCCATGCAAATGGCGTTCCCCTGCATAGGTCTCAATCTTGTGGACGACTTCTTCCACCAACTCTTCTCGCTCGCGACGTTTTTTTCCTTCATCATATGCGAAATCTTGTAGAATTCGACTTCATTCAGATAACGGAAGGACAAATCCTCCAGTTCCCACTTAACGCTGGAAATCCCTGAGACGATGGGCCAGTGGTGCATAGATCTCCATGGTCTCACGCGAAATGCGTTCTTGCTTTATCCTTGCGCAAATGCTTGAGGGTACGCATATTATGCAAGCGGTCTGCCAATTTGACCAAAAATGACACGGATATCTTGAGACATGGCCATGAGCATCTTGCGATGGTTTTCCGCCAACTGCTCTTCATGGGACTTGTACTTGACCTTCCCTGAGCTTGGTCACCCCATCGACAATCACGCGCACATCATGACCAAATTCGCGCTCTAAATCATCTAAAGTCGCATCCGTATCTTCTACGACATCATGCAAAAAGCCACAGGCGACCGTCACAGCATCCAGTTTCAGCTTGGCAAGGATTCCTGCTACTTGAATTGGGTGGATGATATAAGGCTCGCCAGACTGACGGAATTGCCCATTATGGCAATCAACCGCATAGACCAAAGCCTTTTGCACAAAAGCAACATCTTCAGGTGATAAATATTTTTTTGTAAGGGCAACGACTTGGTCCCCTGTTAAATTCTCTTCTTTCGGCATGTATTTTCTCCAGTTTCTTGGATACTATTTTAACACTTTTAGCAGCAGATGGGAACCAATGAAGCTACTTTAATATACGGATACTACTTTGTCTTACAAAACTCTTGCAAAGCGTTTAACTCCAATTTCTTTCTTCCAACCCCTTCTTTAACAGAGTTTGAAAATTTTCCAGCCAAATCCGAATCAATAGTTCCAATAACCTGATCTAGAGAACTTTCAAGTTCTGTTAAACTAGATGAAATTCTTTTTTTAATGCTTTTTGGTCAACAGTTGCCTTTGTTAAGGCTATTTTCCCCATAAATTTAACACTAAGAAGAGCTGCCATGAAACGCTTATCTTCGTATGTTAAATCATTTGTAAGATCAATTTTCGACATACATATCCTTTCGTAATTTTGCAATCTCATTCGCATATTTTTCAGAGGCTACCTGTAATTCTTTTTGTTTTAGCTGATGCGCTTCCTCAATATGAGCTAGTTTGTGATAGTACTCTGCATTCAATTCTTCATAAACATCTGATAATTCCCGATAATAATCCGATAAAATTTCCGTATTACCCATCGTCTTAGAGAAATGTCCGACTTCCTCTTCCATCATTTCAATATTTTGTTTTGTAAAACAGTACTGGTCATGGATATGATTCATTCTTTTTTCTAGTTCTTTCATTTCCAATTTTAATTCTTCTTCAGTACCATTCCATTTTTCTTCTACTTCTCTAATCGCATTAATGTATTCAATATCTTTGTTACCCATTCTTACCATTGCAATTGAAGTTGACTTTGCTAGAGCAACATCCGTGCCTATTACAGTTGCAATTCCTTTCGCTATGTCTGTTGATAGACTAAAAATACTTTCTTTTATTTTTAGAGTATCTTTTTAATTTTTTTCTAATTCTGTGATGCGATTCGTCTCAATCGTTTCTTTTGTTGCACCAATTTGAGCAAGTGCGCTTATGATATCACTTTCTGTACAACGGGTCCCTAATACAGTTGAACGGCAAGAAATTAATAACGTCTCCCAGGTTCCTTTTATATCCGCAATTCGGAAATCACAGACAGCTAAAATATAATCAGAGGCAATGAGAGTAAACTCCTTCAGCGACTCCACTATTCCCATTGCCTGAGTCGTATCCATGAAAATAAGGTCACTTCCAGAAAGTCCACTCTTTTTCCAAGACTCCAATGCTTGTTTCTTTAACTGCAGTTGTTCTTTTGTCTGCTTTATTCGAGCTAACCGATAGTCATCTAAACTCTCTTCTTTGACGTTCAAGTAGCCAGCCTTGTAGTCGTAGCCACCCCACATATGTTGTTTTCCTAAATTGCCTGCATCCTTACTGTCAATCCGAACAAGTGTTCCAACAACTCCTTCATTCCCCTCTTCAGAATGTTCCCATGTGACCAAGTCACGCTTGTCTATAAAATTAAAAATTTTATATTTAATCTTATCGACCTGTTTCTTTTTCTGCATCACTTAACTGTGGATAAAGGTTGGGTGCTTCATATATATAAGCCCCATCAATTCTATCTAAATATTTATCCTCCAAAGAACCCAGTGAAGATTGGATATTTAACCCCCCTAAAGAATGAGCATAAAATTTGAAACGCGCATTCGGATATCTATCCATTGCTGCTTTTACTTCTTTCGAAGCCGCATCAAGCTGGGAGGTTTTCCCAGTTTTGATTCCAAGTCTCTTGGCCATTGATATTTGTAATGCAGTCGGGGCATCGGTGAGCACCCAATCATCTACGGCTCCCATGAAATTTTTATCAAATTTAGCTTCCGATCCCTCAAACAAAATTGTTACTTCATGCACATCTTCTGGTCTGCTTTCATGAGTGATTTTTTTATCTGTCACAATATATCCATTTAAACCAGATAGAGCTCCTTGAAACCGTGCTTTCAAGTCTTCGAGAGAGGAAACCATATCCTCTTCTGGTGCCTGTCCAAAAACTTCAGAAACATAGCCTATTGTTTTTTTCTTATTATCTGTATCAATTTTTACTTTATTTCCAACTTTGTATTTCGTATATTCCTGCCATGCAATATCATTCTTTTGTTCATCATTAAATACCATTTTTAATCTCCTATTAGATTCTGTAGTTCTGTAGACTCAGACATCCCTACAGATCTAATCGGGCCATCTTCACTACTCTTCCTCAATCCCATACTTCCAGTTATCTCTTTATTTCCATTTATAGTCACTTCAAACATTATCCCCCCCATTGGATTGTGTTCGATCGTCTTGTCATCAATTTCATACGATTTGATCTTGCCTTTTGGTGTCAAGGCATCTGGATCTGTTGCCTTTAGTTCTTCTTCTATCAATTTTTCCACTTCTTTACTATGGACAATCTGAACCATTTCATGTTGAAAATCAAGATGGTTCTTTACAAGTAGACCTCCCCATACCAAGACTCCTAATAGTAGTACTCCAAATATATAACGACCGATTTTTCTTTTTGGTTTCATCTTCATCCTCCATAAAGTGTTAGTAGTATCACTTTACACTATTTAGTTTTCAAATTTATTACTCTTACTTTAATAATTCGTAAAAATTTTCAAAAAGACCCTTTTAAAAATTTTTCTAAATATACAAAGCGCTCAAAGAAAATATATTTCATATTCGAATAGAATATGCTTTTTCTTTTATTTTGATTATCATTTCTTTTCTACCAGATCTTGAAACTCAATAGATTTACGCACTCCACTCTGTTCGATTGGTGCATCCTCACTATCTTTTCGTAATCCAAAATTTTCGGTTATTTCTTTTGTCTCCATTAATGATGATACGAAACATAATCCCTCCCATTGGATTGCGTTCAATCGTTTCATCATCAATTTCATACGATTGGATCTTACCTTTTGGTGTTAAGGCATTTGGATCCAATCCCTTCAGTTCTTCTTCTATTATTTTTCTACTTCCTTACTATGAACAATCTGAACCATTTCATTTTTGAAAAATCAAGATGGTTTTTTTACAAGTAAACCTACCCATATCAAAAATTCCTAATAGCAACACTCCAAATATATAACGACAATTTTTCTTTTTTTGGTTTCATCTTCATCCTCATAAATTCTTAGTCGTATCGCTTTTACATTATTTAGTTTTCAATTTTATTACTCTTACTTTATTAATTTGAAGAAAAATTTGGAAAAAGCTAAATAAACAACCCTGATTGCTTCCATTTATGATTGATTTCCCCGCAAATATCAAGCTTACTCTTCCATAAGTTCTTGAAGACCTACAGAGGTATCCATCCCTACAGACTCAATAGGGCCATCTTCACTACGTTTCCATAATCCCATACTACCTGTTATTTTTATCTCCATTAATTATTACCTCAAAACATAATTCCTCCCATAGGATTGTGTTCGATCGTTTCGTCATCAATTTCATACGATTGAATTTTTCCTTTTTCTGTAAACGCATCCGGGTCTTTCTGTTTCAAATCATATACAATTAACTCTTTCACTTCCTTACTATGTACAATTCGGACCATTTCTTGTTGGAATTCTAGATGATCCTTTACTTTTGATCCTACCCAGATCAAGATCCCAACAACTATCGCAGAAAATACCAAACGTCGTCTATTCTTTATTTTATTCATATGCACCTCTCCTCACTACTATAATTCGTAAAAATTTTTTTGAAAAATAGAAGATTTTTGTAAAAATAACGAAGCGATTTATTCACTTCGTTAGTTTCATTAATTCTGTAACAACACTCACGGCGCTGAGAGCATAGAGTGGGCGCTGTTTCTGCTCGTAGGATGCGAGGCCCAAGTCCCTGCAAGACTGCTCCTTTAGCTGTAAAACTTTCAATTTCTGCAGGGGAGAGTCCGCCCTCTGGTCCAAAGATAAAGAGCAGTTTACTTCCAGCTTCTAATCCGGTCAGCGACTGAAGTCAGAGCTGCTGCCTCTCCTTCTTTGGCCGACTCTTCATAAGCCACCACGATCCGGTCAAACTGGTCAAGTTGAGCTAGAAAGTCTGACTTTTTCTCAAAAAGGGTAATGCTTGGGACCAAATTCCGCTTGCTTTGCTCGGCTGCTCCAAGGGCAATTTTTTCTAACTTTTCGACCTTTTTACCCAATTTCTTGCCGTCCCACTTTGGCAACGGACCAGTCTGCAGGGAAGGCCCAGATTTGGCTAGCACCGAGTTCCGTTACTTTTTGAGTGATGAACTCGAGCTTGTCTCCCTTGGGAAAGCCTGATGCGATGGTCACTTGGACTGGCAGTTCCACATTGTCAGCTAATTCCTCGATTAGCTCCAACTGACGGGCTTCTACATTGACCACGCGCGCCAAGCGCTTAATCCCATCATCAAAGACTAAAGTCACCTCATCGTCTTCTTTCAAGCGCATGACCTGAAACATGTGCTTGCTGGTTTCCTTGTCCTCTATGGTGACAGGTGAGCTAGCCAAGCCTTTTACAAAATACTGCTGCATGCTAGCCTCCAATCACACCGGAGACATCCTTGGTCTTCTTGAAGACGCAGGCATTCCATTCCCCTTGGATCATGTGGGTTTCAAGGAAAAATCCAGCCGACTCAGCCGACTCACGCACCATGTCCCACTTGTCCTTGATAATACCACTCATGATCAGGTAACCTTCATCCTTGACCAAACGATAAGCATCCTCTGTCAGATGGATCAGGATATCCGCCAAGATATTGGCCACGATGACATCTGCCTCAATCTCCACGCCTTTAAGCAAATCGCCTGGGGCTACATGAATGTTTTCCATACCCGGATTGAGCTCAATATTTTCCTGAGCGACGCGAACCGCTACGTCATCCAAGTCATAGGCAAAGATTTCCTTAGCGCCAAGAAGCGAGCTGGCAATAGAAAGAACACCGGAACCTGTCCCCACATCCAGCACTGTCTCCCCACCACGAAGGACCTGCTCTAAGGCAAAGAGGCTCATCTTGGTTGTCGGGTGGGTTCCTGTTCCAAAGGCCATACCAGGATCCAGCTTGATAATCTTTTCTCCCGCCGTTGCCTCATAGTCTGTCCATGACGGCACGATGGTCAAGTCATGAGTGATACGAGCTGGTTCATAGTATTTCTTCCAGTTGTCTGCCCAGTCTTCCTCAGCCAAGGCAGTCGTCCCCATCTTGACCTCTCCTAGATCCATAAAATCTATCAATTCTGCTAAGCGAGCCTGCAAGTCCGCTTCAACCGCTGCTACATCAACCGTTTCCGGGTAGTAGGCCGTCACCACGATCTCTTCTTGTTGCTCGACATCAGGAAAGATCTCACCAAAGCGGTTCACATTGCCCACATAGTCCATGCTGTCTTCGATTGCGACCCCTTGGGCACCCAGCTCAATCAAGAGATTAGAAACCAACTCCTCTCCCTCACGCTTTACTGTAACCTTTAACTCTTGCCATGTCTCCATCTGATTCTCCTTACTATCCATTATATTCCTTGAGCACATCTGCATAATATTTTTTTCATCGCCTTGCGAAGTTGTCTCTTGTATCGACCAATCTTATGGTAATAGACTGAAAGATATGTCGGTATAAATAAAACAACAAACAACACTAAAAAACCCAAGACCAGAACAACATCACCTAGTCTCCTAAAATTTCCCCCAGCAACCATGATTGGAAAGAAGAAAATCATAAAAATAACGATTGATTTTGCTATTAGAAATCCTTCTTCTTTCCGATCTTTCATCCTTAAAAAATCTTCATAGATAGCTTTGGCTTCTTCTCTGCTGTATTGCCCATTCTCTAACTTTCTTTTGATATCCTTATCCAAACTTGTCGTGGTTAAAACGGGCCTGTCTATATTTTCCTCCACAAAATCTCTCACCCGTTCTTGCAATTGGGGAACAACACGATCTGACGTTAAAAACTCTTCAAAGCTCACTAACTTATAGCCCTGTCCCTCATCTCCAAAGTAAATGCGATCAAACTCTTCTTGGGCTAGATTGCCAACTAGAAAAACGAACTGTTCGTCTCATCCAAGAGGCCAGGATAGATCCCAGACCAGATGACGTCATCTTTCGACAGTTGGATGTTCAATTCTTCATAAACCTCACGCGCCACACACTCAAAAGGTGTCTCATTTCCTTCCCGACCACCACCTGGCAAGTCCCACATATTGGGGTAAGGAATCGTTTCTTTATCATCGCGCAAGATGGTCAAAATTTGCCCCTCACAAATCAAGGCAATTTTACAACCCGTAAATTCGAATCGTGCTTCTAAGCAATCCTCAAGCATGAGCTTTCCTCCTAAAGCATGAGCTTTCCCTCCTAGTATCTCGGATAAGGATAAAAGGTGCTTTCATCTAGGCCAACTTTGCCTTCTTCAAAAACTTCTTGGTTCCAGACGATCTCAAAGCTCTCTGCTTCTTCGTCTGCTAAGAAATCCATGAGCTCATCCAAGGCCAGCTCGGCTGTATCTCGAAGGAAAGTCGCAAAATAAGCTAGAAATTCACGTGACAAGCCTTTTTTAGGCTCATAAGGAATCGCCGTTAAATAGGCATCTTCCTCCACATGCGACTTGGCTGGATTGTAGAAGATAACAGCTTCTTCAAAGAAGATATCCTCATCAGACTCTTCCCCAGCTTCATCAACTAGTGCAACCCCTCCCGTATTCTGTGCTTCCAAGAGAAAAGCCACTTCTACCGCATGGTTTTTCTTATCCCAATTGATCTCAAAATCAAAGGGAAAAACCTTGTCCATCTCCTCTTCTAAAACATCCAAAAATCCGTATTTAGACATAGCGTCCTCTTTCTAATTTCCCACTCTTAGAGCGGAATATGTTACAATAGTTACTACAATCTTACCATAAAAAACGCCTCTTTGAAAGGAGACAAAGCTAGAAAGGAGAAGGAAATGCCCGACAATCTCGCACTCCGTATGCGACCACGAACGATCGATCAAGTCATCGGTCAACAGCATCTGGTCGGAGAAGGCAAAATCATTCGTCGCATGGTCGAGGCCAATCGTCTGTCCTCTATGATTCTCTATGGACCTCCGGGGATCGGAAAGACCAGTATTGCTTCTGCGATCGCAGGAACGACTAAGTATGCCTTTCGGACTTTTAATGCAACGGTTGACAGTAAAAAACGCCTCCAAGAAATCGCAGAAGAAGCTAAATTTTCTGGTGGCTTGGTCCTGCTTTTGGACGAGATCCATCGCCTCGATAAAACCAAGCAAGATTTTCTCCTGCCATTGCTCGAAAGTGGTCTAGTCATCATGATCGGTGCAACGACTGAAAATCCCTTTTTCTCAGTCACACCCGCTATTCGTAGCCGCGTACAAATCTTTGAGCTGGAGCCTCTAACAACGGAGGAGGTCAAACAGGCACTGAAGACAGCGCTAGATGACCCCGAGCGTGGCTTTGACTTTCCTGTCGTGCTTGACGAGGATGCTTTGGATTTCATCGCTACCTCGACCAATGGAGATCTTCGCTCTGCCTTTAATTCTCTCGATCTAGCGGTGCTGTCGACCTCTGAAAATGCAGAAGGGATTCGCCATATTACGCTAGAGATCATGGAAAACAGCCTCCAGCGCAGCTACATTACCATGGACAAAGATGGAGACGGCCACTACGACGTGCTCTCTGCTCTGCAAAAATCTATCCGTGGTTCGGATGTCGATGCTAGTCTCCACTACGCCGCTCGTTTGATCGAAGCCGGAGATCTGCCCAGCCTCGCTCGTCGCTTGACTGTCATCGCTTATGAGGATATCGGTCTGGCCAATCCAGATGCGCAGATTCATACGGTAACAGCCCTTCAAGCAGCTGAGCGCATCGGCTTTCCTGAGGCTCGCATTCTCATCGCCAACATCGTCATCGATCTAGCCCTTTCGCCTAAATCCAACTCAGCCTACGTTGCCATGGACAAGGCGCTGGCTGATCTTAGAAGTTCTGGCAACCTTCCTATTCCTCGCCACCTCCGCGATGGTCATTACGCCGGAAGCAAGGAACTGGGAAATGCGCAAAACTATAAATATCCTCACAACTACCCTGGCAACTGGGTCAATCAGGACTACCTGCCAGACAAGCTCAAACACGCCTCCTACTTTATTCCCAATGAAAATGGCAAGTACGAGCGTGCTCTCGGAGCCACCAAGGAGAAGATTGATCAATTTAAGAAAAAGTGACATCGGTTTCAAAAAATTGAGATTTTCCCTTGAAATATTTTCAAAATGTGGTATCATATACATATAGAAACGCTGTGGTGTACGACTTCACACTTAAGTGTTGACCGACTATTTTTTGTATTATTAGGGAAACAAAAGACTTCTGGCAGTATGCAGGCCGTTTCACGCGGAAGCAGCTAAGTCAGAGCGAGTTGCCCACCTGCTTAATTGCGCGGGTTCAATACAAATCGTGAAGTATCGGCACCAATACAGCTTTTTATATTTGCCTCCTTAGCTCAGTTGGTAGAGCAGTAGACTCTTAATCTATGGGTCACAGGTTCGAGCCCTGTAGAGAGCATTTTTATGCACAAAAAGCCTTGAAAAACAACTCAAGGCTTTTTGCTTATCTCAAGATCATTTGTCCCACGAATAACATATACAAAATACGATTTATTTTCTCAAAAATTTTTATAAAATTATGCTTGACATGGAACGCGTTCCAGAGTTTATACTGGTTTCAAAAAGTAAAAGAGGTCATCTATATGAAAATCAAACGTATTTTTTGCGACATGGACGGTACACTTTTAAATAGCAAAGGACAGGTCAGCGACAGTAATGCAGCTTTGATACGCGAAGCAGGGATTCCTATCACTTTAGTATCTGCTAGAGCACCAATGGAAATGAAGGAGGCAACTGATGCCCTTCAATTAAAAGGGGTTCAGGTTGCTTTTAACGGAGGATTAATTTATATCATAGGAAATCATCATCAAGTCCTACCGATTCATGTCCAAACCATCAAACATAAGACAGCAAAACAGTTACTGAGAGGCATCCGTCAACACTTCCCTCAAGTTAGTCTATCTTATTATGACATGAACAACTGGTATTGTGATAAAATAGACGAAGGAATCCAATACGAACAAAATTTAACCCGTCAAACGCCAACCTTTATTGATAATGAAGAGCAGTTTTTAGAAGGCCAAGGAAATACTTTCAAAATTATGATGATCACCTTCGATGAAACAACCATGCGAGAATTGGAAAAAGTATCTTTCAAAGTTTGGACTTACCACAAATCACGATTCAACGTTCGGTAAAGCCTATCTTGAAATTACACATGCCTTGGCCAAAAATCGAAAAGGAATCGCACACATCCTTCGAAAAAGAGCAGTTAGCTAAAGAAGAAACAGCTGCATTTGGTGACGGACATAATGATTTGCCTATGCTTGAAATGGTTGGCTACCCTATTGTGATGGATAATGCCTTCGATGACATCAAAGCGATCGCCTATAAAATAACGAAGTCTAATGATGAAGATGGCGTAGGATATGGGATTCATAAATTTTTAAAATAGGAGCCCAATCATGACAAGTATTAGTGAAATCGCTAAAAAAGCAGGGGTTGCAAAATCAACCGTTTCTCGTGTGATCAATCACCATCCACATGTCTCTGATGAGACACGACAAAAAGTCATAGATCTTATCAACGAGCTGGACTACATGCCAAACCAACTAGCACGGGATTTAAGTCGAGGAAAAACACAAAAAATAGGGGTCGTCATTCCACACACCCAGCACCCTTATTTTACACAATTAATCAATGGTCTCCTAGATGCTGCTAAAGCTAGCGACTATCAACTTGTCATGATGCCTTCAGATTACGACGAAGAATTGGAACTTTCCTACTTGAAGCAACTCAAAATGGAAGCTATTGATGCTTTAATCTTCACTTCAAGAGCTATTCGTCTTGATAGGATTGAAACTTATGCGAAATACGGACGAATAGTAGTTTGTGAAAAATTACAAGGATACCCTCTCCTGTCTTCTGCTTTACCTTGATCGCTACTCTTCATTTGTAGATGCTTTTTCTTCTATGAAAGCACAAAGGCTTGGCGAATATAGTTTTGTTATTTTCAAGAAATAATGAATCATCCGCTACGTATCACTCCGCATTATCAGCTTTTCACAATGTTTATGGGCAACAGTCGACTCCGCATCTGGTATTTGGAAATATCCACGATTTTAATGACGGCCTACATGTATCACATCAATTAGTCAATGACGATCGTATCGATGGTATATTAGCTACAAGCGATGAAGTGGCAGCCAGGGGTCATAAAAAGGATATGAAGATAGTGGGAAAAATGTCCCTATATCATCGGTCAGGAACATTTATTAGTTGGACAACTGTTGAAACTCCCAACCATAGACCACAAATCCTACTCTTTTAGGAAAAATTAGCTTTTTAAACAAGCTTTATCTGAAACCATTAGTCAAGAAGTTTTGATTTCAGAATTTTACCTCAAGACAATTAGTTATTAAAAATAATAGAAAAAAGTTTCCAACTATGCAAAATTGGAAACTGTTCATGCTTCATCATTTTAAGCAGTTGCTACCTGCCCCAATTTTTACCTCACCCCAAGTATTTGTTAAAAAACACTTATATTTCAACATTTTTGATTACTTTCAAGATAAAAAAAGCATTCCTTGTATTGACCCCAAAAAGTTAGACAATTAATTTATCAAAGGATTTAGTTCTGTATTGCACAGGACTGAGTCCTTTTAGTTTTACCTTAATTCGTTTGTTGTTGTAATAATCAATATAGTCTACAATAGCTTGCTCCAATTGCTCAAGTGAGTGAAATGTCTTCTCATAACCGTAAAACATCTCAGACTTAAGAATGCCAAAGAAGGACTCCATCATGCCATTATCTGGGCTGTTTCCTTTACGTGACATGGACGGTTGGATTCCTTTATCCTCTAAAAAATGATGATAATACTGATGTTGATACTGCCATCCTTGGTCACTATGGAGAATAGTATTTGTGTAATGATCCTCACTGAAGGCCTGGTCTAACATAGATTTCACTTGTTCTAAATTTGGTGAAGTCGAAAGATTATAGGCGATAATTTCGCTATTAAAGCCATCTAAAACCGGCGATAAATAGAGTTTTTGACTGCTTGCTGGAATGGTAAATTCTGTCACATCTGTGTAGCACTTTTCCATTGGTTTGGATGCTTCAAATTGGCGTTGAATAAGGTTGGCTGCTTTCTTTCCAATCTCTCCTTGGTATGAAGAATACTTCCGTTTACGACGAATTCGAGCACTTAAACCAAGGACCTTCATCAGGCGTTGAACTCTTTTGTGATTGACCACATAACCACGATTTCTCAATTCAAGAGTCATTCGGCGAAAGCCATAATTTCCTTTGTGCTCAGTAAAAATAGATTGAATTTCAGCTTTAAGATCTTTATCTTTGTCAAACCTATCCAGTTGCTTCAACTGATAGTAGTAAGTTGAGCGAGGTAAACGAGCCGCTTCAAGAAGTAAATCTAGTCGAAATCCTCCTGAAGCCATTTCTCTAATTGTCTCTGCCTTTCTAGTTGTAAGGCTTCGTCCCTGACTTCTAGCTCTTTTTAACTTTTTTTAAGTAAGCCACCTCGGTACGTAAGCGTTCATTCTCTTCTTGGAGCCGCTCTAGTTCTGTCATTTCTTCCCAAGTTTTCTTACGTTTACGTCCCATTTTAGGTACTCTCCTCTTGTTTTTCTCAACAATAGTATACCCGTTTTTTTCTTGTATTGTGCCATCCAATTTGGAAGCATACCACGATTTGGGAGAGCATATTCGAGAGAAACTCTATCTTGAGACCAGTTTTCATGTAGAACTTTATCAATCATTTCTTGTTTTTAATTCAGGAGAGTAGTAACGATTTTTTTCCTTTTTTTGACGAACTCTATTCCATAACAATCAATCAATTTAATCATGTACCTAAGATTAGAATTGTTTATCCCAAATTTATTTGAAAGTTGCTCTAAGCTATATCCTTGTTTTCTAAGTTCATAGATCTGAACTTTATCTTTATAAGTCAATTTCATAATAAAAACACCCCAAAAAGTTAGATTTTTTTCTGTCTAACTTTTGGGGTGCAGTTCAATTCATGTAGGGGGCATTTTTATGCACAAAAAGCCTTGAGTTGTTCATCTCAAGGCTTTTTAACTGCTCCTAGTTCCCCATTTTTCCTTTGGGTACGAGCAGATAGAAAAATAGCAAATTCAATGCAAATACGGCAACAAAGAGTCCTAATTGGGTA